>Ga0255055_10000612_pt1 | contig 27338 bp, 26 predicted proteins | sample JV7_2_27_MG_FD_188633 | JGI IMG/M metagenome (GOLD analysis project Ga0255055, IMG submission 188633) | Seawater microbial communities from Jervis Inlet, British Columbia, Canada - JV7_2_27 | ecosystem: Environmental > Aquatic > Marine > Inlet | place: Canada: British Columbia | collected...
ACCTTTTTAGGATCACTGAACAACGTGAGGAAACACAAGTGGAAACGGATAATTCGGAATGGAAGCGAATGCGCTTTAAAAAAAACAAGGTCTGGCTGTCAGTTGATTCTGCCGGAAATCCGGTTGAACAAAACGGAAAGGTTTTAATCAAATATCAGCTGGATCAGCCGCATGAATATTGGGTTCGCAAAAGCAACATAAAACCCCTGGATACAAAGCCGGTGAAAACTCAACGGTCAGAAAAGGACTCAGCGGCGCGTAAGCCTGGCGGCCGGGAGGAAATCTGCATATTTTCCGACGGCGCTTCATCCGGAAATCCCGGTCCATCGGGAATCGGAGTCGTGCTGCGCTTTGGCGAACATGAAAAAGAAATATCAGAATATATCGGCATGGCAACCAATAATATCGCCGAGCTTAAAGCGATCCAAGCGGGATTGCAGGCCTTAAAAAATACCGATCTTCCGGTACGGATTTTCACTGACAGCAATTATGCACACGGGGTCCTGGCACTTGGTTGGAAAGTTAGGGCAAACAGGGAAATGGTGGAATCTATAAAAAAAACAATGGCAAAATTTAAAAATTTAAAGATCGTTAAGGTAAAAGGCCACTCCGGCGATGAAGGCAATGAGCGAGCGGATTTTTTGGCCACATCCGCAATCAAACATCACCCAAAAAAGTAAAGACTCCTGGCCCAGAAGACCAAGCTTAGATTTCATTCCAGTGGGGTGGTGTTTGTTGTTAGGTAACCCATGGAATACCCCATAGCATTCGATTACGGCAACCCGCCTCAGGTGGACTGACCTGGCCCACTAGACCCGGTTTTCAATGTTAGAGCCAACGACCACCCGCACAGCGGGTGGCTTAGATTTTACCGCCATAGGCGGGAAAAGACAGGGGCGCGAAGTGCCCCAATCGTTGCGGGTGAAACCGGGTGCGAAGCATCCGGTTTGGAAAACCCAATAAAAAGAGCCCGGCATGTCGGCATCCCGGGCTCTGATGGTTTTCCAAATTTAAAAGCCGCTATTCCTTCTTGAGCGTTTCGATCTCGTCTTTAAGATCGCCGATTTCTTTTTTATATTCCTCTACATCCTCACCTCCACTGCTTTCGGGAACGGGCTCAGCGGCTTCATCCGATTTCCAAGTATCTTTAAGTTCGTCAAAGCCGAGATAAACAGCTAAAGCACCGCCCAGCAGAAGCATCGCAGGGACAATTCCGGCCAAAACCATTAAGAATTGTCCCCACCAAATGACAAGACCAACGAGGCCCAGTGCCGCTGCGATTACGCCACCAATTAAAGTTTTCATATAAAATTAACCTCCTTTCACATAAAATCAATTCAAAAGATGAGATTGGCTTTACAGATGGATAATACAATATTATTAATATGATTAGTTGAGAGCGTCAAATAAAAATTACAGGTAAAGGCAAGAATCCATTCGATTTTATGCTTCTGTGCACTTTTTTAGAAACAGAACGGCATAGACGCGCGCGAGATAATGTTTGAAAATGCAGCAGGAATCAGGAATTCTGTAATATTATTGCTATCACAACCTATGTGTTTTCACAAGCTTAATTTACACTTTTTCAGATCTGGTGCACCGGGGAGAAGAAGCATATCAGGAAAGATAAACACCGGCGGGGTTCTGTCACCCTGGCATATTTATGGAGTCACAGAAGTCAAAACCAAACAGAACGAATAAAATATTGCAAAGCATTCTTTGTTCTGTTAACCTTAAATTTTATAAATTTGTAAATACTTAGACAAACTCCAACAATCAATCCTCCGAATTCCATGTAGAACATATCGGTCTTCATCCAAATAGTATCAACGTTATCTGTAATTTGAAATCAAACGTAGCATTCGAACACAAAACCAAAGGTTGATTAGATGGCGGCAAAATTCAGCCAGAAATGGAACAGATCGATCGGAAAGATGCTGAAAGGCACCCACAACCATTATAGTTGCGCCCTTCCGAAGAACCTCGGGATGTTTTCATCACTTATCCTAAAACTTTTTTATTCCGGCATTAAGACTGATAAAAGTCAAACCGACTTACTACAACAACTTGAAGACGACGCCGTCATTGTATACGCAACAAAATTTAGAAGCTATTTTGAATACCTGTTTTATTACACCCGATACCAGCAGATTAATCTTCCGTATCCGCAAATTGGCTTTGACTATAGAATCTATTTCTGGCAGCCACTTTCCCGCCTGCTAAAAATGCTTGTGGCACATGTCGATTACTTTATTCACAAGCGGGCGTTCCCCAACTCATATAAAAGTGGCTATATTCGGCAGGCCCTGCTGGAAAACAAAGCCGGTTTTCTTTCCCTGGTCAGCAAAAGAGGATTTTATCGCCGCTTTGTGAAATCCCAAACTGATCCAATCCAATATTTAATTGAATTGCAAAAATCCACCAATCGACCGGTTTATGTTATTCCGCAACTTATGTTCTTCAGCAAAAACCCCCATCGCGCCAATCCGACCCTTATCGATATTTTATTCGGCCCCGAAGATAAACCTGGACGAATCCGACGCTTGATCGCATTGTTCAAAAATCCCGGCAAAGTCTTTTTTGAGCTCTCAGAGCCGGTGAATCTAAAAACGTATCTCCAAAATGATTCCATTCAAAACCAACCACTGGAGTATCAATCATTGGTGCTGCGACGCAATCTGCTTGTTCAGCTGAACCGTCATCGCCAAAGCATTACCGGTCCCATTCGCAAGAGTAGACAAGAGTTGAAGGAAAGCATTCTGACAAGTTCACGCTTTCAGCAATTCATGGACACCTATTCCAAAAACCGAGAACTCCCCATACATGAAGTCCACAAAAAAGCAGATGCGTACATCGAAGAAATTGCCGCCGGCTATAACCCGGCCTATATAAGGATCTACGCAGCTATTGTTGGGTGGATTACTCACACTATATTTGACGGGGTCACAATCGATAATAATGCGCTAAATAAAATCAAAAGATTGGCGCTAAAAGGGCCGTTAATCCTGATTCCCTGCCACAAAAGCCATATTGACTATCTAATTTTGTCCTATCTGCTGTACAATAATAATATGCCGGTGCCATTGGTTGCGGCCGGCAAAAATCTGTCATTTTGGCCGCTGGGGCCTTTATTCCGCAGTGGCGGAGCCTTTTTCATCCGTCGCACCTTTAGAGGGGCTGTCCTGTATTCAAAAGTTTTTGCTGAATATATCCATAAACTGCTTGAAGAAGGATTTAACATTGAACAGTTTATCGAAGGGGGCCGCAGCCGAACCGGCAAACTGCTAATGCCCAAACTGGGTTTGCTTTCGATTCTCCTCAATGCTTTCAAAAACGGCGCCTGTGATGAAATGATAATCGTGCCGATTTATATCGGCTATGACAGGGTACTGGAAGAAAGGTCGTACCTGCAAGAGCTTGAGGGCGGGCAAAAAGAACCTGAAACTCTGCGAGGGGTTATCAAGGCCGGAAAATTTCTAAAACAACGCTATGGCAAAATATACATTGAATTTAACGAGCCCATCCTGGTGAATGAGCTGGTGGAAAAATTCGGTGCCCCCCTGGCGGAAATGAAACCCAAAGAACAAAATGCCTTTTGCCGCAATCTGGGTTACCGGGTCATCAACTCTATTAATCGAGCCGCTGTTGTCACCGCCTATGGGCTGGTTGCCAGTGCGATTCTAAACTGTTCCAGAGATAGATTCACATACGGTCAAATGATGTCGATAATCGACACTTACATCAAATTCTTAACGACGCAGAACGCCAAGCTGGCTGATACACTGGTACTGGATCAGATTCACGCAATTGAACATGCACTGGATGCCTATGTGCAAAGTAAATTCATAGAACCGGTTTCAAAAGATAAGGAAATACCTTATTCAGAGAGAGGCTATATAATCAACATCGCCCGCAGACCCTCTCTTGAATACTACAAAAATAATTTCATTTCTTTTTTTATTCCCGCTGCCTTTACAGGTATGGCGATTCTTGAAAAAGATGCCTTTCAATTTTCAGCGGCCGATCTGCATTCCGATTATAAATTCTTGCAAAGTTTTTTTAAATTCGAATTCGCTTATGATGTCGACCAAACACCCGAATACTACGTCCGTAAAACCATCAAGGCTTTTATTGACGATGCCATTTTAATGCCGCACCAGACTTTACCTGATACGTATAATGTCACATCAGCAGGCTTACGAAAATTGAAGCTTTTTTCTATTTTCTTAAAAACGTACTTTGAATCCTACTGGATCGTATTAAACTTCTTGCAGAACAATTCTCAGAATTCCATGAAAGCCAAAGATCGCTTGAAGAAAATAGAAACCAACTCAAACCGCATGTATAAACAACATGAAATTGATAACCCGGAAGCACTTTCTAAAGTCAGTTACAAAAATGCAGTCGAGTTCTTTACCAGCCGAGGAATTAAAGGATCAGACGATATCGAGAAGATCGACTTCTACAAAGAAACCATTCGAAAATCACTGAAGACCCTGCAACCTTAAATCAAGACATCAAAGATGAAAGCATTGATCCTTGCAGCGGGCCTGGGAACCCGGTTGCGACCCTACACGGACCACACCCCCAAACCGCTTTTCTCCATCCTGGGCAGACCGCTCCTGGATATTATGATTACCAAACTGATCGATGCCGGCTGCAAAGCGGTTATTATCAATACGCACCACCTGCACGACCAAATCGAATCGTTTATCGCGCACCAGGCCTACCCCATCCCGATCCAAACACGCTATGAACCGAATATTCTTGGGACCGGCGGTGCCATCAGAAATGTTAAAGATTTCTGGAACGATCAACCCTTTATGGTGATTAACGCAGATATTTTCACGACAATCGACCTCAAAAGAGTTTATGATTTCCACTGTCGGCATTCGCATCCGGCAACTCTCGTACTTGCGGACGACCCCGATTTTAACAGTATCGTTTGCGACAGCGATGGTTTTGTTACCGAATTTCATCACCGTTCAGACACGACTGATCGATCCTCGATCACTGCGCTCACCTTTACAGGCATCCAGGTATTGGATCCGGAAATCTTAAATTTTATGCCTATTGAGGCGCCATCCAGCAGTATTGATGCCTATACCCGTATGATTGCGGAAGGAAAAAAAATAAGAGCCTATCTCTCCAAAAAAACTTACTGGAAAGATATCGGTACCGCTGAACGCTACAAATTAGCGGTATTTGAAGTCACAGCACCCGAGGTATTTAAGCAAGTTTTCCCCGACTTGCAAATCGGCCCTATTTGCCGTGAACCGCTTAAAGGCGATGGGTCCGACCGGCAATGGTCGCGATTAAAAATGGGTACAGCGTCAATGATAGTCGTTGATCATGGCATCAAGAAAGCCGCTCGGACAGATGCGGCCGATGCCTTTGTAAACATTGGCCGCCATCTGTTCGACCGGGGCGTGCCGGTTCCGCAAATCTATGATGGAGATACCTTCGCCGGATATGTGTTTTTAGAGGATCTTGGAAATCTCGATTTGCAAACTATTGTGCAGCAAACCGACAATTTTGAAAAGATCATCAGCCTGTATCAATCCGTGATTCATCTGCTGACAGAATTTTCGGCATCCGGTGCGGAACAATTCAACGTGGCCTGGACCTATCAAACGCCCCGCTATAACAAAAAACTGATTCTGAAAAACGAATGCCGCTATTTTGTAGAAGCGTTTTTAAATACATACCTCGGGTTAGAAGTCATATATGATGACTTTAAAAAGGAATTTGAATATCTGGCTGAAAATGCCCTGCAACATGCCTTAGAGGGCCTGATGCACCGGGATTTTCAGTCTCGTAATATTATGGCTAAAAATGATGAGTTTTATTTTATCGATTTTCAGGGAAGCCGCCTGGGACCCATCCAATACGACCTGGCATCGTTACTGATTGATCCCTATGTCCAGTTACCGCAAGACATCCAAACTCAGCTGCTCGGATACTGTGTGGAAAAACTGGAAGCGGATATGAACCTGAATGCCGATAATTTTCGCCGCTGCTATCGGTACTGCCGTTTGACGCGCAACCTGCAGATTCTGGGAGCTTTTGGGCATTTGAGCCGTGTCAAAGCAAAACCCCATTTTGAACAATATATTTTGCCAGCCGTCCGAACGCTCAGAAACAATCTTAAAAAACACGAACAAAAAACACTGCCAATGCTAAACGCCCTTATGGATAAGATCATTAGTCAATCGAAAATATTCAATCCTGTTGGGAGGTAGTAAAATGAACCCTACAAAAGTGATGGTGAACGGAATTCCTGGCAACATGGCCGTAAATGTGGCCCAGCATATTTTAGCTGACAAACGGTTTGAACTTGTACCCTATTCACTGACAGGACCGGAAATTCAAGCGGCTGAACACAAAGTCGAAGCGGCCTCCGTGCGCCTGCTTAAGGCGGGTGAGCGGGGGCAGGTCATTGAAGAAATCGCACAAAAAGAAGGCGCTTTTCTCAGTGTAGACTTTACCCACCCATCGGCAGTCAATGCCAATGCCGAGTTTTATTGTAATTACCATCTGGCGTTTGTCATGGGCACAACCGGGGGGGACCGTAATCAGCTCGAAGAAACCGTGCGGGCATCCTCCATCTCGGCCGTCATTGCACCGAATATGGCCAAACAGATTGTCGGATTTCAGGCCATGATGGAATATGGGGCCCAAAATTTTCCTGATCTTTTCAAGGGCTATGCTTTAGAAATTAAAGAGAGCCATCAAAACGGAAAAGCAGACACCAGCGGCACGGCGAAAGCCATGGTTCGATATTTCAATCAGATGGGGTTAAGCTTTAACGAGGATCAAATTGTTAAAGAACGGGATCCTGAAATACAATCATCCCAATGGGGCATCCCGCAGGAATACCTTGCCGGCCATGGCTGGCACACCTACGCCCTGATTTCCGGCGATAAAACCGTCCGCTTTGAATTTACCCACAATGTCAACGGCCGCGACGTTTATGCCAAAGGTACGTTAGATGCTCTGGTATATTTAAGCGCCAGGATCAGCGAAGGGAATAAAGGAAAAGTTTACACGATGATTGATGTGTTGAAAGGTCTCTAGCTGCAACCTTTAGGCATCGGACATCAGGCATTAGGCGTCGGGTTCCCAGCAGAGTTTTTGTGCTCAGTCCTCAGCACTCAGTCCTTATTTTCCCTGATACCTGAACACTGACACCCGAACTAAAATGACATTCTACATCAACCTTGGCCTGGATATAATCAAAACAATCGGAATTAACTATCTTCTATAACTTTGTAGGCCTTTTCCAGGGCCGCATCCAGCTTTTCAGGTTTTGTACCGCCGGCCTGAGCCATATCCGGTCGTCCCCCACCGCTGCCTCCCACTGTTGAGGCGATTTGTTTAATGACATTGCCGGCATGAAAACGGTCGGTCAGATCTTTGGTCACCACCACGATTAGAAATGCTTTGGGACCGTTGGCACTGCCCAGCACAACGATACCCGATTTTAGCTTTTCTTTGAGCCTGTCAGCTAAATCTCTGAGCGCGGCGGGATTATTCACCGACACCTTTTGAATCAGAACCTTTGTATTGTTGACTGATTTGATGGCGTCGCCGCCGACTTCGGTCGAATCGGATGCGATTTTGGCCTTAAGGCGCTCAACCTCTTTTTCAAGCGTTTTCAAATCACTTAGTATCTTTGCGACTTTTGAAGTTACGGCATCCGGTTTGTCTTTGACCAGATGCGCGGCATCCTCCAAAAGCCTGGATGTCTTCTGGACATACTGAAGTGCCCTTTCTCCGGTCAAAGCTTCGATTCGCCTGACGCCGGAGGCAATGCTGGACTCGCTGACAATTTTAAAAAGTCCGATGTCGCCGGTTTTAGCGGTATGGGTACCCCCGCAAAACTCTTTGCTGAAATCGGATAAGGAAACCACCCGAACATGATCGCCGTACTTCTCTTCAAAAAGGGCCGTGGCACCTGATTTAAAAGCCGCCTCGGCCTCCATCTCTTCAGTATGAGTGGCAACGTTCTCACGGATTCGCCGATTGACACGGGTTTCGATTTCAGCCAGGGTTTCGGGGTCGACCAGGGAAAAATGCGTAAAATCAAAGCGCAGTCGATCCGGTGCGACCAGCGAGCCGGCTTGTTTGACATGCTCGCCAAGCACCTCGCGCAATACAGCATGCAGAATGTGCGTGGCCGTATGATTCAAGGCAGTTGCCTCGCGTTTGACCCCATCCACATGAAGCGTGACCTTTTTTCCTTTTTTTACATTTCCGGAAATTATATGGCCTTTGTGGATGATCAGCCCGGTGGGGTCTTTGATCGTGTCCACAACTTCCATTTCAAAGTTTTTATGGGTGATTTTCCCGGCATCACCGACCTGGCCACCGGCTTCTGCATAAAACGGCGTTTCTTCAGTAACCAGCTCAATGGTTTGGCCCGCAGTGGCTTCAGAAATTTCAGAACCGTCCGCAACGATAAGTAAAACCTTTGATTCGGAGGTCAGCATCTGGTAACCGCGAAACTCCGGTTTGAATCCTTTAGCCGATAAATTTTTATACGCTTCGCTGATGCTCGTAAAGGTGGTCACCGACCGGGATCTGGCACGCTGTTCCTCCATGGCGCTGTCAAATCCTTCCATATCGAGGCTCATGTTTTCATCCCGGACCACATCCTGGACAATATCCACCGGAAAGCCATAAGTGTCATAGAGTTTGAAAATGATATCACCGGGCACCTGGGTTGCACCCTTGGCCTTGATCTCAGAGAGTGTATCGTTTAGCAGCTTCAGACCCGTGTCCAGTGTTTCCAGGAATCGGACCTCTTCATTTTCAATGACGTTGGTGATAAAGGCAGACGCCTCGGCGAGTTCGGGATAGGCGGGCTGCATGATATCAAAGACCACCCTTGCGGTTTTATGCAGAAACGGCCGATTCAAGCCGATATTGCGCCCGTAGCGAATTGCGCGACGCATAATGCGGCGCAACACATATCCGCGGCCTTCATTGGAAGGCATAATACCGTCACCGATCAAAAATGCGGCCGCCCGGCTGTGATCGGCAATGACTTTCATGGCCACATCGGTGGGTCCGGATTCACCGAATCGTTTCTCAGCCAGTTTTTCAGTCTCCTGGATGATCGGCTGGATAAGGTCAGTATCATAATTGGTCGGAACGTCCTGAATGAGCGAAACGATGCGTTCAAGCCCCATTCCGGTATCAATGCTGGGCTTGGGCAGCGGCGTCATTTTCCCTGAGGCATCCCGGTTAAATTGCATAAAGACCAGATTCCAGATTTCAAGATAGCGATCACACTCGCAACCCACAGTACAATCCGGCTTACCACATCCATATTGTTCGCCGCGGTCGATAAGAATTTCAGAGCAGGGACCACAGGGCCCGGTATCTCCCATGGACCAGAAGTTATCTTCTTCTCCAAAGCGCATGACTCGCTCCTCCGGCAGACCGATGTTTTTGCGCCACAACTCATAGGCCTCGTCGTCGTCAAGATAAATGGAACCGTACAATTTATCTTCCGGCAGCCCATAGCCGTTGGTTAACAAATCCCAGGCAAATTCGATGGCACCTTCTTTAAAATAATCTCCAAAAGAAAAGTTGCCCAGCATCTCAAAAAAGGTATGATGTCGAGCGGTATAGCCAACATTTTCCAGGTCATTGTGCTTGCCCCCGGCGCGCACGCATTTCTGAGACGTTGTTGCGCGCACATAATCTCTTTTGTCTTCACCTAAAAAGACGCGTTTAAACTGCACCATGCCCGCATTGATAAACAGCAAGGTGGGATCATCCTGGGGGACCAAAGAAGAACTGCGAACAATCCGGTGATGGTGTTTTTCAAAATAGTTTAAAAATTGCGTACGAATCTCATTGCCCGTCATTGATATCTCCAATGATTATCGATGCTTTCAGGAAGATTGTGTATCCGATTAGACCTTTTCCGCTTTCACGTCTTTCGCTTGCTCTTTGGCCTCATCCAAAAGCCCCAATGCCTCTCTGGCTTTAAGATACATCGATTCATAAAGGTCCGGGTTGTCTTTTAAAAATTTTTTGACGTTTTCCCGCCCCTGGCCGATGCGTTCGCCGTCATAGCTGTACCAGGACCCGCTTTTTTCAACAATGCCGGCTTCAACCCCCACATCAATTAAATCTCCGAATTTTGAGATGCCTTCTCCGTACATGATATCAAATTCGGCTTCGGTAAATGGGGGGGCCATCTTGTTTTTGACAACCCGAACCCGCGTGCGGTTTCCGACGACTTCCTGCCCGTCTTTAATTTGTCCAATTCTCCGGATGTCGATCCTAACCGAGGAATAAAATTTTAAGGCATTACCGCCGGTGGTTGTTTCCGGGTTTCCGAACATCACCCCAATTTTCATCCGGATCTGGTTGATAAAAATAATTGAAGTCAGGGTTTTGCTGATCGTGCCGGTTAGCTTGCGCATGGCTTGAGACATCAGCCGCGCTTGAAGACCCATATGGGAATCACCCATCTCGCCCTCAATTTCTGCGCGCGGCACCAGTGCGGCCACTGAGTCAATCACCAGGATGTCCATGGCACCGCTTCTCAACAGCATATCCACAATTTCAAGCGCCTGCTCACCGGTGTCGGGTTGAGCAACGAGCAGGTCATCGCAATTGACTCCCAGCTTTTTAGCATAGGCCGTGTCAAGGGCGTGTTCCGCATCGATAAAGGCCGCGATGCCGTCTTGCTTCTGGGCTTCGGCAACCGCATGCAGGGCAAGCGTGGTTTTACCGGATGCCTCGGGGCCATAAATTTCAGTAACTCTTCCCCGGGGCAAGCCTCCGATTCCCAGCGCTTTATCAAGGGCAAGCGAACTGGTCGAGATAACCGGTACATCAATAACCGGACGGCTTCCCAATTTCATAATGGCACCTTTGCCGAACTGACGCTCGACCTGTGACACAGCGGTTTCTAATGCTTTTTCTTTATCCGGTGAAATAGTCATAAAGCCCTCCTCTTTGCTTAATACGCGTTGCTCGATGCGGGTTACTCGATTACTTTATTGATTGTCGTTCCTGAGGATTATCGAGCCCCGGAACCCATAGGTATAGTTAAATGGTCAATTAGTTGATTCGTTAAATAGTTTAAAATGGATTGAATCCTTTGACTAATTGACAATTCGACGAATTAACTAATTGACTAAAACTGCGAGCCGCTGAACCCAGGACCCTGATCCCACAGGATAAATACAACGACAATAATTGATTGTTAGAGTGTTGCCAAGGCCACCCGCTGCACCTTGCTATAAACCGCACCGGTCGGCCACAACTCGCTTTTAAACAAAATAATTTCGTTGATTTCAAACGATTCCGATTCAAACCCTTTTAATTTATCAATCGCCGTTTTCATCCGGGCAGAGGCAATTTTTCCTTTAACACGCCCCAATGTCAAATGGCCTTTAAACGCGCGGGTTTCTTTGGGAAAGCCCAAATCCGCCAAATGGCCGTCAAGAGTCTGCTGCAAGTTTTCCAGTATTTCGAGCTGTCCGTTAAGGCCGGCCCATATTACCCGCGGCCGTCTGATGTCCGGGAAAATCCCAATTTCTTTAGCAGACAGAGACACGCCTGTAAAATCTTTTGCCGCTAAGGTCATCGCCGCAACGATCTTATCGATATTGCCTGGATCAATATTACCTAAAAATTTAAGGGTCAGATGAATATTTTGCGGTCGAACCCATTTTACCCGAAACCTAAAGGACTTGAGTATCTCCTGAGTTTCTCCCAGAAAGGATCGGATGCTTGCAGGCAGATCGATGGCGATAAAGGCGCGAAAGGTTTCAGACATAGTAAATTGGGGACTCGATTTAACGAATAAACGATTTGACCATTTAACCAGGCACCAACATCTTATCGGCTTACCAGCTTAACAGCTTTATTATCTGCGGAACCTTAACCTGCCACTGAATTATTTATGAGCCGGGGCAGCCGGCACCGCTTCGATCTTGGATAGGATATTGTTTTTTATCCAGGCCGCATCCCACCATTCGATCGGATTGACAAAAGTGTTGTGAATCAGGATGCCAAAATGAAGATGGTCACCGCCCGCAAGACCGGTGCTTCCGGTACGGCCTATTGTCTCTCCCTTGGACACCCGCTGCCCTTGGCTGACATCGCTATGATTTAAGTGAGCGTACATGCTGAACAGGCCGAATCCGTGATCAATGAGAACGGTTTTCCCATAAATACCTAAGAACTCACTGAAAATGACGACTCCGCTGTTGGCAGCCGATACCGGCGCGTGCGTCACCGATGCCAGATCCAGCCCCAGGTGAACCTGGCGGTCAATTACCTTACCTTTATAATAATACACACGATGGTCGGCAAATCCCGCCTGATTCGCCGACCCGGGCATTCGTAAAAACACGCCTTCCCACTGTTTGACTGTCGCTGTCTTTTTGGCCAGTTCAGTTATTTGATGATAATTAGCTTTCCGTAATTCCCGGTTGATCTTTATAAATTTATCCACCAAAGAACCGGTCGATTCCGACGTGACAGTGTTCTCAAATTCGGGCATTTTCCAGTTTAAAAACCGATCCGAAATCCGGATGTCATCATTTCGAAAAACCTTTTTACGAATGTGATGCCTGACCCCTGCTTTGGCAGTATTTCCAGCTTCATCAACTGCTTTTATCAAAATCCGGGTTCCGGGACCCTGTTGATAACCGAGCCCGATAAATGCCATCCGAATCTGAGGGTTTTTATAATAGCCGGCATAACCGGGGAAAAAATTGTCGCCGACTTGAATCCCGCTAAGTCGACAATCTTCTGAAGTGCTGTAGATAACAAGCCCGGCGCCGCCCTGAGTCAAATTGTGTGCCCGGCTGATCACTTCAATTTCCGGCGGGTGCGTATCAATAATCAGGCTCTTTTCAACATAGGTTTGATTACCCTGCCACCACCCGCGCCATGAATAATCCCAGACCGCCAGGCGTAATATGGCTTTTCCGTCGGAGAATTCATGTTTTTCAGGCTCAAATGTGATGTTCAGGGCTTTGGTTTTAATTTTTCCGCCGCTGAATAACCCGGCTGAAGGAAGTTCATCATCGGAGAGCACCACTTCTTTTCCATTTTTGATCATCGCGACCCAAATTTTTCGCAGTCCGCTCTTTTTATCCTCGAGCGAAATTGAAAACTCATGGAACTTTCCGATAAAGGGCGATGTGAATTCAAGAACAATTTCGGGTTTTTGACCTTCGAACCGAATCAATAAGAGCCAAAGAACAGGCAACAATAAGATGGCGCCGCTAATTCCCACAAGCCATCGTTTTCTATTTTTATTTTTTTCTTTCAAAGGGTTACGCTCCACCAAGAGAATGTAGTCGAACGAGTTTTAATAACAGTTCGGCCTGGGAGAATCAAGGTCTCTTTTCGTTTCTTGACTTTTAACGGTGTGCAGGATAAATATTCTTTTCCGAAATTTCAGAACTCTGGCATTCCCAACCGACAGCGAAATTTGCATTTATAATCCACAGATTACGCAGATTACGCAGAAATAAATATTCAAGAATTTCTTTATAATTTTTTCAATCTGTGTAAATCTGCGAAATCTGCGGATATATAATCTGATTGATGAGCTGGCGGCGCAGCGCGGAATTGTGTCGGATCGTTTGTCTATAAAGCAGCATATTCATGGCCACTGAATATAAAAAACCCAAAAAGATAAAAATATTTCTGCTGGCGACGATATTAATTACACTCGGCGGCGTTATCGGGGTTTACATTGGTTTTCGGCAGGATTCAAAAATTTCAGAATCAGTTCCGGAATCTATCGAGCCCGATGCAACCTTGTCGGTCGGCAAGATCCATCAAACGGCTACCCGTAAAGGAAAGAAGGAATGGAGCCTTGAGGCCAACTCGGCCCATTATATCAAAAAGATGAATCAAATGGTTCTGAAAGACCTGACGGTCACATTTTTTCTCAAAGATAATAGTGAGGTTACCCTGGTAGCCGATCAAGGCATATTGAAAACCGATTCAAACGATATTGAAGTATCCGGCAATGTCATGGTAAATAACAACGAATACCGATTGTTAACCGAAAAACTGAGTTACGCTCATAATCGGCGCGTACTGTATTCGAGTGTTCCGGTAACTATCTCCGGAACTTCAACGCAGGTAGTAGCTGATTCGATATCATTTGATCTCAACTCAAAAAAACTTACGCTGGAAGGAAGCGTTGAAGCCACTATTGCTAAAAATTTTAAACTTTAGATCCGGACACCGCTTGGCATTGATCGGTGGGCTGGGCACACTCATCATGGCAACGGTATTTATATGGGCACATACAACCGTTACGGCCTCCGAAACAATTGCTACAAATGTCAAAAAAAATAAAAATAATCAAATTCGAATTATGGCCGATAAGCTCTTTGCTGAAGTTGATGCCGGCGTAATTGAATTTGTCGGAAACGTCAAAGCCACCCATGCTGAAACCGTAATCACCGCAGATCACCTTATAATTTTTTATGATCCGGATGCAATTAAAAGCCAAACGAACACGCTCAAAAACGAATCCATCGAAAAAATCATCGCCAGCGGGCACGTAAAAATCATATATGAGGATATCATCGCTGAAACGGACAAAGCTGAATATATAATGAAATCAGAGGTTCTTGTCCTTACCGGTAAGCAGTCCAAAGTCACCCGGGGTGGCCATTCGATCACCGGAACGAAATTTACATTGCAGCGCTTAGATGGCAAGCTAACCGCGGAAAGCAGCGAGGCAAATCGTGTTAAGGCTGTGATTCAACCACCGGAAAAAGATAAGTGACTTCCGGCATGGACGATATTTGGACCATCTGAATGGTTGCATTTTTCGAGCATCTCATCTAAAATAAGAGAGTTGAGTCGATGCGTCGTCAGTGAGTATCGAAGCATCAAATCAGCTCAAGCGCGAACGCATCAATTAAACCGGAGCAAATGACAACACTTTATCTTCAAAATCTAATTAAGAAATATGGGGCAAGACCGGTTGTAAATTCGGTTAGTTTAAAGGTTGAAAGTGGCGATGTCGTCGGCCTTTTGGGACCCAACGGTGCCGGCAAAACGACAACCTTCTATATAACCGTGGGAATGGTAAAGCCCGATGGGGGAAATGTGCTTCTTGACGATGAAGATATCACTGATTATCCTATGCACATCAGATCTCGCAAAGGTCTCGGATATCTTCCCCAGGACACATCGATATTCCGAAAGCTGTCTGTGAAACAAAACATCATGGCAATTCTTGAAATTCTACCGATTCCGAATTCAGAGCGAACTGAGCGGGCTGATATGCTTCTTGAAGAGTTAGGCATCAAACATCTCTCCAAACAAAAAGCCAGCTTGCTCTCCGGTGGAGAAAAAAGGCGGCTTGAAATTACGCGATCACTTGCCACAAATCCTTCATTTATTCTTTTAGACGAACCGTTTGCCGGCGTCGATCCTTTAGCGATAAACGATATCAAAAAAATAATCGGTCACCTTAAACGACGCGGTATCGGTATCCTTATTTCCGACCATAATGTCAGGGACACATTGGGTGTCTGTGACAAGGCGTATATATTATGTGAAGGGGAGGTAATCGAATCCGGCTCTCCGCAAAAAATTGCGAACAGTGAAGCTGCCTGCCGGGTATATTTGGGAGACGAGTTCAGATTATAAGATGGCACTTGAATTACGACAACAACTCAAACTAACTCAACAGCTCATCATGACGCCGCAGCTGCAAATGGCGATCAAATTGCTGCAGCTGTCAAGATTGGAAATGCTGGACACGATTCGCCAGGAATTGGAGGAAAATCCGGCCCTAGAAGAAATTCAGGATCGCGGGTCGGATGAAAATCTACCGGAACAGCCTGAAACCACAAATTCGGATACATCCCAAACCGAGGAAGTCACCATCAAAGAAAAAATTCATGATGACATTGACTGGAGTATTTATCTGGGTGAATACAATACTCCCGGCAGGGTCAGTTATGAAGCCGAAAATAAAGATGCACCGCAATATGAGGCTTTTATCGCGCCTAAAAAATCCTTAAAGGATCATCTGTTATGGCAATTCCTGATGACCAAGCCGGCCAGGAAGGAAGAGGAAATCGCCAGCCAGATTGTCGGCAACCTCAACAAAGACGGTTTTCTCGATGGTTCAGTTGAAGAAATTGCAACAATGAGCGACAGACCGGTTGAAGAGGTTGAATACATTCTAACGAAAATGCAGACCTTTGACCCTGTCGGTGTATGTGCCAGAGATCTTAAAGAGTGCTTGATTATCCAGGCCAAGCATTTCGGTTTTGAAAATACAATTATCACCGACATCATCAGCAACCATCTGCATGATCTGGAGAAGAAAAATTATAAGGGAATCTGCAAAGCATTAAAAACAACCCTGGACGATGTGATTGCCGCCGTCAATGTCATTAAAGCCTTCGAACCCAAACCCGGCCGACAATTCAGCGATGAAACACCGCAGTATATTAATCCGGACATTTACGTCTACAAATTGGATGACGATTTTGTGGTTATGCTCAACGATGACGGCATGCCCAAGCTTCGCGTCAACTCATTTTATAAAAATACCATCAGTCGGGGCAAGAAGATTTCGGGGGAAGCCGAAGATTACATCCATGGTAAGATCCGATCGGCCGCCTGGCTGATTAAAAGCATCCATCAACGCCAAAAGACCATTTACAAAGTCATGAACAGTATTTTGGAATTCCAGAGGGAATTTTTCGAAAAGGGAGTTACCCATCTCAAACCAATGGTTCTTAGGGATGTTGCTCAGGATATCGGGATGCATGAATCCACCATCAGCCGGGTGACCACGAACAAATACGCTTACACTCCCCAAGGAATCTTTGAGTTAAAATACTTTTTTAATAGTTCGATTAGGCGGGCCTACGGTGGAAATATTGCTTCAGCCAGTGTTCAGGAAAAAATTAGACAGATCATTCTCAATGAAGATTCTAAAAAACCTTACAGTGACGATAAAATTTCACAACTTTTAAAAGAAGAACATCACATTCATATCGCACGCCGAACTGTTGCGAAATATCGTGAACTGTTAAAAGTATTACCGTCAAACAAACGCAAGCAAATTTAGGGGGATTCCGTATGCAGACATCGGTAACGTTTAAAAATCTTGATCCTTCCGACACGTTGAAATCCTATGTTGGAGAGAAACTTGATCGATTCGATCGTTTACTTGACAATCCAGCCGAAGCCAATGTGGTTTTATTGGTTGAGAAATTCCGCCATACTGCTGAAATTAGTATTAATGGAGACCGACTTACGATAAATGGGAAAGAAGAAACCAATGATATGTACTCGGCGATTGATATTGTGCTGGACAAGCTTGAGAAACAAATAAAAAAGAGCAAGGATAAAATCAGGAAACGCCGAACCGGCGCCAGGGCCAAAAACAAGAACATGATGCAAACAGAGATAAACTTGCCGGACGAGGAGCTCGAATGGCAAGTTAAAATCAAAAATATTGAGTATAAACCCATGGATGTCGAGGAAGCTGTTTTACAGATGGATTTGTTAAATGATAATTTTTTAGTGTTCACCAATGCCCGTTCTGACCAGGTCAATGTTTTGTATCGCCGCAAGGACGGCCATTATGGATTGATTCAACCCAACAGCTAAATCAAATGCGGGTAGTGAGTTTTAATTGCCGCAATTATCGAAAGATAGTATAACTCGCTACCCGATTTTATTTTACGAGCTTAACATGAAGATTCTTGATGTCATGCAAAAAGAAGCGATTATAGATGATCTAAAATCGCAAACCAAAAAGGGTATTCTCGAAGAAATGGTAGCGCCGTTGGCCAACATCACCGGTCGGGATCATAAGGACCTGGTTCGGGTCTTAATGGATAGGGAACGGCTCGGAAGTACCGGTATCGGGGGGGGCATCGGAATACCGCATGGAAAGATAAAGGATCTCGAATCTCTTGTTCTCGGTTTTGGCCTCAGCCGTAAGGGCGTCGATTTTGAAGCGATTGACGGAGAGCCCACACATATCTTTTTTATCCTGATAACGCCTGAGAATTCAACCGGTCTTCATCTGAAACTTTTGGCACGGATCTCCAGAATTCTTAAAAACGACCATTTCAAGGAACGACTGCAGAACGCGACTGACCGCGATGAAATATTCGATATTATCAAAGAGGAGGATGAAGACTTTTAATCCGAATCGTTCTAATGTGAAACAGTTAACCATCATCATTATAACCGGACTTTCGGGATCCGGGAAAAGCACCGCAATGGCGGCCTTTGAAGATTCCGGCTTTTATTGCGTGGATAATATGCCTGTCGCCCTCCTTCCGAAGTTTCTCGAATTGCCCATCGAAAGTGAAACTGAAATCGCCGGTATTGCCTTCGTGATGGATTTGCGCGAAAAGGGATTTCTTTTAACCTATGAGGGCATATTCGCATCTCTTAAGAAAAAAGGATACCATTTTGAAATCCTTTTTCTGGAAGCCGACGAAGACATTTTGGTGCAACGTTACAGCACCACAAGAAGACAACATCCACTTTCACAGGGCAAGGGACTTATAGACGGTATTACGGCTGAAAAAGAACAGTTAAGAGATCTCCGGGCGGCGGCCGGAAAAATTATTGACACATCCAATTATAATGTCCACGAACTCAAAGCCAAGATTCTTGAATTTGCCCGCAAAAGCAAAAAACTTGTACCCATGCGGATCCAAACTGTCTCATTCGGTTTTAAATACGGTGTGCCGCATGAGGCCGATCTGATAATAGATGTCCGCTTTCTGATAAACCCGTATTTTGTTCCGGAATTGAAAGCGCTGGATGGTGAGAACCCGAAAATTAAAGATTTCATTTTAAACCCTGTTGAAACCCGAACCTTTTTGAAAAAGTATTTAGATCTCCTTGACTATTTGATCCCTATGTACGAAAAAGAAGGCAAAGCCTATTTGACCATTGCCATCGGCTGCACCGGAGGCCGGCACCGGTCGGTGACCATCGCGCGCACCATTTTTAATCACATTCGAAAAACAAAAAAACAGGTCGAAATTATCCATCGTGATATTGACCAATCGCAATAACTTGAAGCTATCTCAAAAAAGCAAATGAGCTAAAGTTAAAAATGATGGAGCATAGCGACACCATAACTTTAGGCACTTTAGTTCATTTTAGGCATTTTAGGCACTTTTTTTAAAGGTGATTTATGATCGGTATCGTTATCGTTACGCATAGTCAATTAGGTGATGCATTAATTGAAGCTGCTGAATTTATAATCGGCAAACGCCCTGAAGCACTGGTTTCGGTTTCCATTGATTTGAATGAGAGCGCCGACACGCTGCGTAGAAAAATTGCTGACGGCATAAAAAAGGTCAAATCAAAAGATGGTGTGCTCATCTTAACAGACATGTTTGGTGGGACACCTTCCAACTTGAGCTATTCGTTTCTTGAAGAAGGACAAATTGAGGTAATCTCCGGGGTAAATCTTCCAATTTTGATCCAGGCAGCAAACACGCGAGCGAAAGTGGACCTCACCAAATTGGCCGTCAAATTGGAAGCATTTGGCAAAAAGAGTATCTCATTGGCAAGCGGCTTACTAAAAGGAAATAAACGTAGAGGGTAGAGGGAAAAGTCTAAGGAGAGACTATGACGGTTAAACTTGGCATTAATGGTTTTGGAAGGATCGGGCGCCTCGTCTTTAGAGCGGCCTTAAAAAATCCTGAGGTTGAAGTCGTTGCCATCAACGACCTTACAAACGCGGCCACAATGGCCCATCTGCTTAAATATGATTCAGTACATGGCACATTGGATGTCGATGTTAGCGCTCAAGATGACCGGCTGGAAGTGGATGGCAAAGCCGTTGCCATCCGATCTATTAAGGAGCCTGAGAATCTCGGGTGGAGCGAACTCGGCGTAGACGTTACCGCGGAATGCACCGGGTTGTTTCGTGATCGCGAAAGTGCTTCCAGGCATCTGGCTGCCGGAGCACGTAAAGTCATCATATCGGCTCCAGCCAGCGATCCCGATATTACAATTGTCATGGGAGTCAACTCGAATCAATATGATCCGCGACAGCATCATATTATTTCAAATGCCTCGTGTACAACCAATTGTCTGGCGCCGGTAGCCAAAGTACTTTTGGAAAATTTCGGCTTGAAAAACGGATTGATGACCACCATCCATGCCTATACCGGTGATCAACGACTGTTGGACTTTCCTCACAAAGATTTGCGCCGAGCCAGAGCAGCAGCGCTTTCAATGGTACCCACCACCACGGGTGCGGCCAAAGCCGTGTCGCTGGTGCTGCCGGAATTGTCCGGCAAACTTAACGGACTTGCCGTCCGTGTCCCCATCCCCAACGTTTCGATGGTGGATTTTGTGGCCACCTTGGAAAAAACCGACATTACCGTCTCAGAAGTCAACGCAGCCTTGAAAAATGCTTCGGAAGAATCCCTGGCCGGTATTCTGGGATACAGCGAAGCGCCTCTGGTTTCGATCGACTTTAACGGATCCGCACTGTCCTCAATCGTGGATGCCCCCACCACCCATGTTATCGATAATATGGTAAAGGTGCTTGCCTGGTATGATAACGAAGCCGGCTATTCACATCGAATGGTGGACCTGGCGGTCATGGTAGGTTCCCAATTATAACCCGCTATACAGTATAACAACGTCTTGGATAATCACTGTTTTAGGATAATTTAATCAACAGATCACAGGTTCAGGGTTCAGAGGTTCAGGGTTCCGGAAGAAATGATGGGATAACTGAAATGGCTCTGATTTCGGTAATAAAAAAAGCAATTTCGACACCTGCAACCTCTTGAACCTTTGAACGTTGAACCTTTGAACCTTTTTTTGAATTAAGGAGCTTACAATGGGAAATCGCAGACCTCTGATTGCCGGTAACTGGAAAATGTACAAAACCCCGCAGGAAGCCGCTGATACTGCAAAGCAGCTGGTTGAACAGGTGCGCGAAGTCGCAGACGTCGATATCATGATTGCCCCGCCATTTACGGCTCTTGAATCGGTATCCAGGGTGATTAAAAACAGCCCGGTTGCGCTGGGCGCTCAGAATCTTTACTGGGAAGATGAAGGCGCATATACGGGTGAGATATCGGCCCCCATGCTTAAATCAGCGGGCTGCCAATACGCCATCACCGGCCATTCCGAGCGTCGACAGTATTTCGGCGAGACCGATAAAACCGTCAACCAAAAAATCCAGGCTGCGATCCAGGTTGGCCTGAAACCGGTTTTTTGTATAGGTGAAACCGAACAAGAGCGGGAAGCGGAGCAGACGTTATCCGTACTTGACAAACAGGTTAGGAAGGGGTTAGAAAGGCTGGTTCCGGAACAACTGGATACGCTGATCATCGCTTATGAACCCGTGTGGGCCATTGGAACCGGCAAAACCGCCACAGAGGATCAGGCCCAGGAGGTTCATCAGTTTATCCGGTCTCTGATTGAGAAAAGTTTTGGAAATGACCTTTCCAAATCCATCAGAATATTGTATGGTGGCAGTGTTAAACCGGATAATATTTTGAATTTAATGGCAATGCCGGACATTGATGGCGCCCTTGTCGGAGGAGCGAGCCTAAGCGCCGACTCGTTTAGCAGGATTATAAAGTTTAAAAAATAACCTGGAAAGCAACAAAAGATTATGTCTCTAATACTGATAATCATTCATATTTTCGTATGTATCGCCCTGATCATGATTGTTTTGCTCCAAACAGGCAAAGGAGCTGATATGGGTGCGGCGTTTGGCGGGGGTTCCAGTCAAACTCTGTTTGGCAGTACCGGGGCCTCAACGTTTTTGAGCAAGGCCACCACTGCTGCCGCCATAATTTTTATGCTCACGTCCTTGAGTCTTGCATGGATGTCCGGTCATCGAACCGGGGATTCGATCATGGACAAAGCCCGGGCCCCTGTAGAACAGCCGGCTCCGGCTTCACCAGCCCAAGGTGATACTTCAACACCGGAAACACCGACTCCGGCTAAACCGGCGCAAACAGAATAAGCCGTGAATAATTACGTTTCGTATTTACGCAGATGCCGAAGTGGTGGAACTTGGTAGACACGCTATCTTGAGGGGGTAGTGGCCAAAAGCCGTGCCGGTTCAAGTCCGGCCTTCGGCACCAGCTAATTTAGAGGCTGCAATTGAAACGGTTGCAGCCTTTTTCCTTTTCGATCCTCGTATTTTAGAAAATATCGAACTAAGAATTGCCCGTATACATTATAATATTGCGATATTTTAGAATAGCTGTTACTTTAAATACTTGAAATCAATCAGCAGAAAGAAATCCATACTGCATATCAACGGCGAATAGATCATGGAAAAAATTCTCAACATTCATATCAAGAAACTGCCGGAAGGTGTTTATCTGGCCACCTCCAAGGATATCCAGGGACTGGTGGCTCAGGGCCGGACAGCAACAGAGGCATTGGAGATCGCAAGGGATGTCGCACGCAAGCTAATTGAGGCCCAAGCGGAGCGTTCCGGAAAAGTGAAGCTTACGACCATAGATGATTCGTTCGACTACCCGCTGATTGTAAATGCGTAACGATGGGACGACTAGCCGGTTTCCGATACAGACAGATAATCAAGCGTCTGAAGGCATTTAGATTTGCGTTTGATCGGCAAGCCGCCGGAAGCCATGAAATCTGGTACAATTCGCAAACCGATTGTTATACCACTGTACCCAATCATTCAGGAGATATGCCTGAAGGAACGCTGCGAGCCATTCTCAAAGAAGCCGGTATTGATCCAAATGAATTTCTGAAAAAGTAAAAATACATGGCTTTTTCGGAAAGAAATTCTTTTGAATTTAGCTTATCATTACCCATAAAGAAAAATAATTTAGATAATTCAATTGTCAGTCTTTCCTTTGCCATGGCCTGCCCTTTTCGCTTTTCTTATTTAATAATTTCACATCCAAATATTTGATATCCTCTCAGCCGTCTTTCATATAATTTGACCAGCATCGGAACTAATGGACCCGCATCGTCGCAGATCACCGCCTTCTTTTTCAATGAAAGGAAATACTGTTTGAACAAATACGTTGAAAATATGTCAGATATGACATATCCTCAACTACATGAACTCACAAGAAAAACCGCTGGTGTGAATATGGATAAGAGAAAAAAGAAAAATTTGGAATCTAAAGGTTATAATGTCGGTTCTGTGCAAGAGTTTCTTGGGTTTAGCACGGAAGAATCGGAATACATCGAGCTAAAACTGGCACTCAGCGAAGCTCTGGCAAAACGCCGCAAAAAAAGCAATTTGACACAGGCACAGTTAGCCAAGATGCTAAAATCCAGTCAGTCAAGGGTCGCCAAGATGGAAAAAGGAGATCCGAGCGTATCTGTGGACCTGCTTGTCAAATCGTTGCTGGCTATGGGTGCTAATAAAAAGAGTATCGTCAAAGCGATTGCATGACGCGTCTTAATGGAAAAAAAACATGAACACGACCCCTACATTCTTTTTCACCGCTGATGAACACTATGGGCACACAAACATTATCAAGTTTTGTGATCGTCCTTTTGCATCGATAGAAGAAATGGATGCAGAAATTATTAAGAGACATAATGAATTAGTTGGCTCGCAGGATGTTGTAATTCACGCAGGAGACTTTACTCTTACGAAAAAACCTTTTGCCGAGAATTATATTAGGCGACTAAACGGAACCCATATATTTCTGAAAGGTAGCCACGATTATTGGCTGAAAAAATCAGCTAACACAGTTTGGGAAAAGGAAATAAAAGGATTTTATGTCGTTGTATGTCATTTCGCAATGCGGGTGTAGCCACGATCACATTTCAACAGCTGGCAACTTTACGGTCATTCGCACGGAAAACTGCCGCCCATCGGTAAGCAATGGGATATCGGGGTTGATAATAGCGATTTTTATCCGGTTAGCTTCAATAAAATTTGTGAAATAATGGCGGATCGGCCAGACAATTCCAATTTCGTAAAAAATATTGCTGCCTGATTTTTTCGATATATCAATATGCGATTGATATGCGATTATGCAGCCAGGACAGCACAAAAACTCGCTTAATGTTAATTAAACTCGTTTTAATTTTAATAAGTCATTGATATTATTATTAGTTTTGTAATTCCGGCCTTCGGCACCATCTATATAACATCAAAAGCGATTTCAGTGTCTTGCTGAAGTCGCTTTTGAATTATATGCAATTGCTGTACACGCTTTAACACACGATGTAACTTTCATCTTTATTTCTATTCCCCTTACTGAACGCCTGACACCTGATGCCCGCTTTTAAGCTCCCCCGTGACCTGTCGTTTTCCGCCATGAGTCGTCCTCCTGGGGACACGAGCTGTCGTTTTACGCCATGAGCTGGCAAGGGCGCTTTTGGGTGCCTTGGCACTATGATATCAAAATCTGATATCAATCGATCGCTTTTCAAGCAGGATCTCCATCAGTCGGTGGCCTTTATCTATCAAAATACCGCTTGAGCCGGCATGGGATTCCCCCATCTTATGGACGCCGTCAGGATCAATGCCGGTGCCGCACAACAGGAACGGCACAGGCTTATTGGTGTGTGTGCGGAGGGTGACGGGGGTGGGATGATCAGGTAGAACCAGAATCCTCCACTGATCGTAGTGATTGAGACCGTCTATAACGGTCCCCAGCACATCCTGGTCAATACGTTCGATGGCCTCGATTTTCGACGGGTAGTCGCCACTGTGTCCCGCCTCATCAGGGGCTTCTACATGGATGCAAACAAAGTCATGCTTTTTTAGCGCCTCAACGGCGGCCTTGCCCTTACCGATGTAATTGGTATCAAGGTAGCCTGTGATGCCGTCGACATGAACGCGTTTCAACCCGAGATATGCCGCCAGGCTCTGCAACAGGGGGACGGCACTGATAATGGCGCCACTGATTCCGAACACATCTTTGAAAAGAGGCATTTGAGGCCGGATCCCCTGCCCCCAGAGCCAAACACTGTTGGCGGGATTTTTATCTGCCTCCTTGCGCCGCACGTTAATCTCATGGTCTTTGAGAAGATTTCCGGCCCGGTCCATCAGGTCAAGCAGTCTCTCTGCTTTCGGCCCTCTGGGAAGATAATTTGTTATGGATTGTCCGATGATGTCATGGGGTGGCTTACAGGTCATCTCCAGAAGGCCTCTGTCAGTGGTCACCAGGAGATGGCGGTATGATGTTCCGGGATAAAACCTGAATTCTTCGGAGCCTATGGCCCGTTCCAGGGTTTCAACCAGAACGGCGGCCTCAGCGCTGGATATATGACCCGCGGCGAAATCGACCATTTTATTATCGAAAATAGTGACAAAGTTCATGCGGTAGGCGATCCGGCCCGGCTCCAGCTCAACGCCCATGGCCGGAGCCTCCAGGGGAGCCCTTCCGGTGTAATACTTGGCCGGATCAAAACCCAGTACAGACATAACGGCCACATCGCTGCCGGGAGACATGCCAGAGGGTACATTGCGCACCAGTCCCACGTATCCCTTGCTGGCTAGAGAGTTCATATGGGGAGTATCGGCCACCTCAAGCGGCGTGAGCCCCCCAAGTTCCTCAATTGGATAATCTGCCATCCCATCAGGAATCAGTACAACATATTTCATGCTCATATCTATCCCAAGGGTTCACCACTGCACGGTTATTGTCAACTCCGTTAATTTCGACTTGATCTTGAAATTGTTCGGCAATCCGCTCAGCCAGACCAGGTGTTCTGCGATTACTTCTTTAAATAGAGCGATTTAAGGGGAAATTATTGCATTGTCAAGAGAAATATAACGGGAAATATAGACAAAATATAAAAATATATAAAAAAATTACATAATATATAAAAATTTAACATTTTATTATTGACAGCGATAGAAGGAGATAATAGGGGTTTGTGGAACTTTAATTAAAATTTCAGTTTATACCGTTTTCCATAATACTGTTCCGAATTACGGAGTTGCGGCATAAGTGGTTGTAGAAAAAAACGTTTGAATACCGGAACGTTTTTTTGACAACCACTATATCAGCGTCAAAAGTATAACATTATGTGAACATCATAAGTTTAAGAGGATGTTTAATATGACTGGCGAAAATAAAAATATTGACGACCTCGACAGAAAAATCATCCTTGCGCTTCAAAAGGACGCACGCCGACCCTATAAAGATATTGCTAAAATGCTTAGAGTTTCCGAGGGTACTATCAAAAACAGGGTTACGCGCCTGATCGGCAGGGGGATTCTAAAATTGGAGGCCAGAGTTAACCCCTTTGCCCTTCCCAATCGGATTTCGGCCATCGTTGGGGTGAACCTCAAAGAGCGAACTCACGAAAAAAAGATTAAAGAGATTGAAAAAATTCCCGGAGTCACCAGTGTGTGGAATGCTGCCGGCCGGTTTGATCTTTTTTTTGAGATAATGGTCGATTCCATGCAGTCACTGAATGATGTTCTATTCAGAAAAGACTTAAAAAGGATCGGCGGTATATCGTACACGGAAACATTTATTACCCTGAATTCAAATACGAAGTACTTTAAGCTGGGATAAAATGAACGGGCGATTTCAGCAAGGCCATAATCTGCCCTGCATAACCTCTGTTACGCCAACAATTTGCAAATTGATGGGGATTGACCCCCCTGTTGTTTCTGACCCGGATTGTCTCAATGATGTTATTCAGGCAGCCGGACGTCAGGGCGTTGAAAAAGTTGACAGATGCCTTATTTACGCACCCGACGCAGTTGGGTTGAAAATGTATCAAAACTTTAGATCCTTATTTGATGCTGTCTTGACGCATGCACCTATAGTTGTGCCGTTAAGCTCCGTAATTCCGCCAATAACACCGGTCTGTTTTGCGTCCATGTTTACAGGCGCCCAACCACGGATCCACGGTATCCAAAAAAAAGAAAAGCCTGTGTTGACGTGTGATACCATTTTCGATGCATTTATCCGTGCTGAGAAAAAAGTTGTTATTGTTTCGGTAAAAGAACAAAGCATTGATCTTATCTTCCGTGAGCGGAAAATCCAATATTTTTCTGAACTTGACGATCAAGCTGTTACCCGCCGCACGATCGAGGTGATCAAATCAGACTCTTATGATTTTATCGTCGTTTACCACTGTGAATATGATGACATTCTTCATGAAATGACGCCTTTTTGTTCGGAGGCCATTCACGCATTGAAAAACCACATCCATGCCTTTGATCAATTTGCAAAAACTGTTGATACTTACTGGCGGGGATACAACCGCATGATATGGTTCGCCCCCGACCACGGCGCCCACATTGACCCGCAAAGGGGCAAGGGCATCCACGGGGATAATATCCCGGAAGATATGCAAGTTCAGCACTGCATTGGAATTAAACCCGGAAA
>Ga0255055_10000613_pt1 | contig 27281 bp, 22 predicted proteins | sample JV7_2_27_MG_FD_188633 | JGI IMG/M metagenome (GOLD analysis project Ga0255055, IMG submission 188633) | Seawater microbial communities from Jervis Inlet, British Columbia, Canada - JV7_2_27 | ecosystem: Environmental > Aquatic > Marine > Inlet | place: Canada: British Columbia | collected...
ATGGCGTTCTATATCGTGCTGCTTGCGATGTTCCCGGATATCGTGATGTGGTTTCCCCACCAGCTGTACGGATCGTGACCCACGGGGAGGCGACAGGCTCCCGGGGATTGAGATTGGCCGCGTTCGATGCAATATCCGACACGCATCGGTCTTTCGAAGAGAGGGGAGAACATGGTTTTTTCAAGCGGACGTCATTTTCTTCAAATTCCCGGGCCCACGAATGCTCCGGACCGGGTTCTGCGTGCCATGAGCCGGCCGACAATCGACCATCGCAGTCCCGAATTCGCCCGACTCTCTCTTGAAGTGCACGAAGGGCTCAAGCGGATTTTCCAGACCTCCGCACCGGTCATCATCTACCCATCGTCCGGCACCGGCGCCTTGGAGTCCGCACTCGTCAATACGCTTTCCCCGGGGGACAGGATCCTGATGGTGGAGACCGGGCATTTCGCGACGTTGTGGCGAAACCTTGCGGTCGAACTCGGCCTGGAGGTCGACTTCCTTCCCGGGGACTGGCGGCATGGCGTCGATGCGACGATCATCGGGAAAAAGCTCGCGGAGGACGGAAAGCACGCGATCCGGGCCGTTGCGGTCGTCCACAACGAAACCTCTACCGGTGCGGCCAGCCGGGTACACGAGATTCGGAAAGCCATCGATCGTACCGGGCATCCCGCTCTGTTGATGGTCGATACGATTTCCTCCCTTGCATCCATCGATTATCGCCATGACGAGTGGGGAGTCGACGTGTCCGTAGGATGCTCCCAAAAGGGGCTGATGCTGCCGCCCGGTCTTGGTCTGAACGCCGTCAGCGAAAAGGCCCGACAGGCATCGAAATCGGCAAGGCTTACGAAATCCTACTGGGCCTGGGAGCCGATCCTTGCGGCCAACAAGTCGGGCTTCTTCCCTTACACCCCTCCGACGAATCTGCTGTACGGTTTACGGGAAGCCATCCGGATGCTGGAAGAGGAGGGACTGCAGAACGTCTTTGCCCGCCATGACCGTCTCGCCGAGGCGACACGACGGGCCGTGCGGGCATGGGGACTCGAAATCCTTTGTGCCGACCCCGAAGAATACAGCAGCTCCCTTACTGCGGTCCTGATGCCGAAAGGGTATGATGCAGACGATCTCCGTGGTGTGATCCTGGAGAATTTCAACATGTCCCTGGGCACCGGATTGGGAAAGGTCAAGGGGAAGGTGTTCCGCATCGGCCACCTTGGCGATTTCAACGATCTCATGCTCGCCGGAACCCTTTCCGGCGTGGAAATGGGTCTCGCCCTCGCCGGCATCCCCTTTTCGAAAGGGGGCGTGGCGGAAGCCCTCGATTATCTGCAATTCACCCGGAAAGGGAAAGTCAGCAGCTAGTGCAAGGCCCAACTTGACGAAATCGTTCGAATGATCTATTCCACCGGAGTCGAGTACGCCGGTGGCACGCAGGGAGCTCCGATCGGAAGGGAGTGCGGCATGACGATTCCGGCCAGATCGCTCCTCACGAACCTCTTTCTGGCGGCGGTCGCCTCCGTGGACCCCGCGCGCCTGGTCCGGGTGGCCCTCCGGCGGGACCCGGAAGGGATCGCCCTGACCGGCGGCGGCGCGAGCTCGTTCGCCCGCTGGTCCTCCGGAGGGCGGGTCCTCCTCGTGGGCGGCGGGAAGGCCGCCCGCCCCATGGCGCAAGCCGCGGCCTCGGCGCTTGAGGGAAAGGTCGCCGCGGGGGCGATCGCGGTCCCGAAGGGGGAGGGAGGGTCCCTGGACGCCGTGCGGCTCATCGAAACGGGGCACCCTCTCCCCGACGAGGGAAGCCGGGAGGCCGCGCAGGCGATGCTGGACGTGGTTTCCCAGGCAGGAAAGAACGACCTGGTGATCGCCCTGATCTCCGGCGGCGGCTCCGCGATGATTTCCGCTCCTCCCGAGGGAGTCTCTTCCCCGGACAAGGAGGCGGTGTTCCGGCTGTTGCTGCGATCGGGAGCGGACATCACCGAGTTCAACACGGTCCGAAAACACCTCTCCTCCGTCAAGGGAGGCCGAATGGCGCGGGCCGCGTATCCCGCCAGTGTGTGGGCGCTCATGTTATCCGACGTTCCCGGCGACGACCCTTCCGTCATCGCCTCCGGCCCGTTCTCCCCCGATCCGGCGACCTACGGCGACGCGAGGAAGGTCCTCGTCGAACGAAAGCTGTACGATGCGATACCGGATGCCGTAAGGGCGCACATCGAGGCGGGGGTTTCGGGGATGATCCCGGAAACCCCGAAGCCGGGGGACCCCGCCCTCGAGCGTGTTTCCCTCGCCGTCATCGGTTCGAACCGGGTCGCGATCGATGCGGCGGCCGACGCCGCGCGGGAAGAGGGAGTAGGCACCGTCCGTATCCTTCCGGGATTTCTTCGGGGGGAGGCCCGCGAATGCGCACGAGCCTTCGTAGAGGAATTGCGAAAGGCGAAAGCGTCGGCATTCAAGGGCCGGTCCGTCGTCCTTATCGCCGGAGGGGAGACGACGGTCATGGTGCGAGGGAAGGGGAAAGGGGGCAGGAACCAGGAGTTCGCCCTCTCCGCGGCCGTCGAGATGGACGGGATGCCGGGAATGGCTGTCCTGTCGTGCGGAACGGACGGCGTCGACGGTCCCACGGACTGCGCGGGCGCTTTCGCCGACGGCACGACGTGCTCCCGCGCCGCTGCGCTCGGGCTCTCCCCCATGGACCACCTGGATCGGAACGACGCCTATCCCTTCCTGCAGGCGCTGTCGGATCTCGTCGTCACCGGTCCGACCGGCACCAACGTCACCGATATCGCCATCGGAATCGCCGTCCCACTCTAAACGGGACGAGCCATTTCCCTGTTTGGCGCGGCCGTTCGAATGCCTTAGGATGGAATGGATTCTTTAAAGACGAACGATTAATCCAGCGCCCTGATGAAAACCCGGGGGGAAGGAGAGGGATCATGCCGAAGATGACCGCCATGAACGCCGCTGTCAAAATCCTGGAAAGCGAAGGTGTCAAACACATTTTCGGCATCCCGGGGGCGGGGATCCTTCCTTTTTACCGGGCTCTCAAGGATCTTGGGACCATTCGGCACATGCTTTGCCGGCATGAAGAGGGTGCGATCCACATGGCCGACGGGTATGCTCGTGCCATCGGTGCGGTGGGGGTTTGCGCGGCCACCTCGGGTCCCGGCGCCAGCAATTTCGTGACCGGGCTCTATACCGCCCAGGTGGATTCGATCCCGATTTTGGCCATCACCGGCCAGAACGTGCGGGCGCAGCTGGGCCGGGAAGCCTTCCAGGCGGTGGATATCGCCGCCATCGTGAAGACGGTCACCAAGAAGTCGTATTGCGTGCAGGAGCCGGCCATGGTGCCGTGGGTATTCCGGGAGGCGTTCAGGATCATGAAGGAAGGCCGTCCCGGTCCGGTTCTGATCGACTTGCCCCTGGACGTCCAACGGGGGGAGATCGAGTACGATCCCGAGACGGATGCGCCGCTGCCCATTTTCCGCACCCCTCCCGACCCGAAGCAGGTGGCCAAGGCTCTGGACATGCTCCTTGCGGCGGAGAGGCCTCTCATGCTGATGGGGGGAGGCGTAATCCTGGCCGACGCCTGCGAGGAATTCGTGCAGGTCGCCGAACTCCTGCAGATCCCCGTCATCGCCACGTACATGGCCAAGGGGGGGATCCCGTGGAATCATCCTCTCATGGCCGGTCACGTGGGAATCCAGTGCAATACCCGGTCCGGGAACCAGACGTTCCTGGAGTCCACCCTGGTGTTCGCGGTGGGCGCCCGGTTCAACGACCGCCATACGGGTGCCATCAACGTCTATAAAGGAAACCGGAAGTTCATCCATGTGGACGTGGACCCCGGCCAATTGGGGAAAAACATCATGCCGGACTTAGGGGTATGCGCGGATGCCAAGCTGACCCTTACAGCCCTGCTGGAGGAGATTAAGCGGCGCAACATCAAGGCGGAACCGACGAAGTTGGCCATTGCGCAGCTGCGAACCAAACTGGAACGGAAGACCGACTACGACGATATTCCCATCAAGCCCCAGAGGGTGTTCCGGGAGATCAACGAGTTTTTCGACGACGAGACCGTGTTTGTGACCTGCATCGGGTTGAACCAGATATGGTCCGGCCAGCTGCAGAAGATTTCCAAACCCAGGCATTACCTGGACTGCGGGGGAGCGGGCCCGTTGGGATGGGACCTGCCGGCCTCCATCGGGGCCAAGGTCGCCCGTCCGGACAAGACGGTGGTCCAGGTGGTGGGGGATTACGGATTCCAGTTCTGCATGGAGCAGCTCCCCGTCGCCGTCATGTACAACATCCCCTTTGTGTGCATCGTCTTGAACAACGGATATCTCGGGCTCATCCGTCAAGCGGAAAAATTCCATTACGACATGAATTACGGAGTCCAGCTCTGGTACGACGGCCTGACCGAGAGCGCCAGCCTGGAACTGCCCCGGATGGCCGTGGCCGAACGGACAAGCGGTGTCGGTGTGGTCGGTTCCGCCGAGGGCCGCATCGAGCCGGAAAACCAGGGGCGCGGTTTTGATTTCGTGAAATTCGCCGAGGCCTGTGGGACCACAGGGGAGCGGGTTACCGACCCGAAGGAGATCAAGGCCGCTTTCCAGCGGGCCGTGGACTCAGGGCTGCCGTACGTCATCGACATCATCATCGAACGGGAGACGGACGCGTCCATGGGCGTCGCCATCGATGCGATCAAGGAATGGGAATAAGAAATTCAACAAGCGGGGAACAAAAGCCATGTCGGAATTGAAGGAACGGGCATCCGCCGTATTGAAGGAATTCAAGGGAGAAACGTACGCGTTCGGCAGCGGTGTACTGGATCAACCGCCGGGACAATTCGCCGCCGAATTCGGCAAGAAGGCCCTGTTCGTAGGACCTCTCGAATTCGAGTGGTTTCGCCCCATCCGGGAACGGATTCTTGCGTCCCTGAAAAAGGCCGGGGTGGATGTGGTGGAGGAGGTACGGTCCGCCGGTCCGAACGCCCCGTTCGTGGACGTCTATCGCCTCCACAGCCACATCATGCATAAAAAACCGGATGTCCTGGTCGTGGCGGACGGCGGCTCCGGGATCGACGCCGTCAAAGCCGCCGCCGTCCTGGCCACGCTGGGGGATATCCATTCCGAAATCGATCCGTTCTTCGGGGTGGGACAGGTAACCGAGGCATGCAAGAAGTCGGGCCGCACCATCATGCCGGTGGTGGCCGTCATGATGGCTTCCAGCTCCGGCGCGCATTTGACCAAGTATTCCAACATCACCGATCCCGTCATGGGACAGAAAAAACTCATCGTGGACGAGGCCATCATCCCGCCACGCGCGGTCTTCGACTACGACGTCACCACCACCCAGCCCATGAGTTTGACCCTGGATGGAGGGCTCGACGGCATCGCCCACTGTCTGGAGGTCTACTTCGGGGCTCCGTTGGCGACCCGGGGAAAGGCCCAACGGGTAGCCGAGCTCGGCATCGAGCTTGTCATCAAGGGCCTGATCGAAGCGAAGAAAGACGCGAAAAGCAAGGAGGCCAGAACCCTGCTGGGTCTGGGCACCGATCTCGGCGGCTACGCCATCATGATCGGCGGCACATCGGGAGCCCACCTGTCCAGTTTTTCCCTGGTGGATGTCTTAAGCCACGGTCGGGCCTGCGCCCTGATGAACCCGTATTACACCGTGTTCTTCGCTCCGGCCGTTCAGGAGCAGCTGCGGGTGGTCGGCCGCATTTACCGGAAGTACGGTTACATGGAGGAAGATGTGGATGCCCTGTCCGGCAGGGAACTGGGGCTGGCGGTGGCCAATGCGATGGTCAATTTCAGCAGGTTCCTGGATTTTCCCACATGCTTGAGCGACGTGAAGGGAGTCGGCAGGGACCATATCGACCGTTGTCTCACCGCTGCCAAGAATCCGCAGCTGGACATGAAGCTTCGGAACATGCCGGTCCCGCTCAATGCCGACCTGGTGGATGAGTACATGCGGCCGATCCTGGAGGCCGCCTGGACCGGCGAGTTCGGGAAGATCAGGAACATGTAGTTGGTTCTGGAACCTTCCGTGGCAGCGTCACGGCCTCCGGGCGTGGCCAAAGAACATTGCCCCATAGGTAGGAGGAGTTTCTCATGGAATCCAGATTGTTCCGCAGCAAGGAAATGACGTTTGCTCCGCATCCCAAGTTAGCCAATGTGCGGATGGCCACTTGCATAACGGGAAAGGACACGGAAACCGTCAGTGTTTGCGTGATCGATATCGCCCCGAATGAAGGCGCCCCCATCCATCGCCACGATCTGCATGTGGACTCCATTCTCGTGATATCGGGGAAGGGGGAAGCCTATGTGAACGGAAGATGGGAACCCATCGAGGCCGGCGATTATATTTTCGTGCCGAAGGGGGATGAACATGGAATCAGGAATACCGGCGAAGGGACCTTGAGGATCTTCGTGCACCACAACCCTCCCATGTTGTAGAGAAACGTGGTTCCGGCATTGGGAGGGAGTGGACGAACCGGTCGACGATGGCCGACCACGGGAGGAAGAGATGAAAATCGTTTCCATGAGCGACGTATCCAAGGAGGATTTTCCCAATCCGATCTTCACAGGGCCGGATGTGACCAGACAGCTCCTGGTGCCCGACAGCAATGAGTTCAGCGTGAACATGATAAACTTCGGGAAGGGGGTGCGGAACAAGTTTCATGCCCACGACAGCGAACAGATCCTGATCGTCACTGCCGGAGAGGGAATCGTGGCCACAGAGAAGGAGGAGAAGGTGGTGACCAAAGGGGATATCATCCTCATTCCTCCGGGAGAAAAGCATTGGCACGGCGCGACCTCGGACTCGGAGTTCTCCCACATCTACGTCTCCCGGTTGGGAAGCGTACTGACCCGGTTAGAGGACTAGCACCTGGAGGGGAATGGGGACTATAGGAACATGAACGTCGACCTCCTGTACGGACGGAACAGCATCCCCCTTCGTCTGCCGGATAGCATACGGGTCACGGTGGTCAGCAAGCATCCGATGAACCTTGTCCGGAACCCGGTTCAGGCGGTGAAGCAGGCTTTGGCAAAGCCGGTGGGATGCCCTCCCCTCGCGGAGATGGCTCGAGGCGGGAAAACCGCCTGCATCCTGATCTGCGACATCACGCGGCCCGTGCCCAACGGCACGCTGCTCCCTCCCCTCATCGAGACGATCACGGCCGCGGGCATTCCCAAAGAGAACATCCTGATCCTGGTCGCCACAGGGTTGCATCGCCCCAACGAAGGGGAGGAACTGCGCGAGATCGTCGGCTCCGCCGAGGTGTTCCGCACCATCCGCGCCGAGAACCATTTCGCCCGGGACCGGGAAGCCCATGTGGACCTCGGGAAAACCTCCCGGGGCATTCCGATCCTGATCGACCGGCGGTTCGTGGATGCGGACCTGAAGATCGTCACCGGCCTGGTGGAACCCCACTTCATGGCCGGCTATTCCGGAGGCCGCAAGCTGGTCGCGCCGGGCGTGGCCTACCAGGACACCATCCTGAATTTTCACACTGCGCATATTCTGGAGCATAAAAAGTCCGCCAATTGCATCATCGAGGGAAATCCCCTTCACGAAGAGCAGATCGAAATCGTCCGGAAGATCGGCGGAATCGTCGCCCTGAACGTGGTCATCGACGAGAATCGGAATATCGGATTCGTCAACTTCGGCGAAGTCGAGGCCAGCCACCGGGAAGCCGTGGAATTCATGAGAAAGCATGCGGAAGTGACCCTGCCCCGTCGTTTCAAGACGATTGTCACCACGAGCGCAGGCTATCCCCTGGACCGGACGTACTACCAGACCGTCAAGGGCATGGTGGGCGTACTCGACATCCTGGAACCCGGAGGCACCATTATCATCGCCAGCGAATGCTCGGAAGGGATGGGCAGCCGGGAATTCGTTGCGGCCCAGCGGCTGCTGTGCGAGGTGGGGCCGGACCGGTTCATGTCCATCCTCATGGGCCGCGACAAGGCGATTATCGATGAATGGCAGACCGAGATGCTGGTCAAGGCCTTGCGGGCAGGGACCATCCGGCTTCATACCACGGGACTCGGCGAAGAGGACCTGAAGGACGTGTTCGTGGAACCTGTTTCTTCGATCGAAGAGGCGGTCATGGCCAGCGTCAAGGCTCATGGAGACCCGGACGTCGCCGTGGTTCCCGAAGGACCCTACGTCATCCCTCATTCCCACTGATTTCGGGTCACCGAATCCGGCTTACCGTTCGAAGCTCCGAAATCCCGTAGATCACCCGAACTGCTCTTCTTCCGTCGACCCCTTAAGCGCGACGGTGGACGCCTGCCCCCCGGTGATCGTCATTTGCAGGGCGTCGAAGTATCCCGCGCCGACGAAGCTCTGATGTTTGATCGCCGCAAACCCGTGTTCTCTCTCGAGCGCGAACTCGCGTTCCTGGAGCCTGCAATAGGCGGCCATCCCCTCTTCCTTGTAGCCTCTCGCGAGATCGAACATGCTTGTGTTCAGCGAGTGGAAACCCGCCAGGGTCACGAACTGGTACTTGTAGCCCATCTCGCCCAGCCTGTCCTGGAACTCGGCAATCGTGGCGTCGTCGAGATTCCGCTTCCAGTTGAACGACGGCGAGCAATTGTACGCGAGCATTTTCCCCGGATGCTTTTCCTGAATCGCCTCGGCAAACTCCCTCGCTTCCCCCAGGTCCGGCGTGGAGGTCTCGCACCAGACAATGTCCGCATACGGGGCATACGCCAACGCCCGGGCAATGGCAAACTCGAGTCCTCCCCGCACATGGAAATACCCTTCGACGGTTCTCTCGCCCGTAAGAAACGGCTTGTCGATCTCATCGTAGTCACTGCGGATCAGTTGGGCCCCCTGGGCGTCGGTCCGCGCAATGATCACCGTCGGCACATCGAGCACATCGGCTGCAAGCCTTGCCGACACGAGTTTCTCGATGAAGACACCGTAGGGCACGAGGACCTTGCCGCCCATATGCCCGCATTTCTTCAACGAAGAGAGCTGGTCCTCGAGATGGATGGCGGCGGCCCCTGCTTCGATCATCGCCTTGATGAGCTCGTACGTATTCAACGGACCGCCGAAGCCTGCTTCCGCATCGGCGACAATCGGCGCAAACCAGTGGGTCTCTTCGCCGCCGTTCATGTGCTGGATCTGATCCGCGCGGGTCAGGGCATTGTTGATGCGGGAAATCAGTTTGGGAACGCTGTCCACGGGATAGAGACTCTGGTCCGGGTACATGTGACCCGCGGAGTTGGCGTCGCCCGCCACCTGCCACCCGCTCACATAGATCGCCTTGAGACCGGCGTGCACCTGCTGAACCGCCTGGTTGCCCGTCAGGGCGCCGAGAGCGCGAACAAAGGGTTCCGAATGCAGCAGATCCCAAAAGCGCCTGGCACCCGTTTCGGCAAGCGTATGGTGGACCCGGAGTGAACCACGAAGCTTGACGACCTCTTCGGCCTGGTAGATTCGCTTGACGTTCTTCCATCGCGGATCTTCCTTCCACGACTCTTGCAGTGATGAGATCTGGTCCTGTCTTCGCTTCTCGAATTCCCGCATGGTTTCCTCCTCAAAAACCGGGTCCGGATTCCTTGAAGGACTTAAGGATCGCCATCCGGCCTGATTCGGTTGGCCCGGAAACCCGTGATTATCCGATGCCGGCCACGGGTGATTCGGTTCGGCGAACCACGACGGACGAAGGGGTTTCCGGGACATCCCGGCCATCTCCGGAAAACAGGAAAATCCGGTCGGAATGGCGCTATACTATCCTGAAAAAAAGGATTTGCCTCGTGAACGACATTGGAAAAGTGGCAATTGTAACCGGCGCAGGATCGGGAATCGGGAGGCAGACTGCGATTTCCCTTCTGCGTGAGGGCTACGCCGTTTCCTTGGCCGGGCGGCGGGAGGAGCAATTGCATGCGACGATCGAACGGGCAGGACCGGCCGGCGCGCGCGCGTTGGCCGTGCCCACCGATGTAACGGACCCCGCCTCCGTTCGCGCCCTGTTTGCCAAAACCAGGGAGACATTCGGCCGCCTCGACCTGCTGTTTAACAATGCGGGGACGGGCTCGCCGCCGATCCTCCTGGAAGATCTGTCGGTCGAACAGTGGAAAACCGTGGTGGATGCCAATCTCACCGGCGTGTTTTTATGTACGCAGGAGGCGTTCAAGATCATGAAGAGCCAGAAGCCCAGGGGCGGCCGGATCATCAACAACGGTTCCATCTCGGCCCATGCCCCCCGGCCAAACTCCGCGCCCTACACGGCCACCAAGCATGCCATAACCGGCCTCACCAAATCCACCGCGCTCGATGGCCGTAAATACGATATTGCCTGTGGACAGATCGACATCGGCAACGCGGAGACCGAATTGACGAAACGAATGAAAGACGGTGTGCCGCAAGCCAACGGGACGATCTCCGCGGAGCCGACCATGGAGGTCGAGCACGTGGCGCAAGCGGTGGTGTACATGGCCGGACTTCCCTTGAATGCGAACGTGCAATTCATGACCGTCATGGCCACCAAGATGCCATTTGTCGGGCGGGGATGATCCCATCCGATCCGTTGCGCATGGCGCGGCTTTCGCGGAATGGCCGCGAGGCAGCCAGTCGGTTCGCCGGCACACGGCTTGACGCGCAAAGAACCCCCTGTTACGTTCCGAGTGTGGTTCACGAGTCCGGCAAGAAAACGCGGAGGTGGGCATGGAACATAAATTAAAGAAGATCGATCTCGATGTGGATGAAGTCCGTCTTGCAACCGATCTGCAAAAGTATCAGGAAAAGGCCATCGAACTGGGGGCAACCCGGGCCAAAATCGTCAGAACCGACGAAATCCCCGTGGACGAGCGGGTGACGATGAAGTGTCAGATCCCGATCTGTTTCGGGTACGGAGTCGGCGCAAACTGCCCACCCCATACGGTAAAACCCGCAGAGCTCCGAGCCCTGCTCGAGAAGTACGAGTGGGCCGTTTTCTTTGTCCAGGAGATTCCTTCCGCCGTCGTCGTCCGGGACAAGGCCACGATCAAGGAGAGAGTCGCCGCGTATCAGGACGTCTACAAGATCGTGAACGGCATCGAATCGGCAGCTTTCTATGACGGGCACTATCTGGCGTTTGGCTTCGGCGCAGGCTCCTGCCGGCACACCTTCTGCGGTTTGCAGGAAGATTGCGCGGTCCTGAAGGGGACGAAGTGCCGGTTTTCCCTTCGCTCCCGGCCATCGATGGAAGCCGTCGGGATAGATGTCTACCGGATGGTCGCGTCGGCAAAGTGGAGCATCTATCCCATCGGCAGCGATGCGAAACCCGATGACGTACCGTGCGGGGTTCTTGCGGGAATCGTCATCGTTCGATAAGAAGCGCAGAACAACATCGGAAGCAGTTCGCTCCGTGCTTCCCGTTCGTCCGCAAACCTCCCCGCTCCCTGTCCACCGGGCCTGCCGGGAATTTTAGGGACCTGCCGGCGCTACGCTCCCGCCACCCTGCTAAGCCGCTTGCCGGTCGAAACATACGTGTCGAAGTACGCCTTGAGGGTGGCGGCAATCACCTCCGGACTTTCTTCATCCAGCACGACGTTCAGCGGATCGGAGATCCAGGGGATGAGCTTCTTGGCAGTAGTCGTCCACCGCAAGATCTCCTTGGCCGTGTCGACCGACTTGCCCTTGAGCTTTCCTGTCTCCTCGTCCAGGAGTCGCAGGAACACCTCCTCGGTCAGTTGCTTTCCGGCCAACGGTCCCTCTCCCTGGAGGACGCCCCCGGCGTGCAGACGCTTCCACAGGGCGGCCCGGCGGATCTCCGCCGTGGCCAGATCCTCCATCAGCTGCAGCTTGAGCTGTGGACTCGTCACGGCCGCCGCGGCACTTCCCTGGAGGTAGGCGGCCATGTACTGGAGTGTGATCGTGATGTCCTCCCGGATGCCGTCCTCGGTCACCAACCCTTCCGGGAACGCCCGGAGCCCGGCCGCAAGCTCCTTGCCGTACCAGTCGGTCCGCGTCGGAGCGGTGTCCAGCGCGGCAAGGAGACCCTCCTTGGCGGCCTTCTCAAAGATCGGCTGGATGACGGCGACCATGTCCGGCGTCGCCACCCAGGCTCCATAGTAGCAACGGCGCCCGCCGTCTTTCGCCAGTCGCAACCCCGATTCCCGGGTTTTGTCGTCGCTTGCCTTCTCGAGGGCGACCTTGTTGTTGTAGGCCCGCGCGACGAAGGCCTCCAGGATCCTGATGATCTGCTCACGATGCGGCTCGTAAGTCGCCGGCAGGTCGGTCAGGGTGGCTGCCCCCGGCTGGAACTTCTCGGTCACGTTCCCCTTGGGATCTGCATACCCCGCGGCCTGAAGGGTGCTGAGCAGGGCCGGCGCACCCTCCTTACCCGCGATTTTTTCGAAGTCTCCCGGGCGCAGGGTGCCCCGGAGCAATATGTTGGCCGACATTCCGCCCCAGGGGACGGCGGCGCGCCTGCGCGCCATGTCCGAGACGTACTGTTCGTACACCGCGAGGAACCTGGCCCCGTCCATCGTCACGAGGTTCGTGTCGGGCGGTATGCCCGCGAGGTCGGCCCGGGTGGCCCGGTACATGCTGGCCATGTAATCCCAGCGGCCGACATTCGGCCCGATGAAGCGGGAGGCGGGGACGGCCTTCCCGGTCCGACCGTCCCGGATCGGCCGGGTGAAGGCGTACATCATCTCCTCGAGCTGATAGGTGGCGTTGATGATCTCCACAAGGAGGTAGATCTTGACCGTCCCGGGCGCAAGATCCAGCGCCTTCTCCGCCTCGTACAGGAAGGTGTGCCAGAGGTCGGCATCCTCCACGCACTCGAGCTTCGGAAGATAAAAGGCGACCGGCAGGCCGCGGTCCAAAAGCGCCTTCGCGTTAGCCTTGAGGAACAACCAGGCGTCCACGAAGCCCCCGGAAACGGCCTGTCCGTCCACCAGGAGGTGCCGGTCGTCTAAGTGCAGGCCCCGGGGCCGGTAGATCATGATCGCCACCTCGTTTTCGGGCTTCAGGCGCTTGCCGCCTGCTCCATCGAGGGCGCGCTTGCCCTCAGGCGTCCAGGTGCAGAGAAGCTTGAGGGAGCGCTGCGTCCGTAACGGGCTGTCGGTGGACTGCGCGGCGGCGTCCTCGCTGTCCGCCATCCACTGCTGCCCCGTGTTCATGGCGCCGATCGCCATGGCGGGTTCCGAGCACGGGCCGGTGAGCTGGACGCGCCGCCCGTCGAACTGCGGCGGCTGTCCGTCGACTTTCCAGTCGGCCTCGCGGATTTCCTTGACCGTCATCGTGGTCCCGTCGAGGAAGGTGATCACCTCGTTCTCCGGAAGGAAGTCGAGCGGTTCGCCGGCATCCAGCCGGGCCTGCTTCGCCGGCCGGGCCTCCACGCGGTCCCGGCGGACCTCCTCGAGGGTCCGGCCGTCTGCGACCTTCGTGCAAATGAGCTCGGCAAACCGGTTCAACGTCTCGGATGTGAGGATGTCTTTCGTAAATTCCTGGGCGAGGCTTGGGCGGATAAAAGTCACTTCTTTCATGGATACCTCCTCGGCCGGGGCCTACGGGAAAAGGCTCCCGCCAGTGCTAAGTTCTTCCCGAATTCGGTGTTCCGTATGCATGATAGTGTAGCATCATTCGGGGGGGGCAATACCAAAGGCGGAAAAAATTGCCCCCTATGGTTCCCAAGGGTATTATCCGCTTCCAGGAGATAATTCGGAACTCTCTTCGCCTCCAGGCCTTGCAACGAGGCCCGATCAGAATACGATAATGTCCAGTTTCTCCGGGCCGTGGACCCCGATCGCAAGCGTAAGCTCAATGTCGGCCGTCCGGCTGGGCCCCGTGACCAGGGTAATGTTCGTCGGCAGTCCTTCCGCGAAGGAGGCGAAGCAGTCGTCCAGCGTGGCGAAAATCCTTTCGCGGGAAACGATCGCCACGTGGTGGGCGGGGAGCAGTCCCGCCTGGACCGCCCTCCCGCCGGAGCTTACACAGACCAGGCTTCCCGTCTCGGCGATGGCCCCGTACACCTCTTCCACGGTCGCCGTTGCCCCTGCATAATCCACCGCGCGACATGGCAGGGCCGCCGCCGCCGCCTTTTCCTTGTCCGTCAACCCCGGACAGAACACCGGATCGGTACCGGGCACGATTCCGGACAGGACGCGGCGCAAACCCGGAGCGTCGGACACGGCATGTGTTCCCGCGGCGGCGTTTCCAGCGTTTTCCAGGAACCGGCGGAGAAGGTCGGGGGAGGTCATGGGACCCGTCGGTGGAACGGAACTTTCGCGGGGCCGGGAAGGCGTCCTGCGACGTCCTTCCCGCCGAATGCCCGCACCAACGGCCAGAAGGTGCGTGACAGGAACTGCCCTGCCGAGAACAGCGACGGGGATGCCGCAACCTTCCCGAAAACGCGCATTCCCCGTTTCTCCATCGGCTTGGAGAATCCTTCCCGTACCCTCTGCTCCCGCAACTTGAGGAAAAGGTCCACCAGGGGAATCCGGACGGGGCACACCTCGTCGCACGCCCCGCAAAGCGTGGATGCGTCCACGAGGGGGTGGGATTTGGCCATCCCGGTCAAAAGCGTCGTGAGGACGATCCCCATGGGCCCCGGGTACGTCCATCCGTACGAGTGTCCCCCCACCGTCCGGTAGACGGGGCAGACGTTCATGCAGGCGCCGCAGCGGATGCACTTGAGGATCTCCCGGCATTCTCCGGAGAGGATCTCCGCCCGGCCGTTGTCGAGCATGACGATGTGGAGCTCCTTCGCCCCCGTCGCCTCCCCGGGCTTCCTCGTCCCGGTGATCACCGAGACGTAACTGGTGATCGACTGCCCCGTCGCCGATCGCGGGAGCAGGCGGATGAACGTCGGCAGGTCGGCAAGGGAAGGAATCATCTTCTCGAGGGACAGGATCGCGATGTGCAACGGCGGGACCGTCGTCACCATCCGGCCGTTCCCCTCGTTGGTGAACAGGACGAGGCTCCCCGACGCCGCGGCGGCGAAGTTGGCCCCCGAAAGGCCGGCATCCGCGTTCAGGAACTTTTCCCGGATGGTCCTCCGGGCGATCTTCGTCAGCACCTGCGGGTCTTCGGTATATTCGACCCCGAGTTTCTCTGCGAAGAGTCTTCCCACCTGCCGGCGGTTCTTGTGGATCGCCGGGACGATGATGTGGGAAGGGGTCTCCCCAACGAGCTGGATGATGTATTCCCCGAGATCCGTCTCCAGCACCTCCATGCCCGCCTTTTCCAGGTGGGCGTTGAGGTGGATCTCCTCGGAGACCATCGACTTGCTCTTGACCACGGTTTTTGCGCTGCGGTCTTTCAGGATTCCGGCGATGATCTCCCGGGCGGCGTCCGCATCCTTTGCCCGGTGTACCGTCGCGCCGGCCCTCGTCGCCCGGGACGCAAACATCTCCTCGTATTCCTGCAGTCGGTCCAGGACCTGCAACCGGAGCGTGGAGGCCTTGTCGCGAAGCGCCTCCAGGTCGGCGACGGGCGCGAAGGCGTCGGCCCGCTTGGCGCCGAAGGTGTCGGCGGCCTGTCGCATCGCGGAACGCAAGGGGGCGTCCTTAATGGCCCTCGCCGCGTTGGCGCGAAAGGTGAGGCTCGTCTGGACGTCGCTCATAATTCCTCCGCCAGAACTTGAGCGATGTGTCTTACCTGCACGGGGTTCGCCCGCTTTTTCATCGCGTCCCCTATGTTCATCAGGCACCCGGCGTCGCAGCCGGTCACCGTGTCCGCCCCGGTCGCCACGATGGAATCGGCTTTTTCCTCGGCCAGGGCGCACGAGATCTCGGGAAGCTTCGCCATGAACGTCCCGCCGAACCCGCAGCAACGGGATGCGTCGGGCATCGGAATGAACCGGACCCCTTTCATCGACTGCAACAGGATCAGCGGCTCGTCGCGGACGCCAAGGGACCGGGCAAGGTGGCAGGAGGAATGATAGGTAACGGTCCCCTTGCCTGCGAGTCCCGACTCGTGAGCGCGCAAGAACCGGACGAGGAACTGGCTCAGCTCGTAGATCCGTCCCGCCGCCCGTTCTGCCTTCGCATGCAAGACCGGATCGGTACGGAACAGGTCCGGGTAGTGGTGCTTGACCATGGCCGCGCAGGAACCGGATGGTGTGACGATCGGAGCGTCGCCGTCAAAGACCGACAGGAAATGCGCGGCGACCGCCCGGGCATCGTCTGCGTACCCCGCGTTGAACGCCGGCTGGCCGCAGCAGGTCTGTCCCTTGGGGAAGACGGCGGTAACGCCGAACCTCCGGAAAAGCTTTAGCGTAGCCTCTCCCACCTCCGGGAAGAAGGAATCCACGAGACAGGTGCCGAACAGTTGGACGCGCATGAAGGTGTTCCCTGCCCGTCCACCGGTTGCGGGAAATCGATGGTTCTTGCCGGGCACCTAGGTCTTCCTCGCCGTGCACCGGTCGACCAGGTAGGCGATGGACTGGTACGGCAGGCCGCTTCGGAGGGAGAGCCCGATCTCGCAGGCGCGGCTGCTCGAATACCCGGATCGGCATCCGCCAGGCAAGCCGTCACGGAGCGCCGAAAGCGCCGATTCGCTGAGCTCCGGGAAGAAAAAGATTCGGTCGCCGGCAACCCCGCAGCACCCCACCCGATCGGGGGCCACCACCGTTTCCGCGCACGCGCCCGCCACCGCGAGGAACTTCTCCCGGAGACCCAACTTGATCGAGCTGCACGGAACGTGCACCGCGATCGTCTCCGGAATTTTCGTGAACTCGAGGGCGTCCAGGAGGAACGAATGGATGAACTCCACCGGCTCGTAGATCCGCAGGCGCGGGTCCGGGTTCTGCTTCACCGTGTGGAGGCACGGACTCGTGTCGAAGAGCACCGGGTATTCTCCGTCCCGGCTGCATGCCAGGAGGGCCGCTTCGAGCTCCTGGCGCTTCCGCTCGGCCTCCTCGAAAAACCCCTTGCTCCCGAACGGCATGCCGCAGCACAGGTTCGCCATGCCGGGAGGGTAGACGATTTCGTACCCGCCCTTCTCGAGCAGCGAGCAGATGGCATCGAAGAGGGCGCGTTGGTCCGGGTCCCCCGGGGAAGGCCCCATGGTCCGCACGATGCAGCTGGGGAAATAGACCACCTTGCGGGCGGAGCCGTTGGACGTTTGCCGGAACGTTCGTGCCGGGGCCGCTTTCGGCATGCGGGAATTCCAAAGGGGAAGCCGGTCCCCCGAAAGGGCCCTGAGCCCCCCCGCCACGGAGCCCAAGGCGCGTTCCCCAAGCACCGTCCGGGCCGCTCCCAACGCGACAAGACCGCCCCGGACCCCGGCGGTGACCGTTGCGTAGTGGCCGGCAGCCCACCGGGCCGTGGACTGGCCGAATCGGCCTTTTTGCAGGGACCGAAGCTCTTTCGTGTGTTCCCCCGTGTTGATCGACACGGGGCAGGTCGTGGCGCACAATCCGTCCGTTGCGCACGTCTGCTCGCCCAGGTAGCGGTAATCGGCCTCGAACCGGGCAAGGGCCTGCCCGTCGCCGCCTCCGGACTTCAACCGGGAGATCTCCCGCTGGATGACGATACGCTGACGCGGCGTTGACGTGAGGTCCTTGGAGGGGCACATGACCTCGCAGAACCCGCACTCGGTGCATTTGTCGATGATCTCGTGCACCTCCGGCAGGGGCTTAAGATTTTCCAGGTATACCTGCGGGTTGTCATTGATGATCACACCGGGGTTGAGGAGGCATTTCGGGTCGAAGACCCGCCTGATCCGCTTCATCAACGCATACGCCTTTTCCCCCCACTCCATCTCCACGAAGGGGGCCATGTTCCGGCCCGTGCCGTGTTCCCCCTTGAGCGACCCGTCGTACTTTCTGACCACCATTTCGCACACGTCTTCCATCAACCGCTGGTAGCGCGTAATCTCCCCGGGGTCGCTGAAATCCTGGGTGAAGACGAAATGGAGGTTCCCCTCCAAGGCGTGGCCGAAAATGATTCCCTCGTCGTATCCGTGCTTCTTCATCAGGCCCTCGAGCTCCAGGGTCGCGTCCGCGAGCGTCTCGATGGGGAACACCACGTCCTCGATGACCACCGTGGTTCCGATCTCCCGCGCCGCCCCGACGGCGGGAAAAAGCCCTTTCCGGACGTTCCAGAGCTTCTCGCACTCCGCCTTCTGGTCCGTGAAGGCGGCGGGAAACACGGTCGGGATACCCGGAAGCAGCCCAAGAATCTCCTCCACCTGCCGCGCGAGGGAATCCGCGTCGCCGGCCCGGGTCTCCACGAGAAGCCCCGTCGCGGAATCCCCGAGGGTTTTCAGGTAGGCTGGCATCCCTTCCTTCCCCTCGACGGACCGCAGGGAGGCGCGGTCCATCAGCTCGACGGCGGACACCGGGCCGGTCTTGAGCTTGGTCGTTGCCCGGCACGCGTTCCCGATGTCCGGAAACAGGATCAGGGCCGAGGCATTGTGCGCGTGCTCTTCCACGGTCCGGTACGTGACTTCCGCGATGAACCCCAGGGTTCCTTCGGACCCGACCATCAGGCGGAGAAGGATGTCGATGGGGTCGGAGAAATCCACGAAGGCGTTGATACTGTATCCCGTGGTGTTCTTGATGCGGAACTTGTCCCGGATCCGTTGCCGGAGAACGCCGTCCCCGGCGATCTCGTCCCGGATTTCCTCGATCGCCCGGATCATCTCCGCGTGGGACACCAGGAAGGAGCGGCGCGAGTCCGGGTCGGCGGTGTCCAGCACGGTTCCCTCGTGGAAAATGATCTTCATGCTCTCGACGGTCCGGTAGCTGTTCTGCGCCGTTCCGCAGCACATGCCGCTCGCGTTGTTGGCGGCGATCCCCCCGATCATGCAATGATTGATCGACGCGGGGTCCGGACCGATCTTCCGCCGGTACGGCGCGAGGCGGGCATTGGCCTCGGCTCCGATGACCCCCGGTTCCAACGAGATTTTCTCCCCGTTGTCATTGATGGTGCAGTTCCCCCATCCACCGGCCAGCACCACCAGAACGGAATCCGTCACGGCCTGGCCGGACAGGCTCGTGCCGGCAGCACGGAACGTGACGGGAATGTGCAAGGGGGCCGCGGTCCGCAGGAGATGTGCGACTTCCTCCCGGGTGTTCACCTTGACGACGATTTTCGGGACGAGGCGGTAGAAACTGGCGTCCGTACCGAAGGCAAGTGTCCGGAACGGGTCGCAGAATATTCGTGACGGGGGGATGGGCGGGGAGATGCGATCATGGAAAACCCGGTACGCTTCCGGGAGCGCAAGGATATCCTCTTTCCTCGATCGTAACGTCATCGCGGTGGCCCTTCCCGTGGGGATTCATCTCGCCGGACCGATGTGCCGTCTTCCTTCCCGGCCTCAGCCCGTCTCGACGATCCGAAAAAACCAATTTCCTATTGTATCCATATGCGAAGAAACGGATAGGAGAAAAGAGAGATCCCTGGTGTGACCCGCAGGGTCTGAGTGGCAGAAATTCCATTTGCTCCTTTTTTCGAGAGATGATGCTGTCATACAATGCAACCCCATGAAGAGGTTGCAACCCACGTCCCGTAATGCACCCGCCTGGATGTCCTGGCTGATGTGGGGGTTGGTGGCCGGTTTCTACCTGTTCGGGTTCTTTCAGCGTGTCGCTCCTGCCGTGATGGTCGACGAGTTGATGCGGGAATTCCACATCGGCGGCGCCATTCTCGGGAACCTGTCCGCCACCTATTTCTATTCCTACACGGTGATGCAGATCCCCACCGGCCTTCTTGCGGACGGGATCGGTCCAAGACGCCTGAGCGCGATGGCGGCTTTTCTGGCTGCGGTCGGCACGCTGATGTTCGGTCTTGCGGATTCCCTGTGGTTGGCCTACGCCGGCCGTCTGCTTGTCGGAGCCTCGGTCGGCGTCGCTTTTGTCACCTGCATGAAGCTTGCCGGGCACTGGTTCCCGGCCAACCGGTTCGCCACGGTGACGGGCGTGGCCCTGTTGCTTGGCAATTTTGGCGGTGTGCTCGCCGGCGTGCCGCTCTCGGAGGCGATCAGCGCCTTCGGTTGGCGGGCGTCCATGGTAGCGAGCGCAGCGTTTACTTTTGCCCTGGCCGTGGCGATATGGGTGTTTGTGCGAGACGACCCGAGAGAGCGTGGATTCGAAAGCTTCGTCCATGCATCGGTAGTCGAGAATGGCAGCCTGCCCCCCTTGCGCGCTTTGCGCCGTGTCACGGCCCAGCGGGAGACCTGGTTGCTGTTACTGGCCGGTGGTCTGTCCGCGGCTCCGGTTATGGTTTTCGCCGGATTATGGGGGGTTCCCTACCTGACCCAGGTCTACGGGATCGGCCGCAGCCATGCGGCCGCGCTGACCTCGACCATGTTGATCGCCTGGGCCATCGGAGGTCCGACCTTGGGAGCGTTGTCCGATCGCCTCGGGCGGCGCAAGCCCCCCTATCTGGCGGCGAATGTGGTGAGTGCAACCCTGTGGGGGGTCTTTCTTTTCTGGGGAGGCATCCCCCGGATTCTGTTGTATCCTCTGTTCGCCGCCATCGGGTTTTCCTCCGGGGCCCTGATCATCGGGTTTGCCCATTCCCGGGAGGCCAACCACCCGGGGGCCGCCGGCGCCGTGGGCGGAGTGGTCAACTTGGGCCCCCTTGGCTTTGCGGCGGTGCTGCAGCCATTGCTCGGCGGCATACTCGACCGGCATTGGGACGGACTGCTGGTCAACGGAGTAAGGATTTACAATGCGAGCGCCTACTCGTCCGCATTTACCTTGTTGTTCGTCAGTTCCTGTCTGTCGGTGGCAGCTGTGTACTTCACCCGGGAAACCTATTGTCGCATCCGGGAGTTCGACGAAAAATAACGATCGGGCCTGGTGACGATGCCAGAAAATATGGGGTACAGTGCAGAGGAACCGGATGATCCGGGACATCGCACAATCGATGACAGGACCTTGGCCACGGGGGAGGAATCCGTGAACGGGCACAGACATCCATGAAAGTGGCGATTGTCGGCGCGGGGGGAGTGGGCGGCTATTTCGGCGGGCGGCTTGCGCAGGCGGGAGAGGACGTTGTCTTCATCGCCCGTGGTGAGCATCTGCGGGCGATGACGAGCAAGGGGCTCCGGGTCGACAGTATCAACGGTGATTTTCACGTCGATCCGGTCCTGGCGACGGATAATCCTGCAACCGTGGGCGAGGTCGACTACATTCTGGTTGCCGTCAAGTCGTGGCAGTTACGTGATGCAATCGAAACCATGCGTCCCATGGTGGGAAAAAAGACCTCGATCGTGCCCTTGTTGAATGGGGTCGAAGCGCCCGATCAATTGTCCCGTGTATTCGGAGCCGGGCGCGTGCTCGGCGGATTATGCAGTGTAATCAGTATGTTATCGGGGCCTGGCCACATTCGCCACGTCGGAGCGGATCCCACGATCACATTCGGCGAACTGGATCTTCGTCGAAGCGATCGTGGGGAACGCCTCAAAAATGCGTTCTCGCGTACGGAAGGTGTACAAGCAAAAATACCGGAAGACATCCACGTTTCGACGTGGAAAAAGTTCATATTAATCACTCCCTGGGGCGGTTTGGGCGCATTGGCCCGGGCACCCATTGGAGTAACACGCAGTCTGCCGGAGACGAGAGCCCTGCTCGAACATGCCATGGAAGAGATCTATCTGGTTGCACACGCGCGAAAGGTTGCCATGGAGCGGGAATCGATCAACCAGGCGATGGCGTTCCTCGACAATCTGCCCTATGAGGGTACTGCCTCCATGCAGCGGGACATCATGGCGGGACGCCCGTCGGAGCTTGACGCTCAAAATGGCACAGTCGTACGACTCGGGAAAGAAGCGGGCGTAGCAACACCGGTAAACGGCATGATCTATTCGAGTCTCCTCCCGCTGGAGATGCGTGCCAGGAAACAACTGAAATTCGATTGATGGATGTTACGGAAAACATTCGGGAAAGTCCGGGTACACAAACCTTGCCTTTGCCTATTCCTGGTGCGGTCGTGACGCTAACCATGAATCCTGTTTTGTCCCCGTGGCTTAAAAATAAAGAGAAAAGGGTTGACACTGGAGGTAAGACACTTTATTCATTAAAGATAAGCAATTCAGCGGAATTTCGGAACAACGTTTTGCAGTAAGCTGCTTGCGACGGATCAACAGGCAGGTAGTGGGTTTTTTGCTATTGCTCATGGGGGGCAACCAGTGCATTGAATGAATTTTGAAGAAGGGGGGCAGGAGTATGGCACAAGAAAAGACCAAGAAAATCGTAAAGAAACAAGGGGATGGGAAAGCCAGCCGTCGCACGTTTCTGAAGACGGCTGCGGCCGGAGCGGCCGGCGCGGCAGCATTGGGCTTCCCGATGGTTTCCAGGGCCAAGACGGTCACCCTGAAGATGCAAGGTTCCTGGGGCGGGAAGGACATCTTCAACGAATACGCGGAGGACTACGTCAAGCGCGTCAATGACATGGCCGGCGGACGACTGAAGATCAACTACCTGATCTCGGGCGCCGTGGTCAAGGCGTTCCAGGTGCAGGACGCCGTCAACAAGGGCGTGCTCGACGCCGCCCACACGGTCTCCGTCTACTGGTACGGCAAAAGCAAGGTGGCCTCGCTGTTCGGCACGGGGCCCGTCTTCGGCCAGAACGCCCACCAGGGCCTTGCCTGGATCTATTTCGGCGGCGGCCAGCAACTCTACGACGAACTTATGAAGGCGTTGAAGCTGAACATCGTCGGGTTTTTCTCCTTCCCGATGCCGACGCAGCCTCTCGGGTGGTTCAAAAAGCCGATTACGGACGCAAAGCAGTTGGTGGGCCTCAAGTACCGCACCGTGGGGCTGGCGGCCGACCTGATGCAGAATATGGGCGTGAAGGTTACCCAGCTTCCCGGCGGCGAGATCGTCCCGGCCCTGGAGCGCGGCGTGATCGAGGCGTTCGAGTTCAACAACCCGACCTCCGACAAATCGTTTGGCGCCCAGGACGTGAGCAAGGTGTACATGCTGGGCAGCTACCACCAGGCGGCGGAGTTCTTCGAGATCATGTTCAACAAGAAAAAGTACGACGCCCTGCCGGCGGAACACAAGGCGATCCTGAAACACGCTGCCGAGGCGTCGTCCTCGTTCAGCTACTGGAGGGGGCAGGACCGGTACTCCGCGGATCTTCTGTGGCTAAGGGACAAGGCGGGGGTCGGAATCTACCGGACCCCGGAGTCCGTCATGAAGGCGCAGCTCCGTGCCTGGGACAAGATCATGCCGAATCTGGAGAAGGACCCGTTCTTTAAAAAGGTCGTAGCCTCGCAGAAGACCTTCGCAAAGCGCCTTGCGTACTACGAACTACTCAACGCGGCCGACTACAAGCTTGCCTTCGACCATTACTTCCCCGGCGAGTTGAAGAAGGCGGGGTTCTAACGCGTCCGTTCGTAACCGAGCGAAATGGCCGGACAAATGGTCGGCGCGGCGCCTGATGGTGCCGCGCCGACTTTATCAGTGACCCACCGAGATCTTCTGTAAGGACGAAACGATGGAAAAATTTCTTTTATTCATAGATCGCTTGAGCCTATGGACGGGAAAGGTCTTCGCCTGGTGCATCCTGATTCTGGCCTTTGCCACCAGTTACGAGGTGTTTGTCCGATACGCGCTGCGGGATCCCACCGCGTGGGCCTTCGACTTGAGCTATATCATGTACGGAACCATGTTCATGATGGCGGGGGCCTATGCCCTCTCCCAAAAGGCCCATGTGCGCGGGGACTTCATATATCGGCTCTGGCCCCCGCGCGTACAGGCGGGGATCGAGTTGGTGCTGTACATTCTCTTTTTCTTCCCCGGGATGCTGGCCCTGGTCTACGCCGGGATCATTTACGCGACCGAATCCTGGAGCTACATGCCCTATGGATTCACCGGACCGAAGGGGGAGGTAAGCATCAACAGTCCCGCGGGGGTGCCGGTCTCTCCCTTGAAAACCGTTCTTCCCCTGTCCGCGTTTTTGCTGGTGCTGCAGGGGATCGCGGAAACCATCCGCTGCGCCCAGTGCCTGAGGACCGGGCAGTGGCCGCAGCGCCTGCAGGATGTGGAGGAACTGGAAGTAGAACTCATCAAGAAACACAAGGAAGAAATGGAAGCCCAGCAACGGAAAGAGGAATTGGAGGCGCAAAAAGCCGCCAAGCCGGGCGGCGAGGAAAACGAGGGCCCGAAATGACCGATCCCCAAGTCGCCATGCTGATGATGGGGTCCTTCATCCTCACGATCCTCCTGGGCTTTCCCATCTGCTTCACGCTGGTCGCGATGGGCGTGGGCTTCGGCTATTACGCCTACGCGACACCCGACCAGATGACCCACCTCTTCCAGAACAATATCTTCGACCTTCTGGTGAACCAGACGTATTCCGTCATGACAAACGACGTGCTTACCGCGGTGCCGCTGTTTCTGTTCATGGGCTACATCATCGAGCGCTCGAACGTCGTGGAGAAGCTGTTCTTCACCTTGAATATCGCAGCCCGCAAGGTGCCCGGCGCCATGGCCGTGGCGGCGCTGATCACCTGCGCGATCTTCGCCACCGCCGTCGGCATCGTCGGCGCCGTGGTGACGCTGATGGGACTCCTGGCCTTCCCGGCCTTGCTGAAAGCCGGCTACGACGAGACGCTGTCCGCCGGCGTCATCTGTGCCGGCGGCTGTCTCGGCATCATGATCCCGCCGAGCATCCTGCTGATCGTGTACGGGGCGATCTCCGGCGTCTCCGTGGTGAGGCTTTACTCCGCGGCATTCCTCCCCGGATTCATGCTGGCCGGCTTCTACATTGTCTACGTGATCCTGCGGGCATACATAAACCCCAAGCTGGCCCCGAAGCCGCCGAAGAAGGACTGGGATATCCCGAGAAAGGAGCTGTTCACCAAGCTTCTGACCTCCGTCGTTCCGCTGGCCGTCCTGATCCTCGCGGTGCTCGGGTCCATCGTCTTTGGGCTGGCGACACCGTCGGAGGCTGCGGCGGTGGGTGCGGTCGGCGCCATCGGTCTTGCCGCGGCCTATCGCGAACTCACGTGGGATCGCCTGAAGCAATCGGTCTACCTGACGACGCGCACCTCGGCCATGGTGTGCTGGCTGTTCGTCGGCTCCTGGACCTTCTCCTCGGTGTTTTCCTACCTCGGCGGTCACGAGCTCATCAAGGAGTTCGTGCTTGGCCTGGATATTTCGACCATACAGTTCCTGCTCATGGCGCAGTTCATCATCTTCCTTCTGGGCTGGCCGCTGGAATGGAGCGAGATCATCATCATCTTCGTGCCGATCTTTCTTCCGCTGCTGGACGCCTTCGGGGTCGACCCGCTCTTCTTCGGGATCCTCGTGGCGCTCAACCTGCAGACCTCGTTCCTGACGCCGCCGATGGCGATGTCGTGCTATTACCTCAAGGGGATCGCGCCGCCGCACATCCAGCTGACGACGATCTTCAAAGGGGCGTTGCCGTTCCTGGCGATGGTCCTGCTCACCATGGTCATCATCTATGTTTTCCCGATCATCGTAACGTACCTGCCGGACATCGTGTACGGCGTTGTCAAAGGATAAGGACGAGCGACCCCCATGTCCCGCTTGAAAACCGAGATGGATCCGACTCTCCTGGGCGCCGTCGAGGCGGCAGAGGAGATTCGCGCCGGTCGGATTACATCCGAAGAGCTGGTGAGCGCCTGCCTCGATCGCATCGCGGCGCTCGAGGAACGGGTTGGCGCCTGGGCGCACCTGGACCCAGGCCTAGCCCTTACCCAGGCGCGTGAGGCGGACCTGGTGCGGCGGGAAGGCAAGGCGCTCGGTCCGCTCCACGGCGTTGCGGTGGGGGTCAAGGATATCTTCGACACGAAGGACATGCCGACCGAGGACGGCACGGTCCTGCACGCCGGACGCCGGCCGTTGGAAGATGCCACGGCGGTCGCCCTGCTCCGCGAGGCGGGGGCGATCATCCTGGGAAAGACCGTCACCACCGAGCTTGCGGTCTACTCGCCGGGCAAGACCCGCAATCCCCATGACCCCGAGCGCACCCCCGGCGGGTCCTCGAGCGGCTCCGCCGCGGCGGTAGCGGCGTTCATGGCGCCTCTTGCCATCGGCACCCAGACCAACGGGTCCATCATCCGTCCGGCCTCCTACTGCGGGGTCTACGGGTACAAACCGAGCTACGGCTTGATCTCCCGGCATGGTGTGCTCCAGCAGTCGCGGCCCCTGGACCAGGTCGGGGTGTTTGCGCGAACCATCGAGGATGCGGCGCTGATCGCGGAGCAGATGATGGCCTACGACGACCGCGATCCCGACACGCAACCGCGGGCGCGCCCCGCCCTCGTCAAGACGGCGGCCGAAGAGCCCCCGGTCGATCCGCGCCTGGCCTTCGTCAGGACGCCGGCATGGGACCAGGCCGATGAGGACACGAAAGAGGCGTTTGCGGAGCTGGTCGCGCACCTGGGGGAGAACGCCGGCGGGTTCGAACTTCCGGATATGTTTAAGGAGGCGGTCGCTTTGCACCGCACGATCATGGAGGCGGACCTCGCCAGAAGCTTCGAGCAGGAATATGCGCGCGGCAAGAAACGCTTAAGTCCCATCCTGCGGGAGATGATCGAGCGGGGGCAGAAGGTGCTGGCCGTGGAGTACAACCGCGCGCTGGGCCAGGTCCCGGTCTTCCACCAAGCGCTCGACAAAGTCTTCGAGTGGCATGACGCCATCATCGCTCCCGCCACCACCGGCCAGGCCCCCGTCGGGCTGGAATCGACGGGAAGCCCGATTTTCTGCACCCTATGGACCCTTTGCGGGATGCCCGCGATCACCCTTCCCTTACTGCAGGGTGCGCACGGCATGCCGATGGGTGTACAGCTGGTAGGGGCCAAAGGAGACGACGCCCGGTTGCTGCGAACGGCCCGCTGGCTCGCGAACTTCTCCGGCGATCCGCGTCCCGCGCGGAAGAAGACGCGGAAGCCGAAGAAGGACAGTCATTGACGATCCGGCAGGAAAGGAGGCAGTGGCACCATGAGTAACATCATCACGGGAGCGATCGCGGTGGCAATGGCGCTTGTGTTCTTTCTGTTTTACGCCATCCGGATAAACTCCATTCCGCTTTGGATCATCATCATCGGAGGCGTCGTCATGCTGGTGTACGACTATGTCCAATCGATAAGGGAAAGCAATAACACACCCGGCAATTTACCCCCCCCCGAGTAGGGGGATCGCACCCCGGCATCCTCCGTACAACCGTCCCGTCGGGGATCGCCCCGCGGCCCCTGGATCCTTACGATGGCAGACGCTCTCAGGCCACGCGGTCGCGGGGTTCCCGCCCGGCGAAGATGGCATCCAGATTGTCGAGCGCCCGGAACCCCATCGCGTCCCTTGTTTCCACCGTGGCGCTGGCGATGTGCGGCATCAGGAACACGTTGGGCAACTCCCA
>Ga0255055_10000614_pt1 | contig 27272 bp, 27 predicted proteins | sample JV7_2_27_MG_FD_188633 | JGI IMG/M metagenome (GOLD analysis project Ga0255055, IMG submission 188633) | Seawater microbial communities from Jervis Inlet, British Columbia, Canada - JV7_2_27 | ecosystem: Environmental > Aquatic > Marine > Inlet | place: Canada: British Columbia | collected...
AGGCGAGCCAACGGTCGCTAGACGCCTCTTGGGGGGAAGCCCGCACTCGCGGGTTTGAAGGCCGATCGGCAGCGATGCCGGTCGGTCTTCTGTCATTGGGAGCCCCGCATGCCTATCATTGAGTAGGAGCCAAACGAGGCTTCGACCATGGAACCGTTGGTTCTGACTCTCCTCTTGATCGTGGCAGCCGCCATCTGGTTCGCCCGCCATCGCGCGCGCCGCATGGACTTCTGGAAGGTGGCCGCGCGCTATCCCGACTGGGCTTACGACTGGTTCACACATCAGAGCTGCTGGGTGGTGGTGGACCCCGAGGTGAAGGGTGCTAGGAAGCCCGATGGGGACGAGTTCATCGGACCCCACATACTGCGAGTGCCGAAGCTGGGCGGCCGCCGGGTGGCGGTGTGGGGCAGGCGCGACAAGGCAGCGGCGTCCCAGCGGGCGTTCCTCGAGTATCGCGGGCTGCGCAGCTCGGAGTACATGCCCGAGGTTCGAGTCGGGCGACGCTAGAGCGCGAACGCATGTCTGAAGTATCCGCCTCGGTGGTACCCACCAAGTACTGGCACAAGCTGGACGACGGACGTGTGCAGTGCGACATGTGCCCGCGCTACTGTCACATGCGAGAGGGGCAGCGCGGCCTGTGCTTCGTGCGGATGTGCCAGGACGGCGAGGTGGTCCTCACCACGTACGGGCGCTCCAGCGGATTCTGCGTGGACCCCATCGAGAAGAAGCCGCTCAACCACTTCCACCCCGGGACGCCGGTGCTCTCGTTCGGCACCGCGGGCTGCAACCTGGCGTGCAAGTTCTGCCAGAACTGGGATATCAGCAAGTCACGTGAGATCGACACGCTGGCGGACGCGGCGTCGCCGGAGGGGCTCGCTAAGACGGCGGCGCAACTCGGGTGCAAGAGCGTGGCGTTCACCTACAACGACCCCGTCATCTTCCACGAGTACGCGATAGACGTGGCGCAGGCGTGCCGCGAGAAGGGGATAAAGACGGTTGCGGTCACGGCGGGCTACGTGTGCGACGAGCCGCGCAGGGAGTTCTACCGCCACATGGACGCCGCGAACGTGGACCTCAAGGCGTTCACCGAGGAGTTCTACTGGCAGCTCACCAAGGGGCACATCGAGCCGGTGCTCGATACGGTGCGGTACCTGAAGCACGAGACGGACGTGTGGCTCGAGCTCACCACGCTGGTCATCCCCGGCAAGAACGACTCGGACGCGGAGCTCGAGGAGCTGTCTCAGTGGGTGGTGGAGCACCTGGGCCCCGACGTGCCGCTCCACTTCAGCGCGTTCCACCCGGACTTCCAGATGCTGGACGTGCCGCCCACGCCGCCCGCGACGCTGACGCGGGCGCGCGAGATCGCCATCAAGAACGGAGTGCGCTACGCCTACACCGGCAACGTGCACGACCTCGAGGGCGGGAGCACGATCTGCCACGGGTGCGGCGAGACGCTGATAGCGCGGGACTGGTACGTGCTGCACGCCTGGCGCCTGACCGACGATGGCCGCTGTGCGAAGTGCGGAACCGAGTGTGCGGGTGTGCTCGACGGTCCTCCGGGCGATTGGGGCGCCCAGCGGCTGCCGGTGCGGATCGGGCGCTAGGGGTCTCTTCCGGTCACCCGACCCAACTCTAGAAGTTGTACTCCAGCCCGAGCGTCCACGCGACGTCCGGACGCAGCGCGCCGTTGTTGAGCGGTATCAGCGCGTTGGTCACGATGATGAGACCCGGTGATGTCGTGAACTTGAACCCGATCGACCCGTTGATGATGTCGTCCCGTGCATTGGGGATGTTGGTGGGTTCGACGGTGCGCGTGAACGGCGACTCGATCGTGACCGTTCCCGGGACGTTGAGCTTGGTGTCGCCCGCCTGAAGCTCGGAGATCAGGTCGACCGCGAGAGTGGCCCACGACGCGAAGACCTGATCGAAGCCGAGGGTGGCGAGCACAGCGTCGTTCTGCAGCTCGCCGCTGCGGTATACGTATCCAACGTTGGCGTGGGGCGAGAACCCGCTGAACCTGGCGGAAACGATGCCCAGTCCGCGGATCGAAGTGTGTCCCGATCCCAGCAAGTCCTCCGCGCTGCCGGTCGCGAACCGAGCGTCCGCCAGGATGCCGAATCCGACGCTCTCCGATTGGCTGAAGCCAACCTTGAGGCGAGCTGCTATGTCGCCGAGTCCGCTGGCCGAGCCCTCCACGAAGCGGGAGTCGCCGAGCTCCGGGTTGGTGGTGGTGCCGGCGAAGAAGTGGGTTGCATCCGGGCCGCCGAACGGGACCACCTGTGCCTCGCTGAATCCACGCAACGACGTGGAGACGATCGGCACCGCCACGCCGATGTCCATCCAGTCGAACAGACCGTAGGTCAGCACGAAGAACGCCGCCGTCACGTTCAGGTCCATCGACAGGTTGAGCTGTATGTACTCGTTCTCGAGGGTGGGGACCCCCATCAGGCTGCAGTCGCCGCCGACTGCCACATCGCATCCCTCGAAGTCCACGTTCTCGTGCGTGAAGTTGAGCAGCAGGTTGTCGAGGTCCACGCCCCGCACGGTCTTGAGGTTGACGATGTTCACCGTGGCGCCCACTAGGACGCGGCCTCGGCCCAACGTCTGTGCGCGCTCTGCGAAGATCGGCCCTGGTGACGTGGCGGTGGGGACCGGCACTCCGCCCACGAACTTGAAAGTCCGACCGCTGGACGTGGCGCTGATGGGGATGTTTGCGATGTTGGTGCCGATCGACGCCGTCAGGAACGAGATCAATGTGCCGTTGCTCTCCACCGCCGCCGGGATGAAGTGGTCACCGTGCACCTGCACCGAGGCGGGGTTGTTGGGATCGGCGGTACCGCCGAGGAACAGTGGATCCTCACCCGAGCCGAAGATGAACAGCTCGTTGATCTTGTCGCGCAATCCCTGCGCATGGGCAGGTGTGCCGAGCACAATGGTCAGGACGAGAAGCAACAAGCAACGCTTCATACAGTTCTCCCGGTGAGGATCACTGCACCGCCGTCAGCCGCCACCCCTGGGTGGTACGGCCGAAGGTCGCAGTGAAGACGAAAGTCCGTTCTTGTGATCTGTTCATGCGGTAGCGGTACGTCGCCTCGACCCGTGCGATAGCGTCATCACCAGAGTGATCGAGCTCGAGGATGCGCAGCTGTGCCGTGAGATCGGTGACGTTCCCGAAGAAGTTGCGCCAGCCTCGCTCCTGCTCGTCGGTCATGCCGGGGTAGGCCTGGCGCAGCTGTGACAGGTCGCGCGACTCGATAGCGCCTCGGTAGGTTTCGATGACGGCCTCGATCTCGGGGCGCGGGTCCGTGGGGACGGCCAACGCACCCGGTGCCTCGACGACTACCGTTGCGCTCGCCGTTACGGCGCCACTCGAGGCTGTGACCGTGGCCGAACCGGACGCAACTCCGGTCACGACTCCGGACTGGGACACTGATGCCACGCTCGGGGTGCTGGAGGCCCAGGACACCGTCCGAGCTGTCAGTGTCTCTCCGCGCTCGTCACGCGCGGTCGCGGAGAGCTGGAGCGTCGCTCCCACGGCGATCTGGCCGCGGGCCGGCGACAGCGCGACGGAAGCCACGGGACGTGGGCCCACGGTGATCGTCGCAGTGCCGGCGTAGCTCCCACTCGAAGCCGTGACCCGTGCAGCGCCCTCCGACACACCGCTGACCAGCCCGTCCGGTGTCACGCTCGCGACTGCCGGGTCGCTCGACGCCCACGTGAATCTGCGGCCGGACATTTCCGCACCGCTCTGGTCATATGCGGCGGCTGTGAGCCGGCGAGTACCGCCGACGAGAGTCGATGCGCTGGGCGGTGAGACAACGACCGACGTGACTCGTGGAGCTGCGCGCTCGGGTGTGGCCACGCGCGGCTGCGGCGCGGTCACCGTGACCGCGATGGACGCAGAGCTCCCCTCGCTGCGTGCACTGATCGTGGTGGTTCCCGGTGCTACGGCCGTGACCAAGCCATCCGCTGAAACCGCAGCCACGTCGGGGTCGGCCGAGACCCAGGAAACCGGGGCCGCATCCACGGCGGCTCCGCTCGCATCACGCGGAGTGGCGTTGAGCGCAGCCGTGCTGCCCCGCGTCAGCGCCAGATGCGGAGGCACCACCTCTACGAGCGCAACGCTCGCCGCCGGCGGTGCGGCCTCGGTGGTGGCGACGTTCGCCTGGCTAACGACCGTGTCCGGCGCCGGAGTGCTCCCGTTCCCCAGCACGAGCCATCCTCCCACGGCCGCCGCTGCCACGGCTGGGGCTGCCCACAGAGCCGTGGGAACGCTGCGACGCGCCGAACCCGTGGACGACGCGAGGGACGGCTGTGAGCCCGGCGGGGGGGGCGTGACCGGCGTCGCGGGCGTGGACTTAACCGACGCCGGCGGCGTGCTGAACTTCTCGAGCAACGAGCGGGCGCTTCCTGTCCTGGCGAGCGTCATCATGTGAGTGCGCACGGTGCCGCCCTTCGAGTCGGTGACGACCCCGATCGCCTCCACCGCGTCCTCGATCGACGGCCAGCGATTCTCGGGCTTCTTCGCGAGCATGCGCATGACCGCAGCCCCGATCTCGGGGGGACAGTCAGGCGCGAGCTGCTCGAGGGGCGGCGGCGGCGTGTGGCAGTGGTCGTACAGCAGGTTGACCACAGTCTCGCCCGTGAACGGCTGCCGGCCCGTGATCATCTCATAGGCAACGACGCCCAGGGCGTACTGATCGACGGCGCCCGTGATCTCCGTGCCGCCGCACTGCTCGGGGCTCATATAGGTGGGCGTCCCCACCACCCCGCCGGTCATTGTGAGCGCCTCGGCCTCGGCCACCTTCGCGATGCCGAAGTCGGTGACGACGACCCACCCCTCCGGGTCGAGCAGGATGTTCCCGGGCTTGATGTCTCGGTGCACGACGCCGTTGCGGTGGGAGTACCCCAATGCGCTGCCGGCCTGATTGAGGATCGTCTGCACGACCGGGATCGGCAGCGCGCCCACTTCCTTGATCACCGACTCGAGCGTGCGGCCCTCGATGTACTTCATGACGAAATACGCGATGTGTTCGCTCTCGCGCACGGCGTAGACCGGAATGATGTGCGGGTGGCTGAGCGATGCCGCGGTGCGTGCCTCCCGCTTGAAGCGCTCCTGGATGTCGGGATCCATCAGCGTGAGCGCGGGCGACATCATCTTGATCGCGACCTTGCGGTCGAGCGAGATGTCGTGGGCCAGGAAGACGACCGCCATGCCCCCGCGTCCCACCTCCTCCATGACCTCGTATTCCCCGAGCGTGGCCTGGCGCAGCGCGTTCAGCAGCTTGCGCTCGGTCTCGGCAACGGACTCCTGGCTGGGGCGGCGAATCCTATCGGTGCGCGCGTCAGTGGGCGCGGCGCCCTCGTCGATGCGCGAGCCACAGATTGCACAGTAGCGTGACCCGATCGACACCTCGGTGCCGCACTTGTTACAAGTGCTCACGGGTGCTCCGCAGCGGGAGGACTGGGAGTGCGCACGGGATCGCCTGGCTCTAGTGGGCCGACTGCATGTATCTGATCCCGGAGTCGATCGTGTTGCGCCACGCGCGGTCAACGTCGGGGGAGAACTCGGGATCGTGCTCGCTCACCGTTTGCATCAGGCTCTCCACGAACACCGGATAGAGCGAGGGATCGATGTCCAGATCCTTGTGATTGTGACGCTCGGCTACGCGAGTGAGAATCGTGGGCTCTGTCGGGCGCTGGTTCGGGAAGTTGAGCAGCAGGCCGATGGCGTGTTGCAGCAGCTTGTGCTGCCTGGTGAAGTCGGTCTTGGCGAAGAGCGGCTCCACCTCGGGGGCGGTAGCGAAAAAACTGCGGTAGAACGACGGGAAGAAGCCGTCGGCGGCGCAGCAGCGCTGATAGCTGTTCTTTGCGGTGGCCATGTCCTGCTGGCTCACCGCCGTGGATTCGGGAGGCATTGGATAGGGGCGCGCTCGGTTGTTAGCCGAACAATACTATCGGCTTTAGCCCCGTTTCGTCCAGCCTTGGGGCGGGACGCCGCTTTCGCCCCGCGACCGAACCTCCATGTTGACAAGGGGTTACGGACGCGTGCGGATTCGGAGCCGCGGCGGGAACGCCGCGTGCCCGGCGTGACTCACCCGCCCACTGACAGCGCGATCAGGTACTGCGCCGCCCAGTAGGTGCCCAGCACCGCGGCCCGCGCCGAGCGAAAACTCCACCGAAAGCGATCCAGCGCCAGCAGCGCGTCCGACACGACGAAGAGCCCCGCTCCTACCGCGGCGGCCAGCGGGGGCCGGCCGCCGAACTCGAGCCACCGCGCGAGCGCCACCCCCGCCATCAGGGTGATCACGACGACGTAGACCGCGACGGGCGCGCGCAGGCGGCGGCTCAGTCCGGGCCACAGCAGTGCGAAGAGCGCCGCCCCGACCACGCCGTAGGCCACGAACGGAAGAGCCGCAGCCTCGTAGTGGAGTCCGCTCGTGAACGCAATCAGATACGCGAGGTGAGCCAGCAGGAAGCTCACGAGACCGGGCAGGAAACGGTCCCTGGGGAGCATCAGGAACACGTCGCCCGCCAGGGACAGCGCCAGGCCCACAGCAACGGCGAACTGGTACCGTGGATCTGCGCTCGGTGTGAGGACTGCCAGCGCCAGGATCAGGGCGGTGGTGAGCGGCTTGAACAGGTACACCTGCCGCCGCCCACTCGGCCCGCTGTGGTGCGCCCGGATCGCGAGCAGCGCCGAGATGGCGACCGCGAGGGTGAGAGCGAGCTGCAGGGTCGAGGGCATGGCCGGGGATAGCGTATCGCCGGGGGCTCGTCTGGGGCAAGCGGGGTCGCGGGCGAGCGAGCACCTGGCGACGCGCGCGGGGACGTTACATCTTCGAAATAGGTGACCGACGGGCCCGCCACGTGCCGAGTCGTCGCGAGCACCGCCTGAAACAGATGGCCACTCACCTCTCCGACTCCGAACGCCAGCGCGTTGCTGCGCTCACGCTCGCCCTGTACGAGCAGCGCGTAACCGTCGATGCGTTCATCGAGGAACTTCGAGATGTCGCCGATCCGCAGGTAGCCAAGCTCATAGACCTGCTGCGGCACGATCCCGAGCGGGGCGGAATGCACGGGGTCCGGGACGACGAGTACGAGGCGTATCGGGAACGGCTAACGGAGCTGGTGGCGCGGCTGTCGGACTACTGAGGAGCCGGTGGCGTCCCCGATCGGACACGCTCTGGTCGGTCTGGCGTCGGCTGCGGTCGTCGCGCGGATCACGGGCGCGCCGCGCGGCCCCGAGTTGTGGGTCGGCGCCGTCATCGCCAGCGGGCTCCCCGACCTGGACCTTGTGCTCGAGTGGCTGGGGCTCAGGGGGCCTCGCTACCACCGCAACTGGTCGCACTCCCTGATTCTCATCGGGCTGCTCGGTGCGGCTGGCGTCGCTGCCGTCATGCTCGCGCCGCTCCCCGTGGACCGACGCGTCGCGCTCGCGTGGTGGGCCGCGCTGATTGCACACCCCATCCTCGATGTCGTTACTACGGGCCCCACACTGGGAGCGCGCGGGTACGGCATCGGCATATTCTGGCCCGTCCACGGGCGGCGGTGGTTCTCCCAACGGCCGATCATCGACCAGACGACGGAGTGGGGCTCGTGCCGATCGGTGCGAGAGGTGTGGGATGGGCTGCTGCCGGAGATCGTACAGCTGACGCCTGTCTGCGCGCTGATCATCGCTCTCGCGCTGGTACTCTAGCGGCTCCCACCTGGGCGGTTGCGACATTTTGGGGGCGTTGCGCGTCTTGTGAGGAGACACTGGGGGGTAGGATGGCGAAGCGAGTACTGAGTTGGACCGTTGCCGGAGCGTCGGTGCTGTGCATTCTCGTCGCCGGATGCAGCGAGGGAGCCAGCGGTTCGAGCGTCACCCGGACCGACTCGGCGGGCATATCCATCGTGATGAACTCGGGGGCGGATCGAGCGCTCGACTGGGAGTTCACGCCGCTGCTCACTCTCGGTGGTGCGGACGAGGGACCGGAGGCGTTCTACTCCCTGTGGCGCAGCGTCGTGGCCACCGGCCGCGACGGAAGCATCTACGTCATCGACCGCTCCAACAGCCGTGTCGTCGCTTTCGATTCGGCCGGAGGCCACCTCTGGTCGGTGGGGCGCGAGGGAGGCGGACCGGGCGAGTTCCGCTGGCCCGGCGGCGTGACGGTGGGCCCCGACGGTACCGTGGAGGTCATGGACTTTGGCAACCGGAAGATCGAGCGGATCGCGGGCGACGGTGAGTTGCTCGGCAGCGTGTCGCTGGACTTCGAGAGCGCCCTCATGCAGTTCGCCCGCGTGGACGAGGGTCTCGTTCTCGAGCTGCGGCAGGGGATGCAGGAGCTCACGGACAGGCTGGTGCTCGCGCACGGTGGGGACACGACCGAGCTGACATCCGTAACTCCGCCGGGCACCAAGCTCGTCGAGATCCCCAACTGTCCGATCCGGGTTCAACAGCCGCCCATATTCGCTCCCGGGCTCACGTGGGCCGCCGGCTGGGTGTTGGTAGTGGTCAACGAAGGGCCGGAGTACGCGATCGCCCTGTTCGACGGCACGAGACAGGTGGCGAGCTACAGACGCGACGTGCAGCTGCGGCAGGCCACAGTCGAGATCGCTGCTGGGGAGTTTCCCGACGGCCTCCGCCTTCGAGGCGGCGCGGTGGACTGCAGCGTACCGGCGGAGGAGTTCGCCGAGGCCCGCGGGTACGCGCCGCTGGTTCCCTCCATTCGGGAGCTGTTGGTGGAGCCGGACGGCACGATCTGGATCCAGCGCGACTGGACGACGCCCGGAGAGCACCCGATCGACGTGATCGCTCCGGACGGCGCCTACCTGGGGACCTTGCCGCCCGAGGTCGAGTACCCGATCGCGTTCACGGCTGCGGGTCACGCCGTGGTGATCGAGACTGATGACCTGGACGTGCAGCGGCTGGTGGTGTATCGCGTGGACAAGTAACCCAAGTTCCTGCCATACAATCGCTTAACGCATCCGCCGGGCTCGTGTAACGCGCGTCACGGTGGGTGAGCAACTCCAACCCCAACTTGTGAGTGCCTGCTCACAACACAGTACGGTCTCTAACCAGAGGCTCCCTCTTATGCCAAGGAACCAGAGTTGGGCCCGCGCCTGGACCATCTCCCGAGCCTCCAGCCGGCCTCGGCTGCGGCAAGGGGCGTGGTACCGGGTCGTGGGAGACGAGCAGCCGGATCGGTTGGTGCTCGACGTGGAAGGCAATCGCGCGGTCGTGTGCGACAATGTGGTCGAGGTCCGAGATCAGCTCACGTCGCAGTTCACGGTCGTGTATCGCGGGCCCGACGAAGCCAACCCGGCGCTGGGAAGCGCCGCGGATCGCGGCCGCATTTACGCAGTGTGCCCCATGTCGGGCCACCGCGTGCGGATCGCAGGCGGCGCAACCAAAGCCGTGTGCCAGCAGTGCGGCCACGAGGGCGAGGTGGCGTGGTGGGAGACGGGTTAGGAGGATCCGTTATGGCGCGTCTTGCGTCCGCGCCATCCTAGAACCAGTCCTGCTCCGACCCGCGCCCCAGTGAGCCTCGCCCGTACTTCTCCCGCACGCGGTCGATGGCCCGCGCCAACGCGCGGTCGCGCCCCGTCTCGGCTCCCTCCTCCTCGAACAGCGAGAGCTGGTCGACATCCTCCTGCGCGGTGAGGTTCGAGAGCGAGACTCCGAGCAGCCGCGCCGGCACGTGCCGCTTCGCTCGCAGCTGCTCGAGCAGCGCCCGTGAAACGGAAGCGATCACCCGATCGGAGATCACCGGCTCGTCGAGAGTGAGGCTCTTCTGCCGCGTCTTGAAGTCGCGGTCGCGGATCTTCACGGTGATCGTGCGAGCCGCCCAGCGGTGCCGCCTCAAGTCGCCCGATGCCCGGTCGGCTAGCCGCAACAGCTCGCGCACCAGATCGCGGTCGTCATCCAAGTCCACCGCGAACGTCTCGTCACGGCTGAGCGACTTGGCGCGCTCCCGCTGCTCAACGGGGGTGGAGTCGACGCCGCGGGTGCGCCGGTAAAGCCAGCGGCCGGTGCGATCGCCCAGCCACTGTTGCAGCGTGCGCATCTCGTGCTTCAGCGCATCCGTGACCGACACGAGGCCCAGGGCAGCGAGCCGTTCCTGGAACCGCGGGCCGATTCCTGGGATCTCGGCGAGCTGAAAGGTCTGGAGGAACGCGCCCTCCTCACCCGGCGGCACGATGTGCACTCCGCCGGCTTCCGGAGTGTGGTGCGGCTTGGCTCGCTTCGCGGCGAGCTTTGCGACCAACCGTCTCGTGCCGCCACCGATCGAAACCGCGATCTCGGTCTCATCGAGCACGGCCTGCCGGATGCTTGCAGCCGTGGCAGCGAGCGGCTCCCCGCCGTAGAGCCCTTCGGTGCCGGTCATGTCGAGGTACATCTCGTCGATGGACGCGGGCTCGACCACCGGCGTGAAGTTCTCCAGCACCCGCACGATCGCCTTGCTGCGGTCACTGCAGGCGCGGCGCGGCACACCGACGACGGTGGCATCGGGGCAGAGCCTGAGGGCGGTAGCCGTCGGCATGCCGGAGCGCACCCCGAACTTGCGGGCCGCGTACGACGCCGAGGTCACGACGCCCCTGCCGCTCGCGGACCCTCCCACGAGCAACAGCTCAGCCCGCCCGGCGCCCGCGGGATCGATCAGCCGCGCCACCTGCGCGTAGAACGCGTCGGCGTCGGCCAGGAGGATTCGGGGCGTGGGTTCGGGTGTCGTCATGGCTCAGGAGAAACTTGCCAGGGTGACCTCGTGTTGTAGTATGCAAGTGTCTCGCCCGATTCGTGAACCCTTAGAGAGGAGGTGATCCATTGTCCAGTCAGAAACCGGAGCGCAACCTGGTATGGGCAAGCGATCGCCGAATCGGTAGCTAGTCCAGGACCGAATCGCGATCTGCGCCTCTGATCGAGCGCCGTAGGGCGATCGCACCAGGTTGCGCAGGTCATGGACCGCGTCGTCGGGCATTCGGTACCGACGGCGCGGTTCTGCGTCCGGGATGGCCGCCCCCGCTCCGGAGGCCGGGTTAGATTCCGGCGCTGATGGAACTCCACAAGCCGGATCGCCGAATCGTTCAGGGGCACGTCGCCCTCACCGCCGTTCAAGTGGGATTCGGACTCTTCCCAATATTCGGGACGATGGCCTTCGTGGCCGGCGGCTTCTCGCCGCTGGGTGTGGGGGCATGGCGGATCGCGGTCGGTTCGCTGGCGCTGGGCGCGCTCGCCCTGCTGCGGTACGGTCGCCGCATTCTCCCGGCGCGGAAGGATGTACCGCTGCTGTTCGTCGCGGCGATGCTGGGCGTTGCCGTGAACCAGGGCCTTTTCCTGGTGGGGCTCTCGCGCTCCACACCGATGAACGCCGGGCTGGTGATGACGCTGATTCCGGTGTTCACATTCGTCATAGCTGCGCTGGTGCGCCTCGAGCGCTTCAGTTCGCTACGGGCCCTCGGAGTGGGGGTCGCTCTCGTCAGCACACTGCCGCTCTTGTTTCAGGGCGGGCTGGGAAGCCTGGGAGCGTACGGCCTTGGCAACCTGCTGATGGTGAGCAACGCCCTTTGTTACTCCGGGTACCTCGTGGTGTCGAAGATACTGACCCGCCGCTACCCCGCGCTCGTTCTCACCGCCTGGGCGTACATCATGTCGCTGGTTGCGCTGCCGCTGTTCGCCTACGGGCAGAAGCTCACGCCGGATGTGGGCGCACAGGCAGCCTGGTGGTCGCTGATCTACATCCTCGTCGTACCAACGGTTTTCGCCTATCTGCTCAACATGTTCGCGCTGGCACGTGTGCGAGCTTCCACCACGGCGGTCTACGTGTACTCGCAACCGCTGATCACCGGTATCGCGAGTTGGATGGTATTTGGTGAGGAGCCGACTTTCGCGATGGCGTGGGCGGCGGTCGGGCTGTTCATCGGCATCTGGCTGGTCGGTCGTCGGCCGCCGCCGGTGCAGGAGGCGCCCGCGCGATAGGTTGGCGGAGCGGTGCGTCACGATGGGTTTCGGGAACAGTGTCGCTCGGCCCTGCGCTCGAAGAGGAGTTCGAGTGGAACCCGGAGCTCTCGATGGGTTAGCTGCCAGTACGGCCCACCTCAGACAGGGAACCAGAGATGCGCAGAGGATTGCTGTTGCTCGCCGCCGCCGCGTTGGCGGCCGCGTGTGGAGATTCGACCTCGCCAGGGGGCGAAGCCACGTTCGCGTTCGTGTTTCAGGGCGATGCGAACGGAGCGGTGCAGGGAGACACGGCCGTATTCGGCGGCGGCGTGGATCCGTTCAGCGACGATTCCACTTGGGTGCTCGATCTGCACACGGGCGCTACCGGAGCGCTCCAGGGAGTGGCCTTTCTCACATTCGGCGGACGTCCCGGAGCCGGTTCCTACCCCATCGTCCAGTTCGACGAGCTCAGCGACATCGAGGCAGGCTCATTCGGCTCGGTAGTGGTAATCAGCCCGACAAGTGAAGTGCCTATCGGGTTCGTGGGCGATGCGGTGTCGGGTACGCTCACCATCTCGTCGTCGACCGCCGAGCTGGTGGAAGGGAGCTTCGAGATGGAGGCCGCGGGGGTGGCCGGAGAGACCACGGAGACGGTCGAGGACGGCCGGGTCAGCGTCGCTGGCACTTTCACCGCAGTACCGCTCGAGGTCCTCGTGCCATCCACCAGCAGGGCGCTGCTGCTGCAGCGCTATCGGACTCACCGGATTCCGGATTAGATTCAGCGCGACTCTCCAACGTGAGGAATACCGCGATGCGGAAGTTTGGTCCCCTGATGGTGTGCGCTGCGGCTTTCAGCTTCATCTGCCCGGCGGCGGTGCAGGCCCAGGACGACGTCGAAGAGGCGATTGCCGATTTCGTAGAGGCGGACGCCAGCACGCAGTGGTGGTTCGACAACTCTTACGGGTACGCCGTCTTCCCGTCCGTGGGGAAGGGCGCGTTCGGGATCGGCGGGGCGCATGGGAGCGGCTGGGTCTACGAGCAGGGCCGGCTGGTCGGTCGCACCAAGCTCACACAGGTGACGATCGGGTTCCAGCTCGGCGGTCAGGCCTACCGCGAGGTGGTGTTCTTCAAGGACGCGACGGCGCTGGACGACTTCAAGCGCGGCAACTTCGAGCTCTCGGCCCAGGCCTCTGCCGTGGCGATCACGGCCGGAGCTTCCGGCGACATCTCCTATAGCGGAGGCGTGGCCATCGTCACGATCGCCAAGGGCGGTCTGATGTACGAGGCGTCGGTGGGCGGCCAGAAGTTCTCGTACGATCCGGAAGACGACAACGAGTAGTGGCGCGGAAGCTGACGCGCCTGGTCATCCTTCTCTGCGTGGCGCCGCTCCTCCCGGGAGTGGCGCGCGCGCAGCAGGACGCTGAGGAGGAGCCCGCAGACAGCTCGGCCGCGCGGCCGGGTAATACGCTGGTACCCCTTCCGGTCATCTTCTACCAGCCCGAGACCAAGCTCGGCTTTGGAGGTTTGGTCAGCTACTACTTCCAGATCGGGGACCGGGCGCCGGAACCCGGCGCGCCCTTCCAGCCGTCCAACCTCTCACTCGTCGGCATCTACACGACCAGGAAGCAAATCGTGATCTCGCTCGGTGGAGAGTTGTTCCTGAGCGGGGGGCGCAACCGGGTCGCGGGCGACGTGGGCTACATCAAGTTCCCCACCAAGTACTGGGGGATCGGCAACGAGACCCCCGACTCCAACGAGGAGGACTACACGCCGGAGTCGATCGGCGGGTTGGGTGAGGTGCTGCACCAGGTGGCGCGCGGCTGGTTCGTGGGAGCCGGACTCCAGGCGGGGTACCGCGCGATCACTCAGATCGACTCGGGCGGAGCCTTCGAGACGGGTGTCGTCCCAGGCTCTGACGATGGGTGGGCGATCGGCCCCGGAGTGCTCCTCACGCGGGACACTCGAAACAGCACGGTATTCCCGACGCGGGGCGGCTACCACCAGCTGCGGGCGTTCCTGTACGACGGCGTCTTCGGGAGCGACTTCGACTGGGGGAGCTTCACGCTGGACATGCGCGGCTACATACCGGTCTTCAGGTCACAGGTCATCGCGCTGCGAGCGCTCGGCGTGGCCACCACCGGAGTGCCGCCGTTCGACTTCATGCCACAGCTCGGCGGCGAGCAACTGCTGCGCGGGTACTTCCAGGGACGCTACAGGGACCGCCAGCTGCTCGCGTTCCAGGGTGAGTTCCGCACGCCGGTATGGTGGCGTTTCGGCGCGGCCGGCTTCGTCGGCGTGGGGCAGGTGGGTGATGCCTTCGGCGACTTCTCGGGGGGCGGATTCCACGTGTCGGCCGGGGGCGGGCTGAGGTTTGAGATAGCTCGCGAGGAAGGGCTCAACCTCCGGGCGGACTACGGCTGGGGCTTCGACGTGGGCACTGGGGGCTTCTACCTCAGCATCGGTGAGACCTTCTGAGTCGCGCGACCCGCCGAAACATCTGATCGAGCCGGACCGTAGGGAGCATAGACACTGGCAAACGAGGGACGTTCCATGTTGAGACCGGTTCTGGCCGTGGCGGCCGTCGGCGTCGGCGGCTACGCACTCTGGAAGATTCTCTGGGTGCTGCTCCTCCCGCTCATCGGTACGTTGGTGGGCTTCCTGGCCTTCGTGGTGAAGGCGTTCTTCATCCTCGCGCTCATATTGATCGCGCTCTGGGTGTTCAAGAAGGTGATGACGAAGGCGCAGGAGGCTACGGCGCAGTAGCGAGGGGCGCCGCAGAGGCGTGAGACGGGCCGGCGGGGTGCACAGCCCCGCCGGCCTGCTTGCGTTCCGGAGCGGAAGCGGGAGGCGGCAGGGGGGAGCCCGAACAAGGGTGTTTGTAAGCCTCAGTAGGGTGTTTGGAAGCTTACAAGAGGCGAATGTAAGCATACAAATGGTCGATGTAACGTTACAAACGGTCGATGTAAGCCTGCAAACGGCGAATGTAACTTACAAATGGCCGATGTAACCTTGCAAACGGTCGATGTAACCTTGCAAACGGTCGATGTAACCCTGCAAACGGTCGATGTAAGCTTACAAACGGTCGTCGGAAATGGAGCGTTGACTCCCGCAACCCCAAAGCACCGCCACGGGTTAGGCCGATTGGCCTCGCGCGTGCAGTACCGACGCATCGTTCTCCTGTCTTCACGTCGGGCTCCGTCTGCCTCGTGACGATGCGGCCGGGCGGGACTGAGCGGGTCGTCGCTTACGAACCCCTACGTTCCCGCGGGAGGATCCGCCGTAGAGTGACGGTGCATTGTCACCGCACTACCGCGCAGCACCACACGAACGCCGATTGTTTCCGTCGCATTTGCTTCACATCCTCACGCAACCCTCTGCGCCGCCCGGGCGTCTAAGTGGTGCAAGTCGAACACCTCTGACGTTCACCGCCACCCGGACGCGGTGCGATGCATCTCGCTACCCTCACGCTGGCCCTTCAGGCCGCGGCGACAGTGCAGGCTGCCGCCGTCCCCGACACGACGGATCCGCGGCTGAGGCACCCCGGTCGCGTCCCTCCGATCATCACCGCCGTGCGCGTCGAGCAGGCGCCGATCTTGGACGGCAGGCTCGACGATGCCGTGTGGCAATACGCGCCATTGGTGGGCGACTTCACGCAGGCCGAACCGGAGGACGGCGCGCAGCCCAGCGAGCGAACCGAGGTCCGCGTCGTTTACGACGGCAGCGCTCTCTACATCGCGGCGCGGATGTACGACTCGGACCCGGCCGCGATCTCGCGCCGCCTGGGGCGGCGTGACAGCTACACGTCGAGCGACGCGTTCTGGGTTTCCATCGACTCGTACCACGACCATCGAACGTCGTTCATCTTCGACGCCAATCCGGAGGGCGTGCGCTCTGACATGGTGACTGCGAACGACGACGGTCACGGTGACGATTCCTGGGATCCCGTGTGGTCGGTGGCGACCAGCGTGGACTCGCTGGGGTGGGTGGTGGAGATGAAGATCCCCTTCTCGCAGCTCCGCTTCTCGAGTGAGGAGGAGCAGATATGGGGGATCAACTTCGAGCGCAGCATACATCGCAAGAACGAGTACCTGCGGTGGAGTTGGGTGCCGAACGAGGAGGAGGGCTACACCTCTCACTTCGGGCACCTGGTGGGCATCGAGGGTGTGCCGGCGCCCCGGCGGTTGGAAGTACTCCCCTACGCGGTGGGAACCAGCGACTACCTCGAGGGAGCCGACCCGAGGAATCCGTTCAACGACGGGAGCGTGTACGACATAACTGCGGGGCTCGACCTCAAGTACGGGGTCACAAGCGACCTGACTCTCGACGCGACAGTCAACCCTGACTTCGGTCAGGTCGAGGCCGACCCGGCGGTGGTGAATCTCTCGGCCTTCGAGACGTTCTTCCCGGAGCGACGGCCGTTCTTCGTCGAGGGTGCCAACATCTTCCAGTTCGGCGCCGGCAGCGGGGGCTTCACTTTCGGCGCACCCACGCTGTTCTACTCACGGCGCATCGGCCGGGCGCCGTCGATGCCGGTGCTGGATCCCGACGCGGTCTACATCGACTACCCGATGAACACATCTATCATCGGAGCCGCCAAGCTGTCGGGGAAGACGGGGGGATGGTCCGTCGGTGTACTGGATGCGTTGACATCTCCGGAGCATGCCGCGATCCAGTACGATGACGCGTCGCGATCCTCACAGCCGGTCGAGCCGCTGGCCAACTACGCTGTGGTGAGCTTGCGCAAGGACCTGCGCCAGGGGGCGAGCGGAATTGGGTTCCTCGGCACGAGCGTGATTCGGAACCTGTCCGACCCGCTGTTCTCTCCGCTGCGGTCGTCCGCGTGGTCTGGAGGCATGGACTTCTTTCACCGCTTCGGCCGCAACCAGTTCGTGGTCAACGGCTCGTTCAGCGGCGCGCACATCCGTGGCGATCCGACGGCCATCACGCTGGCCCAGCTGTCATCCGCGCGTTACTACCAGCGCCCGGACCAGGACTACGTATCGCTCGACACCACCCGCACGAGCCTGACCGGGTTCGCGGGTTCGATGCAGGCCGGGAAGGTGTCCGGCAATTTCCTCTACGCCACCGACTTCTACGCCTACTCGCCGGGGCTCGAGGTGAACGATGCGGGTTTCGAGTCCGTGGCCGACCGGATCTTCTGGGGCATGCGGCTAAACCGTCGCTGGCTCGACCCCGGCAAGGTGTTTCGCAACCTCAACATCAGCGCCACCTTCGCGAATTCGTGGAACTTCGGGGGCGTGTCGCTGGGGCACAGCCCTTATCTGGGAGTCAACGGACAGTTCCACAACTACATGCGGTTCAGCGTCGGTGGGAGCTACTCCTTCACGTCGCAATCCGACAAGGAGACCCGTGGCGGCCCGCTGATGGAAAATCCCGCCAGATGGAGCGCCAACGCGTTCATCGCTACCAACTATCGCAAGCCCGTGTCCGTTGCGCTGTGGGGCTCATATACGAACGACGTATCCGGCGCTTGGTGGTCCAACGCAGGGGTGGAAGTCGAGTTCAGGCCGGCCGGAGCCATGACGTTCTTCGTCCAAACGAGCTACAACCGTTCGAGCTCCACCGGGTTCTACGTGACCCAAAGAAGGGACGATCTCGCCGTCGCGACGTACGGCGGGCGCTACGTGTTCAGCGGCCTGGGGCAGAAGGGGGTGGACCTCACGATCCGCGCGAACCTCTCGGTCACGCCCAACCTGTCCATTCAGCTCTGGGCCCAGCCGTTCGTCGCGGCGGGTGACTACGAGGGATACAAGGAGCTCGCCGAAGCGGGTACGTTCGACTTCCTGCGCTACGGAGTGGACAACAACTCCACGATCGCCTTCGACGGATCGAGCAACACGTACACGGTCGATCCGGACGGTCCCGGCCCGGCCGATCCGTTCACGTTCCTCAATCCGGACTTCCGCGTCCGCTCACTGCGTACGAACCTCGTGGTTCGCTGGGAGTACATGCCAGGATCGACGATCTTCCTGGTGTGGAACCACAACAGGTCCGGCTTCTCGAACGACCCCAACTTCGGCGCGTTCGACGAGTTCGGCCAGATCTGGAGCGACGCGCAGCAGAACACCTTCCTGGTGAAGGTCAACTACTGGATGAGCCTCTGACCGGTGGATCGAGTATCGGTATCGTGGAGCCGGCGGCGCGGGATGCGGCCGGCCCTTCGTGCGCCGGCTCTCGCTCAGGTGACCGTTTCTTCCTATCTTGGGCGCGTCACACGACGAAGGGCCCCGGTCATGCCTGAGTACCATCTGGTCGTGTCCAATCCCCCTCACGGCGGTCTCGACTTCCAGGCGGCCGCCAAGTGCCTCGGCTGCGCAGCGGCCGACGTGCGCATGAAGTCCAACTTCCCGGCGCCCGAGATCTGGCTCGCCGAGGCCGACCTAGAGACCGCCAGAGAGACGGCGACGGGACTGCTCCAGGCCGGTGCTCGCGTCGCACTCGTTCCGGGAAAGGTGCTGGCTGCCGTACCCGGCCTGCAGCTCGCGACGGCCGTGACACTCGACGAGTCGTTTCTGAGCGCTGAGTGTCCGACAGGACCGGTGCAGCTCGACCGAGCGAGTCCCGTGGTTGCCGTATTTGGAGAGCCGCCAGAGGACGAGCACCGGGTCAAGCGCCAAAGCGGATCCGTACTCACGGCGAACATTCAGACGGGCGGCGGTCCCCCGGGTGGTATCGCCAGCGCGGCGGCCGCCGGAGGCGGCCTCGCGCACCTCGCCGAGGGCAAGCTGGATGGGCACGTGACCGACGGCCGCGCGTCCCAGACGCAGCGCACCAGTGACGTGCACGGCGAGCCCGAGCCGTCGCAGTTCCTGGACCTGTACGTCCACTCCTCAGGAGGGTGGCAGTGCGTGCGGTTCGCGGCGGGACACGTCGATTTCTCGGGTTTGGGAGCCGCGAAGCAGCCGATTGCGAGGGCGAACCTCAAGGCTGTCGCGGATAGCTTCGAGCGCTCGGTGGTGGACGAGCGTCTGGTGAACGTGCACTACCGACGCGCCGTTGTCGCCGGCAAGGCGGTCCGCGCACTGCTGGGCGAGATCGATCAGGAACTTGGTGAGCTGCCGCTCACGGAAGTGGGGTCGCGGTTGGCCTTCCTGACCTCGAAGAGCCAGCTCAAGAAGCAGTAACCGTCAGCCCGGTCAGCGCGACATCCTGACCGAGCGCCGGGCCTCCCGACGTCCCAGCGGGTAGCCGATGCCGGCCATGAGGTAAAAAGAGCGCCACTTCCTGTCAGTGCCCTCCTGCAGCTCATTGAGCCCCATGTTGAAGCGCCCGTCGACCGTCAGCACTACCGGACCCACGTACAGGTCGACCGCCGCGCCGACGAGGAAGTTCCATTGTGGGCTGGTCGGGCTTCCGCCGGCGCTCTCACAACCCTGGGTCGCTACTCCCTCGAGTTTGCACTTGGTCTCGAATGCCGCCGAGCCGCCCACGTACAGGACGGGGTAGAACGGGTCTCCCTGGATTCTCAAACCCACGATCAGTGGGATTTCCACGAAGTCCATCTGGACGTTCGTGCCCGCGTTGAAGGTGGCGAATTGACGCTGGGAGTAGAGAATCTCGGCCTGCAGCGCGATTATCTGCATCGTGTGGAGGCTCGCGTACGCGCCGCCGACGAAAGCCGTCTGGTTGCTCGAGTTCTCCACGTTGCTGACGTCCGAGTGGGTAGCCCCGGCCTTGACTCCCAGATTCACCCACTGGGCCTGCAGGGCCACTGGTGACAGCAGGGCGATCGAGATCGAGATTGACAGGGAGAGCGCTGCACGGCGCGGGATCATGCTCGACTCCATTCGATATGCGCGGATTGGGGAATCTAGTCAGCTGTAGGAGATTAGTCAGGTGAATCCGGCTAGAAACGACTTCACTCACACGGTGCTCGGCGCCACTGGAATGCAGGTCCACCGGCTCGGCCTCGCAGCCAGCTACCGTCCCGGCAGGAAGACCATCCAATACGCGTTCGAGCGTGGCATCAACTACGTGTTCTGCTACGGCTTCGACACCCAGATGATCGGAGTGTTGCGTGACGTATTGCGGCACGATCGCGAGCGCTTCGTGGTGGCGACCGGCGTGTACAACTACATCTGGGGACACCAGGACGTGCGACGTACGTGCGAGAAGCGGCTGCGCAAGTTGCGCACGGACTACATCGACGTCTTCCTCTTCCTGGGGGTGATGAAGGGCAGGGAGTTTCCGGAAAGGGCGCGTGAGGAGCTGTACCGGCTGCGCGAGGAGGGGAAGGTCCGCGCAGTGGGGATGTCATCGCACGACCGACAGTTCGCCGGGCGCCTCGCCGAGGAAGGCGCGCTCGATGCGCTCATGATCCGCTACAATGCCGCGCACCGCGGGGCCGAGCGCGACATCTTCCCCCACCTCGAGAGCCACAACCCCGGAGTCGTGAGCTACACGGCCACCAGGTGGCGCAGGCTGCTGCGCCGGCCGCGTGGGTGGTCCAAAGACGACTTCCGTCCGAGCGCCGGCCAATGTTACCGGTTCGTGCTCTCCAATCCTCATGTACACGTGGTCATGACGGCACCCAGCAACCGGAAGCAACTGGACCACAATCTGGCCACGCTGGAGGACGGGCCGCTCTCGCCCGAGGAGATGAAGCAGATGCACCGCTTCGGAGACGCGGTGCACGAGCGCAGCGGGTGGTTCATGGGAGGGTAGTCCGTCAGCGGTGCCTGAAGAAGTATGGCCGATCCGGGTCGTGCATCTCCTGTAGCCTGCGATCGACATCGGGCGGCACGAGCAGGTCGTCCGCTATCGCGGCCACCTCCTCGGCCTCCTTCCAGTCCAGCTCGAGCAGCGCCAACTCTCCCTCCAGGGCAAAGCGCTCGTTCTCTTCGTTGGCCGCCATCTCGATGGCGAGCCGCACATCCAATGGCAGTCTGGCGAGCACCTTGCGTCCGGGTTCCTTGCTGTCCGCCACGTGGGCCGCAGCCAGGAGGTAACGCTCGGGCTCGTCGAAGCGCTCCAGCAGCCCGAGCGCCCGATCAACCCGGGTCTGCGGCGCGCCCGCGGCATTCAGCTTGGGCATGAGGAGCGCTACGGCGTTGAGTGCGTGCTGCCCCTTGAGGGCGCGGTAGCCTTCCATGTGCGGCACCTCGAGGCTCCACCCGTCCTCGGCCTCCAGGTCCGGCCGCAGCCTGAGGTCCTCGGCATGCTCCCCCAACACCGTCAGCACGTCCCCATCGTCCGTGGGCACGCGCGCGATCAGGCGCTGCCGCCGTGACGACGTGACCCACGCGTCCACTGCCTTGTACGCCCACCAGCTTCCTGCGATCGCTGCCGCGGGCGCGATCCATCCCGCCAGCAGGGCGCCGCCCACGGCGGCGGCTCCGGCGCCGGCGCGGTGCATTCCCTGGCGGCGGCGGTCGAACTGATCGCCGTAGCGCCACGCCGCGAGCTCGGGCCTGAGCGGATCTCCGATGCGCACGAGCTCCAGCCCCTCGAGCAGACGAGCAAGCCCGACGTTTTCGCTGGTGACGCGCTGGCGGGTCGCGCGAAAGCGGCGCTCACAGTCCTCGACCGCCTCCCAGCGCTCCTCCAGTGGAGTCAGGTTCCAGCGCTCGCAGTGGCGGCAAACGACCCACAGTCTCCCCCGCGCGGAGTCGAATGCGAGGCGCCGCCCCACGGGGAACGCCTCAACTACGTCGTTGGTCCCGAGGTACTGATTGCAGAAGAGGCAGGTGGCGTACACCCAGCTAGCATACCGGCCGGAACGCGCCGCGGCAAAAGAAAGACGCCCGGCATGACGTGGATGGTCTGCTGCCGGCGGGCGAATCCTCAGGGTCGTCGTGCAGGTGGAGATCGCTGATTACGACCAGCACTAGCGCCACCCCGCCTCCAGAACGCGCATCGCGTTGCCGCCGAGGATTTTCATCACGTCATCCTCCGGCACCCCGCGATCGAGCAGCATTTGCGTGAACTTGGGAAGCTCCGAGGCGTCCCGCACATCGTCGGGCGGGTCGGTGAACCCGTCGAAGTCGGTACCCAGCATCACGTGGTCCCAGGAACCCGTCACGTGATGGATGTGCTCCATCGTCTGCCAGATCACCTCCAGCCCGTTCTCCGGCTTGTCCGGTGACAGCCAGTACGTCATGAAGATCACCCCGATGACTCCGCCGCTCGCGGCGATCTCGCGCAGCTCGTCGTCGCTGAGGTTGTAGGGATCGTTGCGAAGCCGCGCCACGCCGACGTGACTCGCGATGACCGGCACGGCGCGACCCAGCTCCGCGTAGACGTCCGCCCGGGCAGCCGGCGTGCAGTGGGTCACGTCAACGAGCATCCGGTGCTCTACCATCTTGCGCAGTAGCTCGCGTCCCAGATCGGTGAGCGGCGGTGTGCCGCCCGCGCCGAAGTCGAATGTGCACAGCCTGCGCAGCCACAGGTCCTCCGGCATCCCGTCGACGTGGGCCACGAATCCATTGTCGTAGAAGTGGGCCAGGATGATCATCGCGACGCCGCGTTCGGCCAGAACGTCGATCCGCTCTGGATCCCGCTCCAGCATGTGTGTGCTCTCCAGGGTGTGGACGATCGCGATCTTCCCCGCCTCACGGATGCGCCGCAGATCCGCGACCGACTTTGCCAACTCCACACGGTCGGGGCGCCTGGCGATCTCCCGCTCCATGGCATCCATCATCTCGAGCAGCCGGTCGAACGGGTTGCCGGTGGTGATCTTGCGATGGGCCGGAAGCAGCAGAGCCGAGATGACGCGCAGGAGGAAGCAGTCCTCGAGCAGCTGGCGCTCGGGGATGTAGTTGGCCGACCAGACGACGCCCACACCGCCGCTCTCGAGCCGGTTGAAGTCGGCGCGCGACGCGAAGGGGTTGAGAACCATGCTGGAGCGGTAACGTCGCCACAGGTTGCGGCGGAACAGGTATGCCTTCATCGCGGGATGCGCGTGTGTGTCGGTCAGCGGCGCTTCCCGGTGCAGCCGGGCGACGGTCTCGTTCAGGTCGGTCATGGGTCTCAATCTGGCGCGGCGGCCGCTCCCTCGCGACCTTCCTGTGAACTCGGGAGGTGGAATGTCAACGCTGCGTGTGCTCCAACGGGTGACCGCCGGGTGCGCGATCGCGGCGCTCGGCTGCGCGGGCTCCACGGATGGGTCGTCCGGTGGGGACTACCAATCCGAGACGTCGCGGGCCCGGCTCGAGATCGTGGAGGCTCCCGGGCTCCGCGTCTGGGACCTCGACCTGGGAGGGCCGGCGCCGGGAGCCAACGTCTTCCGCGCGGCGGTCAAGAACCGAACCGGCCGGCCGGTGACCCTCTCCATCGACCTCCGGGCGGCGCCCGGATTGTGGCTCCTTCCCAACTGGCAGCGGCAGACCCGGATCGAGCTGCATCCCTACGAGGTGCGGTTGATTGAGGCGCCCTATGAGTTCACCCGCATGTCGGTAGAGGGCGCGCTGCGCGTGCGGTTGGGCCGGGTGCTGGAGTCGGGCGCGGGGGAAGCCGACGTGGAACGGTTCTTCGAGCAGTCGTACCGGGTTGGAGCCGGCAATCCTGCCGCGATGAACCCGGCGGACTACTTCGACAGCCTGGCCACGGACCACCTGGACATCCATGCCTGGCGAGGCTCGCTCGCCGCGCAACAGATCCGCGCGATCGGCGAGCAACGCGAGGCCGCCCTCGAGGCGATCGCCGACGAGCTCGGCGTCGCCTTCGCGGGCCGGGTGCGCCTCGTGTTCTATCCCGACTCGGCTACCAAGTCCGATCAGACTGGTCATGTTGGGGCCGGGTGGGCGTGGGGCAACAACATCGTCGAGATTTACAGCGACCTGATCCGACTGGATCCGTACCACGAGCTGGCGCACGTGGTGGCGCGCCGGCTGGGCGATCCCCCGGCTCTCTTGAGTGAGGGCTTTGCCACCTACGTGTCGGAGCGTCTCGGGGCGGACGCGCTGGAATTCTTCGGGCACCCCGGCCGCACGGTCGACGAGGTGACCTGCGAGTCGGCTGGGGCTCGCGGGCTGATACCGCTCGACACACTGTTCCGGTTCACCGAGATCGGCAGCCAGGCATCCAACCCGCCGGTCGCGTACCCCCAGGCGGCGTCGTTCGTGAAGTTCCTCGTCGAGCGCTACGGCATCGACACGTTTCGGGATGCATACCGGATGCTGGCAAGCACCGATGAGCCCGGCGGCGTGCTCGCCAACGAAGCGGCGTTCGCGTTCATCTACGGTGTGACTCCGGGCCGGCTGGAGCGGCCCTGGCGGCAGAGCATTGGGTGCCCGGTTTCGTTTCGGAGAGCGCGGGCGGTGAACTCCAATTAGAAGTATGAAGTCGATATTAAGTCGTCATCAGAATGCGGCCGCGCAGCGGCGCCGGCCGTAGATTGCGCGACAACCCGAGGAGAGGTGGGAAGACGATGAAGCGGGTGTTCTTTGTTCTGCTATGCGCCGCGCTGGTCGCACCGGCCGCGGCTGCCCAGGAAGAGGGATTCGACTTTACGATAGTGAGGGACGTGGCGACGACCTCGGTCAAGAACCAGGGGCGCACCGGCACGTGCTGGAGCTTCGCCTCGTCGTCCTTCATGGAGACCGAGCTCCTGCGCATGGGCAAGGAGCCGGTGGATCTGTCCGAGATGTACTTCGTGCGCGTCACGTACCCGCAGAAGGTGCGGAACTACGTGCGACTACACGGCAACACGACGATCGGGCAGGGTAGCCTCGCCGGCGATGTGATCCGCGCCATCCGGAAGTACGGCGCCGTGCCGCAGGAGGTATACGAAGGACGCCGCTACGGCGCCCCGGGGCACGACCATAGCGAGCTGTTCGCCATGGTGCAGGCCGCCGCGGACGCCCTGGTCGAGCGGCGCCAGCTGAGCCCGGTGTGGCCCGACGCCATCGACGGCATCCTGGACGCGTACCTGGGACCGATTCCCGAGCAGTTCACGTACGGTGGCCGGACGTACACTCCGCGCTCGTTCGCCGACTGGCTGGGGCTGGGTCCGGACGACTACGTGGAGCTGACGTCCTTCACCCACCACCCGTTCAACACGTGGTTCGCGGTCGAGATCCCGGACAACTGGGCTCGAAACAAGAGCTACAACGTGCCGCTCGACGATCTCATGGGTGTGATCGACAACGCCATCGAGAACGGGTACTCAGTGGACTGGGACGGTGACGTGAGTGAGCGCAGTTTCTGCCACAGCAAGGGCGTGGCCGTCCTGCCGCTGGTTTCGTGGGAGTCCCGGTCGAGCGAGGAGCGGGGGCAGGTGTGCGGCGTGCCGCAGCCGGAGCTGACGGTCACGCCGGAAGTGCGGCAGCAGATGTTCGACAACTACGCGTCTACCGACGACCACCTGATGCACATCATAGGAATCGCCCACGACCAGAACGGAACCAAGTACTACGTGACGAAGAATTCCTGGGGCGAGACCGGTGCCGCTGACGGCTACGTATACATGTCGGAGCAGTTCGTGCGGGCCAAGACGGTCACCATCATGGTGCACCGGGACGCGCTGCCCGGGAGTCTCCGGGGGAGCGTGGCGGAGGAGTAGGCTTCCGCGGCCGAATGACTCCGCACCGAGCAAGAGGGGCCGGCAACCGCCGGCCCCTCTTGCTTCCACGTCAAGCTGGGTGCGTTACGTGCGGCTCAGCTGCAGCTCACGTCGTCCTGGGTGCGTCGGAACACCATCTCTCCCTGAACCAGGACGGTGTCGCCGTCCGTGTTGGCCAGGATCAGGTCCACCCGCAGGTTCAGCGGGGCGGTCCCCAGTACGACTGCCGTTCCGGCTGCCGACGTGGCCTGGAAGTCGCCGAGCGTAAGGCTCACGAGCATCGGTGTGGCCGGCGCCTCGAGGAACCCCCAGCCTGCGCCGACCGCCGCCTCGTCCACATCGATCGTGTCCCCCGGCAGCGCCTCCACGCCGAGGACCAACGCCAGCCACCCCGGCTCGGTGAGGCCCTGATCCAGGGTCCACGTGGCGCCGATCGTGCTCTCGGAGCCGTCGATCAGAGCCCCGACCAGCTGGTCGTAGGTATTGGCGTTCACGTTCCCCGGAGTCACGGTGCCGGCCAGAGTGACGAACGCCGGCGTCCCATTGAGCTCCAGGTTGGCGCCGCCCATCGAGACGTCGATTCGATCCGACTCACAATCGCCGAATGCGGTGCATGCGGAGATCACCGCGGCCGCTCCCAGCAATCCCGCGGCTGCAACGTTCCACAACCGTATCTTCATCAATGTCGTGCCTCCATCGGTGTCCGGGGTGCACTGAGCCTGCAGTTTCGGCCGGCACCAGAATCGTAACACCCACAGGGCGAATTGGGGGCGCCTTCGCGTTACGGGATGCCGTTTTTCGTTGGTTCTGACGGCTGGTCCGTTTTGCACCACCTCACCGAGTGACCACTGTCACTGCAGCAATGAACGCGCAATTAGGTCACACTGTCGCACCAGCCGTAACGTCATCGGTCTGCCTACCCGACAGCGACATGCGTCACAGAACCTCTCGCTGGAAAGGTGTAAGGTGTCGCCGTTAGCCGGCACTCCAACTGGAGAGTCATGTCGATGGGAGACAACGGCGGCAGCAGGGCCCGCGATTCGCGGGTGAGCGTGGTGAAGTGGCGGGGGCGATTCCTCTTCCTGGTGGACGGCCGCGGAGATGGCGTGTTCGACAAGTCGTGGGGGATCACGACCTTCGCCACTCCTGAGGAAGCCCAGCGAGCCGGCGAGCTGTACGTCCTGGCGAGCGCCCAGGGCACTGCCTGACCGGTGTCGTCACCCCGTTCCCAGCCCGGCTCTCCCAAGCGCACGGGGCCGGGTGATCCCAACTCCCGCATTACGGTAGTCCGCGCCAAGGACCGGTTTGTCTTTCTGGTCGACGGCCGCGGCGGTCCGGCGTTCGACAAGTCGTTCGGCGTCAGCAGCTACCCCACCTATGAGCTGGCCCAGAAGGCGGGCGAGTACTACGTGAAGCAGCTGACGCAGGCCAACGCCTTCGCTGCCGAGCTGATGGGCGCGGGGACGCTCAAGCGGGGCAAGTAGCCCACCCGATACCCCCGACCACAACTAGTTCTCGCCGCCGCCCTCCCCGCGCAAGCGCTGGAGCATGTCGGCTGCATTCGTGTTCTCGGGATTCAGCTCCAGCGATTTCTCGTAGTTCCGGATGGCGAGATCCGTGTCGCCGCGCGTCATGTAGGCCTCGCCCAGGCTGTCGTACGTGTTGAATGCCGCGGGATACGCCTCGACGTTCAGCTCGAAGACGGCGATGGCCTCCTCCATGCGCCCGGCGCCCATCAGGCGGTAGCCGAGCGAGTTGAGCAGGAACTCGGAGAGTGCCTGGGGCGACAGTTCACTCTTTAGCTCATGGTACAGTGCGGCGCCTGCGCCC
>Ga0255055_10000615_pt1 | contig 27268 bp, 21 predicted proteins | sample JV7_2_27_MG_FD_188633 | JGI IMG/M metagenome (GOLD analysis project Ga0255055, IMG submission 188633) | Seawater microbial communities from Jervis Inlet, British Columbia, Canada - JV7_2_27 | ecosystem: Environmental > Aquatic > Marine > Inlet | place: Canada: British Columbia | collected...
ATAAAAAAAAATTTTTTTTTTTTTTTTTTTTTTTTTTTTTGAAAAAATTGCAAAATTAATAACATTGAAGATAAACTACTAAAAAAAAATCAGTTTTTTAAGAAGTAGGAGTTAAATTTTAAATTTATTGAATAAAAAAAATTATTTAAAATATGCTACTTCAGAAAATTCGTATCTTCTAATATTTCTTTGTGATCAAACGCTAATTTGATGAACTGGAGCTTGTTTTTAGGTATCAGCTCTACTTCTTTAGAATCATCGCCGCTTTTCATTTGTGCGATATCTCCAATGATTGAACACTTATAAGCTGTAGAATGTATATTCCCTCGGGGATCTCGTCCTTCTTCGGTGTAAAAACCAATTTTATGTAATATTTTCACATCTAAATTAGTTTCTTCTTTCACTTCTCTTACTAACGCTTTCTTCGCATTCTCGCCCTTTTCTATAAAACCTCCGGGTAATGCGTAGTAATCTTGAAAAGGAGCATATTTTCTTTTTATTAAAATTATATTTCCCACGTTATCCTCAATTACAGCATCAACTGCTTTTCTAATATCAGCCTTCTTCATTTGTATACGTTTGTTCAGATAATATCCTATTGTTGCTACTAGTATTCCGATTATAACGAGTGCTATCGAACCATTTAATATGGATGTAAATATGTTTCCTTTTTGTAAATTTAGCGAAATCACAATTACTGCCGCTAAATCAGCTAAAATTCCTGCTCCGAAAAGTAAATTTAATAAATTTAATCCACTTTCAGTTCTTTCTTGATTTTCTTCGCTTTTTTTATGATATAAGTCTTCCATTACATCATAAATTGAGTTAAACTTTTGATTTATTCGTTCTACTATATTCTTTATTTCAAATTCGGTTAATAAATGTTTCAATACGGTTGTATAATGCTGTCTTCTATTATAATCTAACTCGTTATATATTGCGCTAAGTGTAGTTTGAATCATTCCTCTCAATAATCTTAAGTTCCTAATTTCTTGTTCTATTACTTTTAGGCCTTGAAATGCTTGTGATTGAGTTTTTAGGAACAATAAATCTAGCGATTCGTTTATTGAGCGTAAGGCAAACAAAACGGCTCTCATTTTTGGAGTAGGATCTATAACATATTGTTTCATGTAAGATTTAAAGAATTTCTCATAATTTTCCTCAGCCATGTAAATGAAACCAGAGTTTCTTCTTAAAAAGTGTAATTCTGAAAGCCGATTGGATAAATTATTTTCGATTCTTTTATTAAATAATGTTTCAGAATAATCTTCCCACTGTCCTGAATAGATTTCAGTCCAGTTAGCAATCACTTTCTTATATTTTTCGATGTTATCCGGGTTCCAAACGATTTCATTTGGTTCACTTTTATTAGAAGTCACAAACACATAAATAGGGCTTTCGGTATCAAGATGAATGCCTTCATTTTCAGGCTTATAGTTGTACTCTTTAAGGATATTTAGGACAAGAATGGGAATTTGTTGTAGTAAAAGAGGGTTTAACGAATTTTTCCTCGAAGGATCTTGTTTATAATGTTCTACTTCGAATTGAAAATATCCTACCGTATTAAAACGAAAAGATCTGAAAAAGAGGAAATTAGATAAAAATTCCACCCAACTACATTTAATAGAAATATGTTTTATTAGTTCCAGGATATCATTTTTCAGATCTTTTCGAAATATATCTTCTTCCTTTAAATTTTTAAATTTAATTTTGATAATTTCCTCAATTTCCTGACTTTTTGCTTCTGCGTTTATATTAACACTGTTTATGAAAGCACTAACGTACCAAAACTCCTCTTTATAAACAAATTGTAGAGATTCATTCATTATGTTCCACTTTAGAATAATTATGAATGCAATTAAATTATATTAAATATTAATTACTTTTGATTACTTTTTATAACTTTTGATGAAGATGTCAGTCAAACAAATACAAGAAGAAATTTTAACACTTAAAAAGGAACAAGATGTTGTTATCCTTGCTCACTATTATCAACCAATAGAAATTCAAGAGATTGCAGATCATTTAGGAGGTTCTTTAGGCTTGTCCCGGCTTGCAAATAAAGCAGATACAAATTACATTATATTTGCTGGCGTAGATTTTATGGCAGAAACAGCTTCAATTTTAAATCAAAATAAAAAGGTTCTGATACCAAATCCAGAATCATGTTGCCCTATGGCGGCTTATTTAACACCAGATAAAGTAAAAGAGTACAGATTAAACAATCCTAATTTGCCAGTAGTGGTCTATGTTAACTCTACAGCAGCAGTTAAAGCCAAATCAGACATCTGCTGTACCTCTGCAAACGCAGTTAAAATCGTAAAGCGAATCAGTTCAGAATTCAATACAAAAGCAGTTCTTTTTGGACCCGATGCGAATTTAGCTGATTATGTCGAGCAAAAATCAGGAATCAAATGCATCAAAATGCCCGAAGAAGGAAATTGCTATGTGCATTCTCAATTAAATATTAATGATATGGAAAAAATTAGAATTGCTTATCCCAAGGGTGAAATATTAGTTCATCCGGAGTGTATTAGAGAAGTCAGAGAATTTGCAGATTTCGTAGGTTCTACAGGCCAAATGTATAACCGAGTAAAAAATAATACTACATTAGAGAATGATTTTTGTATAGGAACAGAAAAAGGATTGATGGAGAGGATGGCTCAAGACTTCCCTAATAAGAAATTCCACCTTATTAGTGAGAAACTTCTATGTTATAATATGAAAAAGAACACTATAGAACTTATGAGATACGTACTCGATCATTTAGATGATCCGATGTTTGAGGTAAAAGTTCCTCCTGAAATTGCTAAGAAAGCCTTAAAACCCATCGAGAAGATGCTGGAATATTCTTAATAATTAGCTTTGTTATTAGTAAAAAAAAGATAGTCTTTATATTTTGGTTCTTTTCTTCATTTCCTTTTCTCTTAAAGTTCTTCTTAAAATTTTTCCCACGCCGCTTTTTGGGAGGCTCCGGACAAACTGTACTTCTCTTGGATATTTATAGGCCGCTAAATTTTCTTTCGTAAATTCAATAATGTCTTGTTCGGTAACTTTTCCCTTGCTCTCCTTTTTAAGTAGAACAAAAGCCTTTATATTTTCACCTTTTATAGAATCAGGAACACCAATCACTGCACATTCTTGTATTGCTGGATGCTCGTATAAAACTTCTTCAATTTCCCTCGGGTAAACGCTGTGTCCCTTGTATTTTATTAGATCCTTAATCCGATCCAGCAAAAACAAATAGTACTCGTTATCCAGTCGTCCATAATCGCCAGTTCGTAACCATTTATAGCCACCCGCTTCAAAGAACACAAGTTTATTTTCTTCAGGTCTATTGTGATAACCCACCATCACTTGAGGTCCAGATATGACAACTTCTCCTTCTTCTCCTACAGACAAGAATTCCAATTTTTCATTTACAATCCCAACTAGAGTATTGGCGAAAGGATGACCTACGCTACCTCGCTTTAATTTTGACCAGACAGTAGCAGTTATAGCACCTGTGCTAGTTTCACTAAGACCATATCCTTCAGCCATTCTAAAACCAGTTCTTCGCTCCCATTCTAGTGCTAACTCGTCCGGAAGCGCACCAGCACCACAATTGGCAAATTTTAAGGAAGACATATCAACATCTCTCATATGAGGTGAGTTTAAAATGTTAACAAACATCGTAGGTACGCCAAGTATCATGTTTGGACGCCCTTCTCGAATCACTTCAGCGATTCTTTGAAGATCAAATGATGGAAGGACATAAGCTTTCGAACCAAATAAACAACCAGCCAATAATTCGCAGGCTTGACCATAGATATGGTACCAAGGTAAAACAGACAGAGCAATAATGTTTTCTTTAAGATAATTCTCAATCATATAATCTGAGCCTTGTTTAATAGCCCAAAGCATTGATACTACATTACTATGCGATAAGAGAGCTCCTTTTGGAAGACCTGTTGTTCCACCAGTATATTGTATTATAGCAATATCTTTTTTAGGATTGATCTCAACATCAAACTCAAGAGGTTCTTGGTGTTTGTCCAATAACTTATCGTAATGAATGATTTTGTCTGTTTCGGGAACGACAATTTCATCGTCCATTACATTTAATATAATTACTTTACTTAATGATACTTTATCAGCGACTTTCTCATATTCCCGAACGAATCGGTCGATCATTATTAAATATTTTGCTCCAGAATCATTAATTTGGTATGCAAGTTCCCTTCCAGTGAATAAGGGACTAATAGCAGTCAATGTAACTCCAAGGTGGACCGCAGCAAAATAAGTAATGGAGAATTGAGGGCAATTAGGGAGCCATAAAGCCAAAATTTCACCTTTCTTTACGCCTAAATCTTTTAGCGCAGCTGCAAATCTTCTAGTTAATACATCTAGTTCCTTAGAAGTATATTCTTTTCCAAAAAAATCCAACGCAACATGATCGGGAAAATTTTCATCATTATACTTGTATACATCAATTAACGACATATTTTCAGGAACATCAAGTTCTGTGGTTATTCCATCAGCAAGGTAGTCTTTCCAAGAACGATTTTTAATATAATCTGGAAGTTTCATTTATTCTTTCATCTCAATTTTTGCTGTTTAAAACTCAAAAGGAGTTTTTTAGTCATAAAATCATATTTAATTGAATATATTTTAAGATTCTCCTATAATATTTAAGGTTTTTTTTAAAAAAAAGAAAAATAAATGAAGCATTATTGAAAATTACAAATATATGATATTTCTCTTCAGTATTAAAAAAAATAGATCATGTAAATTTATTATAAAAATTTTAAAAATCCTAAAGAAAGCTTTTTTACGGTTTGACAATTGGAGTTAAGCAATTAGGACAAACATCCCAATTTAATTTAATTTGGTAATTACAATTTGGATTAGGACATTCAATTTCTTTTTCTTCTTCAAGAGACGCTATTTTGTACGCTACGCTCAACTCGCTTGCTGCCTCAATATCCGTTAATAATTCAAATCCTTGAAAATTTAAACCACACCTAACGCATACATTAGATAAATCATTTTTTAACGTAGTCTTTCCACATTTAGGGCAAAACCCCCGTAATAACTTCAAACTTTGAAATAATTCGGTTTCCTCAGATTCTGAGATTGAAACTAGATTTAAATCTTCATAACGCTCAGAGTTGTTGATGATATTATATAACGAGTTTTTCCCTCCTTCTGCTTTTAACAATTTCTTAGATTGCAGCGCAATATCCATCAAGGAAGTTTTTGGAATGCCCATCTCTAGAGAATATTTTATTATCATTTTCTCAACCAACATTTCAAATGGCTCTTTTATTCCGCTGATTTCTTGAGATTCGTTCATATCCCAAATTAATTCCATTTCTAATAGTTTCTCAGTTATTTCCTCGGCTAATTTATCTAAATCTAGATCAGAGATCATCTTTTCTTCAGCAATGTTTAACTCAACTATCTCGTTAATCAAATTATCTTTAATTAATCGTATTGTTGAAACACCAAGGACATCTTCTCTGTGAAAAAAGAATTTATCCTCTCCCCTGCTAAACATATATATTCCTAAATCGCTGGATAGAAGACGATCTACATAAAAATCTATCCTCAATTTTTTTACATTATAATGTTTACAGAATTCCGTAATTTCAAATTTAAAATCCCTTGTTAGCACAGAATTATTATAGATGTAAAAGAGCGTAAGATATAAATCGCGATTTTGTTCTATAAGAAAATAATTTTCACCCATATTAATAATAATTCGAGTTATATCTGTTATTATGGAATCTGCAACGCTAATTTCTTTGTAAAAGGTTTTTAATTCAGAAAGGTTTGAGATGAGATCATTAATTTCACTAAAATAAATCGATTCATCATAACTAATGTAATCCTCACCAAGTTTTTCGGTACCTAAATCGGTTATAAAATAACGCTGTTCTTGTATGTTCTTTGAGGGATTTCGAAAAATTTTTTTTTCAATATTATTTTTCGAGAGATGGAACTTTATATATTTAGATACTGTAGATCTACTCAAACTAGAATATTCTATAATATTTGTGAATCGTAACGGTCCTAAATTCCGTAATAAATAAAGAATACGTAAATCGTTTTGATCAATTTTTTTTACTTCTGATAAAACTTTTTCTTTTACTTTTACAGATACCATGAATTTAGACATAAATATAAAAAAGAAATTAAGAGATTTATACTTTTGTCTATACTTATACTTTAGTTTTAGCACATTTGACTCTAAAGGATTATGAGTCTGGACCTTGTTTTATCTAAAAATACATTCTTACCTAACTAAACTTCAATTTAATTAAAAATACCCTTGTTTTTAAGTAAAAATTTTCACATTACGATAGTAATAATTAGATTATTAAAATAAATAAAAAAAGATGTGAAAAAACACGACCCAATATCGCTTTAGATTAACTGGTGTTCCACCAGACCAAGCTATTAAATTAATTGAAGTAGATCCAAACCAGTCTATAGCAGAAATAAAAAAGACTGTCCAAAGGGAATACAAACTTAATCCTATTCTTGCTATTCAATTTATATTTAAAGGAAAAGTACTTCCTGACCAGTTAAAATTCGCTAAAATAGGAATTCATCCAAAAAAGGATGTAATTACTGTGATGGCTACGCAAGCTGGCGGATAATTAATAAAAAAATTTAATTTTTTCTCTTTCTATTTTATTTTACAAAATATTTTAACTTCCTACAAATGAATACTAATTATGGGTCCTATAACCAAAATAGCTATTCAGAAAATTAAAAATGAGGATGTAAAAACATCTGTATTTTCAGCGCTTGAACTTATTAATGCTAAAGATTTAATGCAAAAGGATAACCTGGTAGTGTTATTAAAGCCAAATATCTTAATGGGTAAACCTCCCGAGAGGGGGGTAAACACCCATCCTGAAGTTGTTCGATCTGTTATCCAATGGGTAAAACAGTTTAATCCTGCCAAAGTTTATGTATGCGATTCTGCTGGAGGGGCAAAAGTAGGATTTACAGAAAAAGCAATAATAGATAGTGGAATTGGGATAGTATGTGAAGAAGAAGGAGCTGAATGCTTACCCTTTGAAAAAAGTGAAAGGAAGATTTACAAAATTGAAGATCCACTCGAATTGGAGGAAATTTCAAGTTCAAAACTGATTGAGGATGCTGATCTTATAATCAATATTCCAAAAATAAAAACTCATTGGCAATGTACTTTAACTTGTTGCATAAAAAATATGTTTGGAACAGTTTTATTAGCTAATAAAGCAAAAACTCACGCTCAGGCCGCCATTCTTGATAGATTTTGTTCAGCATTAGCAGATATATATTCAGTATCTAAACCACAGTTGACAGTAATAGATGGGTATATTTGCATGGAAGGTAAGGGACCCTCGAGCGGGGACGCAGTGAAATTAGACTTAATCTTGGCAGGATATGATCCTGTAGCATTAGATTCAGTAGTTTGTAAAATTATTGGATTTGACCCATCTGAAGTGTTATATTTAGCCAAAGCAGAACAAAAGGAATTGGGAAGTACTGATTTAGAGAAAGTCGAGATCATTGGTGAGACGATAAAGGATGTATATCGTAAGTTTAAAAGACCTAAACTAAAACCAATTTCTATGCCTTTACCAAAGTGGTTAGCAGATTATCTTGGAAAGACAATTTTTAGAGCTACTGTAAAATTTAATAGAGAAAAGTGTAAATTATGTTCTACTTGTTGGACTAATTGCCCAGTTAATGCGATTACTCCTCCAGAAATAATAAAAAAAGGAAACATTCCAATTTGGGATAAAAAGAAGTGTATAACTTGTTTTTGTTGCGTAGAATTGTGTCCTCACGAAGCAGTAAAATTTAAAATTAATTATGTTAAAAATGCTCTATTTTCTTGGATGGGGTTAGGTTGCATCGCATTCTTAGCAATATTAACCTTGTTTTTCTCATGGATTCTAATGAATTAAACTTATTTACTTAAAAGGAATTCTAAACCTTATTTTTTAATATGGTTTAAAAGGTTAATTTATTTCTTGAAAATCTTATAAAGCTTTGAGATTAATATATCATATCATTTAAAAAAATGTTAAACAATGCAATAAAATGAAGTTCACTATATTAAATGGCAGTCCTAAAGGTGCTGAGAGCGTTACCATGCAGTATATCTTGTACATTAAGAAAAAACATCCGGAACACGAATATAATATAATAAACATAGCTCAAGCAATTAAAAAGATCGAAAATGATGAAAAGAGATTCGAAGACATTATTCTTCGGGTAAAAGAATCGGATGGCCTAATATGGGGATTTCCTTTATATGTGATGTTAGTCTGTTCCCAATATAAGCGGTTTATAGAATTAATTACCGAAAGAAGCGCTGAAGCTGCCTTTGAAAATAAGTACACAATTGTCCTATCAACCTCTATTCATTTCTACGATCATACTGCCCAGAATTACATGCATAGTATTTGCGATGACTTAAAAATGAAGTATGTAGGAAATTATCCAGCCGATAGTTGGGATCTTCTTTACCCAAAGCGGCGAGCAAGATGGCTTTTATTCGTTGAGGAATTTATAAATCACATCGAACATAAATATCCTACTTCAAAACACTATGCTCCTTTAAATATAAGAGACTTTAAATACACTCCCGGTAAAGCTATAGAGGACTCAGAGAAAATTGATACACATGGCAAAAAAATTCTTGTTGTCAGTGATGAAACTAATGAAAACACAAATTTAGGAAAAATGATAAAGAGGTTTACAGAGTCTTTTTCAAGCGAGATTAAAGTCATAAACTTATATGACATCGACGTAAAAGGGGGATGCATTTCGTGTTTACAGTGTGGTTACGATCATAAATGCTCCTATTTAGGAAAGGATGGATTTTTTGAATTTTGGGAAGATGTAGTCATGACTTCGGACATCCTTGTTTTTGCTGGTGTTATTAAAGATAGATATCTTTCATCCAGATGGAAGATGGTTCTAGACCGAGCTTTTTACATGACACACACACCGACTCTAATAGGAAAACAGATGGGTTATCTTATCTCTGGACCCGTAAATCAAATTCTAAATCTTTCTCAAATGTTTCAAGCTCACATAGAAATTCAAGATTCAAATTTTGTAGATATTATTACTGATGAATTTGGGACATCAGAAGAGATAGATGCCTTACTCCACGATTTTGCTCGGAAATTAGTTACATTTTCCAAAACAGATTACTTCAAGCCAATAACATTTTTGGGAGAAGGAGGTAAAAAAATATTTCGAGACGATATCTATGGAAGAAATCGATTTGTATTTCTAGCAGATCACGATTACTACGAGAAAAATGGTTTTTATGACTCTTTCCCGCAAAATGACGAACGTGCAAAAAAATTGAATGAAAAATTGATTCCTTTAATGAGAATGGATAAGCTTAGGAATAAAATCAACATGAAACAAGAATTTCTTCGTCCATTCATGAAGGTACTTGAAGATCCAAATAAATAAAAGTTAAACACATAGAGTGAATGACAATGGCATGGGGCGGCTCGTTAAATAAAGATGGTTCTGATTATGTGAGAAATCTAAGAGACGCTGATAAGGTAATAAAGTTTCTTGAAGAATTAAAGAGTGAATTAAATGACGAGGAAAAACAATTAGTTTCAGACACTATCAATATTATTGTAAACAAATACACTAAAGAGTCTAAAAATGATTCTCAAACCCTAAAGTGAGTCAATAAATTTCTTAATTATTTCTATTAGTTTATCTGCTTCCGTTTTTATTGTTTTAGTTAGATTGATTTCAAAAAATGGTAAATCTATATTATCTGATCGCTCCTCAAGAGTCAGCTCATCTTGTTTGTAAAGTTTTAACTCTTGAAAACCTTCAAGACTTTCAGGAACAAATCCAATCATAAAAACTTTCAGTTCATGTAATTTTTCAACAATTAAATCAATAACGATGTGAACAGGAATTGTGTGAGTAGATATTGGCACATATTCTTTAATACTTTCGCGCTCTAATATCGCAACCGTTCCCGGAGGTTTATTTAGAGTACAAGTGTCTATAAGAATCAAGTAAGTAGGTCTAAAATTAATAACATCATCAATTCGAGCCATGGGATCTGTTCCAGCGTTTATAAATAGAACTTTTTCGTTTGAATATTCTAATAGCTCACTTATGATATAAGGTCCTAAACCGTCATCACTTAATTTCTCTTCTCCAATCCCCATAAAAACTAGGCTTTTAACGCCACTAAGTCTATTCAAGAGTTTTTCATACAAATCTTCCATGGTTAGGTGATAAATTCTTTAATTGAACATTAATTTTTGCATTTCTATTAAAAATTTTAGTTAAATTTTTTTTTTACTCTTCTATTTTTTTATTATGTTATTAAAAGGGAAAACCGTAATAATCACAGGTTCTGGAAGAGGTATAGGTAAATCTTTAGCTATCGCTTGTGCAAAAGAGGGTGCTAATGTTGGTCTTACAGCAAGAACTATTGATGAACTAAATGAAGTTAAAGATGAGATTATTAATTTAGGCATGGGAATAAAGGTATCAGTTAAAACTGCTGATGTGACTAAATACGAAGAAATTGAAAACGCATTTAAGGTATTTCATGAGGATTTAGGAGAATTTCATGGAATAATTGCTAACGCCGGATATTCAAGAATGTGGAATAGCCATGAATTTGATAGCAATAAATTTCTTGAGATAATGACTATCAATGTATCTGGTGTATTCTTTGCTTTTAAAGCGGCTTATCCCCATCTAAATAAAGATGATAAGAATAATAAATCAAGATTCATTATCACTGGAAGCGCAGCGTATACTAATCCTATGCCAAAGCTTGTTGCCTACACAGCAAGTAAATATGCTGTAGTAGGATTACAAAGTGCATTAGCGTTAGAATATAAAAAAGAAAACATTACCTTTAACATGGTTCTACCAACTCAAGTGGATACGCGCATGCTGAGAGGTCGTAATGCAGGAGATGGAAACAAACCACCAAATGTCATGAATCCCCAGGAGCTTAACGATTATTATTTATTTCTTCTGAGCGATAACGCAAATAAAATAGATAACGCACTAATTTTTACTAACGATTTTGGTGAAATAAGAAATCTATTATCTAAGGCTCCTCCCGTAAAACGAGAAAATTGGGAAGTTTTTAAACCATACTTAGAAGAAAATGCACCCAAAATCTATTCTAATGTTAGGAAGCTTGGAAAATTAGTAGAATTTATAATAAACACCAATAATTGAAGTCTAGTTCATTTAAAGCGTTAAATTCATTAATTATTAACTGCTAGGTTATATTAGAATATGAATGAAACACCAAATGAAAAGGTCGAAAAAGTCCAGTTCGAGGGAGTAATTGACCACGAAAAGGTTCTTGTCACTGATAACGACTGCATTGAAGAGTTTTATAGGAAAGCATATATTGGCACGCTCGAAAATAATAGCGAAAGAGGAGAAATATTAGTTTTTGGACCTTTAGAAGTTCTATTATTATGTGAAAGAAAACGGATTTTATTATATAAAAATAATGATAGTAATAGTGATCTATACGATTTTGAGGGTTTACTAACGTATTTCACGCAATTTGATAATAAATTATGGCGAAAGTACATTATTTACATGGATTTGCGAAAAAGAGGGTATATTGTAAGAACGGGATATGGAGAAGGGATAGATTTTCTGGTCTACAAACGCGGGGCTGATTTTGAAAAAGATTCCGCTAAATTTTTGATATATCCTGTATTTGAGGGTTCCCCTATAGATTTAAGGGAACTGGATAAAATGTCTCGCGTAGCTATGAGCTCTCGCAAGGACCTCATTGTAGCTACCGTCGATAGGCTAAGTAAGCCAATATATTATAGTGTGAAAAAATTTGAAATTATGAATAAGATAGAGAAAAACGAAGACTAAAATGTCAGACAAATATGCTTGCGATACTTCTGTTATATTTAATGGTCTCATCTTAAATTTAATCACAGATGGAGAATTGGGGGAAAAACCCGAAATTTATATCCCCAATGTAGTTGTTGCAGAAGTGGAGTACAGAACAAATGTTCAAAAAGAAATAGGATTCTATGGTTTAAATGTTTTAAAAAAATTACGAAAATTGCATCAGGAAGAGGAAATAACGCTTAAAATTGTGGGAGAAAGACCAACAAGGGAAGAAATTAAAATGAGTCCCGGAGGAGAACTCGATGCGCTTATCAGAAAATCTGCTTTAGAATACGGCGCCATTTTAATTACAGCAGATAGAATACAAGGAGATGTAGGAATTTTCGAAGGGATCCAAATAATGTATGTAAAGGAAAAATTCTTCCCAAAAGAATCTGACCCTTCTTCTCTTAAGTTGTTAGAATTTTTCGATGAAACCACAATGAGCGTGCATCTAAAACAAGGATTGCCTCCTTATGCTAAGAAAGGGAGCCCAGGAAATTGGCATTTAGAAAAGATTGGCGAGGAACCATTATCTACTAAAATTATTGAAGAAATTGCAATCGAAATAATAGAAATGGTTAGGGAAGACGATCACTCATTTATAGAAATTGAGAAACATGGGGTTGTAGTTGCTCAGTTGAGAGAATTTAGAATAGTTATGACCAGACCTCCTTTTTCAAATGACGTTGAAATTACTGCTGTTCACCCGCTTGTTACGCTTTCATTGGAAGATTATTCAATTGATTCAAAATTAAATAAGAGATTACAGAAAGCAGAAGGTATTTTAGTAGCTGGTGCTCCTGGAGCAGGCAAGAGTACTTTCTCAGCAGCTTTGGCAAATTATTATTTAGAACAAGGAAAAGTTGTGAAAACATTAGAAAGTGTTCGAGATTTACAAGTTAAACCCGAAATTACGCAATATACCAAATTGGAGGGAAGCCTTGAAAATTCAGCGGATATTTTGCTCTTAGTTAGACCAGATTTCACGATTTTTGACGAAGTACGCACTACAAAAGATTTTCAGATCTACGCTGATTTTCGTTTATCTGGAGTTGGAATGGTCGGAGTTGTTCATTCTTCGTCAGCTATCGACGCAATACAGCGCTTTATTGGCCGTATAGAGCTTGGAATGCTTCCCTCAATTATTGATACAATCGTATTTATTGAAGGAGGGGATATCTCTGCCGTTTTGATTATAAAAATGACAGTTAAAGTCCCTCATGGATTTAGGGATAAAGATTTGGCACGACCCGTTGTCGAAGTTAGAGATTTTAGAACAACTCGTCTTGCATATGAGATTTATTCTTTTGGTCAAGATATCGTCATCAATCCAATTAACCCTATAGAACCTAAGGACTCTTTTAGGCGTGATGAGCAATTTAAAAAAGGGTTTTCGAGTAAAAAAAAAAGAAATAAAAAAATTGAGTTAGATATCAAAGTTAGTAAGCAAAAGATATTAATCAAAGCAGATCCAATATACGCTAGTAGTAATATTATTGTTTATGCAGATGACTACGAAATCTTTACTGGGTCATTGAGTCGATCAAGCGTTATAGCGCTTTCCCTCTCAAATAAAGAAGGCAGAAAGGTCCTTAAGGAGTACGATAGAGATAAGCATATTTATGGAATTATAAAATAGATATCTTATCGTTTTGTCATTTTTAAAGAAATATTTCTACTTGATAATTAACGAATATCAATCTATCTTGATAAGTGACTTGCTCTAATAACTACTCGTTTGGTTATTTTGCTAATGCATTTTGGGCTCTATTTATATCATCTACTCCAATGACTAACTTATTATGCTCAGCTAAATAGATCAAATCAATGTTGACGCCAACATTGCCTATTTTACGAGCCATCTTCCCACCAGACCCTGGTTTCCCTGCAATAGGACTAATATCCATGACAAGCACTTCACGGATAGCACTAATTTCATATCCTGCATCTTCAAGTATAAAGCGTGCAACGCTTTCGTCTTCAACCAATAAATGTATAATTGCTTCATCTTTTAGAGGAATTCCACATAAACCTTCCATATTTATACCATTTTTCCCTAATAGCTCACCCAAATCAGCTAGTGCGCCTGGTCGATTTTCTATAATAACTGCTACATCTTTCATAATTTTTTACCTCCCATATTTTTTATTTGGATATCAAAGATGGAATCTAACAAGGTACTTTTCTAAAGCTTAATTATGTTTACTCAATATTTAAGCTTTCTTTCGAATTTTAAAAATCATTTCTCACTTAAGATCAATTCATTTTGAAATATCAAGCGTAAATAGAACTTCTCCATATTCCACACTTTTTGATTTCATCGGGTATCCGCTATTATTAAGAAAATGAAGCATTGCTTTGTTTTCAAGGAGAATTGAGCCCGTAAAAAATTTGTAATTTAATTCTCTAGCAATTATAACTAAATAATTTAATAAAAATGTAGCAATTCCAGTTCTGCGAAATTCTTTCTTCACAACTATAGCTAATTCAACTGTTGAGGGTTTATTAGTTTTAAAAAACGCTGCTGAAGCAACGATTTTCTGTTCACCTTCTTGAAGAGATTCTCCTACTAATATCATATCGGTTTGATAATCTATATTTGTTAAAGGTTGTACAAATTTGTGAGGAAATTTTCGATCCCTTGAGAAAAATCTCAGATATTTATCGTCATCACTTAAAGAATAATAAAGTCCTTGGAGCATTTTCTCATCTGTTGGTTTTATAGGACGAATTTTAATAATTTTTCCATCTTTCATTTGAAAAATCGTTTCATATTTATCCGGATATAAGCTCAACCGACCACTTATGGAAAGAGGGAGTTTTTGATCCGCATAGACATATTTTACTTTTTTAGCTTGTTCTAAAAGTTCTTCTCTAAAGTCTGGGTGGGCGATATTTATCATTTGTAAAACGCGCTCCCTAATACTCTTACCAAATAAATAAGCAATCCCCCATTCGGTAACGACATAATGAATATCTCCCCGAGTAATTACAACTCCAGAACCAGGTTTAAGATTTGGGACAATTCTGGACACTACCGTTCCATCCTTTAAAGTTGCAGTGCTAGGAAGAACAGCTATAGGTTTTCCTTCTTCAGAATGATTGGCACCTCTAACAAAATCTACTTGGCCACCTATACCACTATAAAATAATGGTCCAAGCGAATCTGCATTAATCTGTCCGGTTAAATCTATTGTTAGCGCTGCATTTATGGCCACTTGTTTTTTATTTCGGCTAATAATGAAAGGATCGTTGCAATAATTAACGGGATGAAATTCTACGAAGGGATTGTTATCTACAAAATCGTAAAGCCGCCGGGAGCCCATGACAAAAGAACAAATTATTTTTCCTTTATGGATTGTCTTTTTTTTACATGTGATTACCCCCTTTTCAACAAGATCAACAATTCCATCCGAGAAAACTTCACTATGCACTCCTAAATCTTTCTTATCTTCTAATTCGATTGATAATGCGTTAGGAATTTTTCCAATTCCCATTTGAATCGTAGATTCATCTTCAATAAGAGATGCTACATATTTTGCAATCTTTTTAATAGATTCATCTGGGGGATCATACTTAAACTCTATAATATCGTGATTGGATAAAATGTAAGCATCTATATCGTTCATATGAATAAAGGAATCACCGAGTGTACGTGGCATCTTAGGATTAATTTCAGCTACTACGAATTCAGCTACTTCTGCTATAGGTTTTGCAATATCTACATTAATACCATAACTACAAAATCCAAATTGGTCAGGAGGGCTAACTTGAATAAGAGCAGTCTTTACATGCATTTGTCCCCTTTCAAAGAATCCGGGAATGTCTGAAAGTAGCATTGGAGTGTAATCTGCAACTCCCCTTTTTACAGCGTCTCGAAGATTTTCACTAATAAAAAAAACGTTGTGCCGAAATAAATCTTCATTACCTCCCGCAGTTTTATAATAATCGAGATCGGACAGGCTGATAAAATGAATCATCTCTACATCAGAAAGTTGAGGACCGAGTTCAATAAGTTTTGACGTAAGATCTATGGGTTCAGAACATCCCGAATCGATAAAAATACGATCTCCTGGTTTAATGTATCGTTTAATAGCTTGCTCTACATCAACATGTTTCTGCTTATATTTATCTAAATTAGGAAATCTATTGATATTCACTTCTTTTGATATCATCTTCACCCATTTTTAATGATACTAACAGTTTAATTGGTGTTCATCATTTCTTTTACTTTCATAACAATGTTGGGAAGAACATCTCCAATTTGATCAAAGAACCTCAAATCAGCTTCACCATCGTAAGGGGTTTCGCCCTCGTTAAGAATTATTAATTTAGCACCATTTCTCCAAGCAATTCCAGGCATATTTGCGGCAGGGGTCACAACTAGAGATGAACCGATTACAAAGAAAACATCGGCACTTTCGGACATCCTCATAGATTCTTCAAGTTCGTCCATTGGTAATGGATCACCAAAATTAACAATACTTGAAATAAGCCTTCCGCTACAATTTGGACATTCAGGTTGCTTGTTACGGACCCGATCTGTTCTATATCCATTCCCCCACTTTTTTTTATCCCATTTTGCCTCTTCAAATGTTAATTTTTTTCCACACTCTAAGCATTTCATAAAATAATGATTTCCATGAAGTTCTGCTAATTTTTCAAAAGGGATTCCAGATTTAGCGTGAAGACCATCCACATTCTGAGAAATTAAATAAATTAATTTACCCAAATTTAAGAAGTCTACTATAGCATAATGCCCTTGATTTGGTTTAACTTGGTCATATGGCACAGACATTTTAGGAGGGGGCAAACCCTTATCGCGACGCGTCCAAACTCCATCTGGACCTCTAAAATCGGGTATCCCACTTTCAGTAGAAATTCCAGCACCAGTGAATATGACAAGATTATTTGATTCATAAATCCACTTTGCGGCTAAATCTATTTTTTCATCCAATTCCATATAAATATGAAGCATTTTTGAAAATAAAAATATATTACATTTGGTTTTTTTTATCTTATTTGCTCTGTTCAGTTAAAATATTAACACTATGATCTAAAATTATCAGTTACTTTATAAAGGTAAAACCTTATTTCTTTTTAGGTATAGGATTTTTGTAGATCTTTATATTCTTTTAGGTTGAATATTACTAGGATAAATTAGGTTGGATATATCATGACATATGCGTTAAATTTTAATAAAGAAAAAATTTCTTCAAGACAAATTGATTACGCACAAGTTAATTTTAAACCAGAACAACAAAAGCTAATTAAAACAATCTCGAACCTCATTTGCGAACAAATAGAAATTCCCGAATTAGCAATGCGCTGTATAACTTGGTATTCAATGAGTGATTGGCAGAAAATGAAAAACAAACCGATTGGCGAAATTGCCAATATGGAGATGTCAGAAAAATTAACTACATTTAAAGAAATATTCAACATAGGAAAAGTTCGATTAAAAGAAATGCTATCATATCCAAAAGAACAAAGTGAATTGCTTCTTGATATTGCCTTTGAAAGGGCATTTAAGTATTATCTTCAACACCTTCATAAAATGCAGAAATAAAATCTCAATTTAAACTTTCTTTAATTCTCTTTTTATCTAAAATTTGAATTAAATTTAGGAGATTGTTTTCTAACATGTACAATTTTACCCTATTGTAAGCTTCTTCTATGTCTATTAGAGTTGATATATGATGAGAATCACAACCAATTGAAACCAATATGTTTTTTTCTTTCAACTGGTCAAAGAAAGAGCTATTTCTCTGAGAATAAAATTGTGGATAGCTTGTATTAAATTCAAAGAAGATTCGGTTCTGTGTTAAAAAATCAATAAGAATGTTCATGCCATTAATAACGAAAAATGAAGGATCAAAATGTGCGAGACCTATTAAAGGAAAAGCCTTAGAGTTTTTAGTATTTTTTTTCCAATAATTTATGATTTTTTTAATAAAGGCTATGCCTTCAATGTTTTCAAGATATTCAAATAATATGATATCAAATTTGGTAGGCGAGATACTATTAAGAATGAACTTTTCTGTACTACTTAAGTCAATTTCTATTCCCTTAAACAGAGCCATTTGTCTTTCTTCTTCAAGAAGATATTTTTGAAAGTGGTCAATTTCCTCTAAGTACATTTCAATTTTATCAAGACTGTTAAGATTAGGAATTATATCGGCTTTCCAAGAATTTGTGAAGTGATCCGTGATACAAATATAATCCAAACCCTTATCAAGGGCAGATGAAACTATTTGAGGTATAGAATTTTTTCCATCAGAATAGGTAGAATGAATATGTAAATTCAACTTAGGTAATTTCATTTTCATAAAAATTCTTCTTATCGTATTGTAAAATGTTAATTCTCAGCTGTTTAAAGTCCAAGCGACTTTATTTCTTTACACCGGTACCATGACAATATGCCACATATGACAAGAATTAAACCAAAAATAAATAATATTAAGGTAAAAAGCGTTGATCCTGCCAAACTAGGAATAATGGAAACATTCGTATCAATATTGAGAGTGATATCTTGGATAGCAATATTATGATTTCCTAACATAAAAACAATTATTAGTATCACACCACCAGCGCCAAGTTGTAAAAAAGCTATCACTAAATTCATGTTATGAATAACTTTAGATCTTTTTTTACCCAAATCAATAATCTGAGCGCTACCAATATTAATTGCGACTTTTTCTTTATCCACAAATTTTACATAATAATAAGCCAATTCTCTTAAAGGCATTAAATCAAAAATAACTGTAATGATTGTGAAAACACCCACAATTATTAAGATTCTATTAATGAATACTACCTCTGGAAAAACTACCGAAAAATTGTTAATAACCCATACAAAAAGACCTATTATGATTGAAAAGAAAAATTTAATTCCTGTTAACGTCAAATTTATTGACGGTTTGTCACTGATTACTAACAGTTCGTAAGTAAATCCTATTATTAAAATGATTAACCCTAAAATCAACGCTTCCAAAGAGATAATAATACCTAGTACTACTGCAAAAGCTAGGAAGCATACAAAAAGAAAAATTGGTAATATTGGATAGAATGGAGCCTTAAATGGACGATCTAATTCCTTTCTTTTACGTCGTAGTTTTACAGTAGCATAATTTACAAATGCAAGTGCAAAGAAATAGATGAAATTAGTAATTTCGGCGGTAAATCCAATACCAGCAAAAATTGTGAAAAGAAGAATCACAATCACGGATATAAGTAATCCAAAAACGGGCATATCAGATTTTGTATTTGGTTTTGTTTTTCTTATTTTTTCAGGAAAAAATCGATCTCTCGCTAAAGCGGTAATAACACTAACTGCAGATCCTAATGACGAATTAATAGCTATTAACGTTGAAATTATCGCCGCTATAACCATAGTAAAAAACCCCAACGGTCCAATCACGCTCTCAAATACGTCCGCTAACAAGACAGGGTTTCCACTTACACTCGTAGGATTTTCTCCAAGAGCTATTAACACGACAAATGTAATTGAAAGATATAAAACAAGCGTTATTAAAATAGCATATATAATAGTTTTAGGGATGTTTTTTGAAGGATTTTTTAATTCTGGATTGAGATACGCTAAATTTGAAGTAATTGAAGTAAATAATATAAATAATAATAAAAAAGCGGGTATTATCCCATCAAATTTAATTTGGGGCAATGCAAATGTTGGATTAGTAATTGGGGCGATAATTAATCCTGAGATAATAAAGAATGCGAACAACGCGATTAAAATAAATGTGAATAGTAATAATATCCTAATTGCTATTTTCTGTGTTCTAAAAATAATTAAGCTTGTTAGTAGTACTGGTAAAATTGATATTAAGGTTAGAACAGTGTCCGGAATTAATATGTTAATTTTAGCAAAAACTTCATTAAACACGAGAGCAAAAATTTGAGCTGAAAATGCACACATTGCAACATTTGCAATCCATAAGAAGAAGCCAATTATAAAGGCTAAGAATCCCCCTATTCCTTCTTTTCCAAAGTTATACGCACCACCCGCCATAGGTAAGCTCGTTGAAAGCTCAGCATAATTCAACCCAGTGAAGAATATTAAAATTCCACCTAATAATAAGCTTAAAAGTAAACCTGATCCAGCAATTTCAATCCCCATTCCTAACAGTACGAAAATGGAACCACCAATTCCACATCCTATACCATATACTACCGCTTGGGACAATTTTAGCGTTCTTTGGGGTAGAACTTCTTTGGGTTTGGTTTCGTTCAATTTTCTTTTTGGAATTTATTATTTTATAATTAAAGGATCTTATTATATAAAAAGTATCCAATTACGATTTCTCCAAATGAAAGATTCCACTAACAACTGAGAAGATTCCCGCTATTATAAGTATGATAAAAAGTATTACTTCAATATCAGCGAAATTTAATATTCCCGTAAGGCCGAAAAGTACTACAATTAATATAAGAATTCCTACACCAATAAGAATCCCACCAAAAAATTTTGACAATCTGTAAACCAATGAGAGGAACTCTAACCGATGAATTCTACTTTCTTTATCTCGAATTTCTTCCTCTTGAGTATCGAGCTCTAGTTTTAACTTTTGAAGAAGTTGTTTAGCATCATTTGTACTGTGATCTATTACTTCCTTAGATTTTACAAGTTTTTCATGCTCTATATTCATATATTCTAATTTTTCGCCGAGAGAAGCTATTCTTTCCTCTCTTTCAGCATACTCCAAATTAGATCCCTCAATATCTTTTTTGAGATCTTCTAATCTTGTCTCATTAGCTTTCACTAGGTTTTCTTTACTTAAAATCTGTTCATCAATAGAGGTTATTACATCATTATGCTGTTGAATTTTAGATTCAACATCAATTAATAACTCCTGTTTTTCAGAGAGTTGAATTTTGTATTTTGCGATTAGTTCCTCGTACGTTTCTCTTTGTTTTTCCATTTCAGGAAAACCATCTTTGTAATCCTCTATATTTTTTTCTATAATTTTAATGCGAGTTTCGTTTTTTTCAATTTGCTCGGATAAAAGCTTTTTCTCTTCTTCTTTAGCTTCAATTTCGTTGTTTGTGTGATCTAATTCAAACTTATTTTTAACAATAGAAACTTTAAGAGTCTCGTTTTCAGCTGTTAGACTTTTGATTTTTTTCTCTAAAGCCTCCGCATTTTCTCCTTGTTTCTCAAGTAAAGACTCTTTCTCTTGAATTTCTTGATTTAATTTGACAAGTTTTGAACGAAATTCTTCTTGATTAGAAACTTTCTCTTTAACACTATCTGTAAGTACAATTAAGTCAACTTGTCTAGTCTCAAAAGTATTTACTAATTGCTCGTTATTCCTTAAGAGTTCCTTATACTCCTCCTCTAAAGTATCCTTACTTACAGTAACAATTTCAAAACGGTCCTCTAAATGTTGCATATCTTCATTTTTATGATTATATCTCTCTTCAAGTACTTTAATGGTTTCCTCAATCGCAGTCAGGTATTCTTCCTTATCTGCAATTTTAGCTTGAATCGACTCTAACTTTATTTGATCTTCCCGGATTTCTTCGTTTATTGTCTCATGTTTCTTCTCCTTTTTTTCCGGTTCAGCATCACCATTTTTTATAGTGTCTGAGATGTCTTCAATGCTATCTTCAAAGGTTCTAAGTTTCTTATCAATGAGATCTCTGGAATTTTTAGCTTTTGATAAGTATTCCTTGTCTATTTTTTCAATGTCTTTTTCAGACTTATCTTCTGCCTTTTCCGTTTCTTCTTTGATCTCGTCAGTCATAATATAGTTTTATTTTAGGATTATAAGAATTTCATTTAATAAAAAGAGAATTGGGAATTTATAATTTAATATTTATTACAATTAAAAAAATTGGCTTTTTTTTGTTCAACTAAATGTTGATACAAATTCATTTTCCACAACTCACTTACTTCGTTATAAAATATACTAATTACAAATATTTAAACTTTTGAGTTTATTTTCTTTTAGGGGTAATTCGTCTCTATTTCAAGCGATAAGTTTATATAGGAGTACCTATATAAAGATAAAAAATTGATGCAACCATTTAATAGTAGAATTAAACAATTTGTAGCCCAATTAGAGTAATATCTAATGTATTTTATAAAAATTGCGGCCTTAGAATACTCAATGGATTTTTAATCTATAATGCTTGACAATTCCATTATTGCAATGGATTGAATAAAACTAATCATGTTATTTATCCCTAGTTAGTTTAACCTTAATGTGAATGTTAAATATTCTAGGACCAAAAGTTAATAATACATAAAAATTTTCTTCGAATGCCAATTTTAATTTTACCATCAAAAACTTCAAGAAAATGTTATGTAAAAATTATTCTAACTAAATTATTTTAAAATAAGAAATCAAATAATAATTATTAAGTTAATTTCGTCTAATTTTTGTCGTGTTACATATGATTGACCTGAAACTAGGAATTTATCCCATAATTATATCACCGAATATAGGCAAACCAATATTACTAAATTTAAGGGATTACCAAGAGCCCGCTCAGTTTCCAATTAAGAATTTATCCTTCGAAGCCCTCGTTATTGCATCTAAATCCCATTCAACTCAAAATATTTTGGAACATTTTCACCAAAATTTATTTATTCAACCAATTTTGAAGGCGAGTGGCGATTTTGAAAAGAGAAGAGGACCCTTAATCGATTTACATTTAGTTCAAATCGAAAAAATCGAAAAATTAGATTTCAGAGATCAACCCGTTTTAGAAGAAGAGAATTGTATCGTATGGGATATTAACAATAGTGTATTTCAATTTGACGATGTATTTGGAAAAAGGAAAGAACTCTATAGAATTAAGGTAGAAATTCGTGACATCTTAAGAATTGAGAAAATGCTAAAAAATAATACTAGAGATTTTCTTTTATTTGATATCGTACATGATATTCCTAATTTTACAGAGAACAAAATTAATTACCATAGCATCGCTATTTTTGATAAAGATTGGGTTGATTTCAGTTTCATTCACGCTACTGACTTTCATATTGCTCGAAGAAATGACTTCATCTTACATTATTTAAAAGATAAGGCAAGGATTAAGATTGAGCGCTGTAAAGCTAATGAAAAAAAGAAAAAAAAAATAGATACATTTGTCCTCACAAGAGATTTCGAATTTAAAGAGGAGTTTCAAGAAGAACGATGGGAAGATCTACGAAAAGCAAAATTTAACTTCAATTCTAATTTGAGAAAGCTAATCAATTTTTCAAACAACAAGTCATCGCAAAGGAACTTAGATTTCCTGTTAATGACGGGGGATTTAATAGATTACCTGAATATTGCAAGGGGAAATTATCAATATAAGAACAATTTTCTAGTTTTTTTAGATGTTTTACTTGGAAGAAATAAAGGATTGGACAATCCTCCTTATTTAGGTTCTGATGATGAGTTTGTTAATTCCCAAGAAATTATGGTTCCTATTTTTACAACAATTGGTAACCATGACTATAGGTCAAACCACTATGGAATGCGATTTGGTCAAATTCATAAAATTTTCGGGATGACACATTCAGATGTAAAGGGATATTACGATACTAAATTCTTTAACTACTTCACCGCTCTTAGATCTAAAGACAAATATTTGAAAGACTATTTTAGATATATCAATCCTAACCTCAACTTTAACCTTAAGATAGGAGACCATTATAATTTTATATTCCTCGATACAGGTCAAGACTCAATTGCAGATATGCATGATTTATTAAAAGGTGGGCCTAGTACAAAAGGAATTAAAGAATATCAAGTAGATTTATTACGTGCTTTTATTCAAATAGCCCATAATGAAAAGGTTATAGTAGTTATGCATACTCCTCCAGTTTCCCCAAACCTTAGTCGATACAAGAGAAGAAAATATAAAAAAAAATTGAATATCAAGAATAGACCATTACAATGGTCAGATTTCTATGAGAGTAATTTAAGAAGCTATAATGAAACTGGAAGATTGGATACGATATTAAATCTCAAATATCAAACTATTATGTATAACTGGTCAACGATTTTGAAGATCTTTACTGGTTCAGATAAGGTTGTTAGAAGAAAAGTAGATCTTGTAGTGTGTGGACATACTCACACCTTAAAAGAATACAGGTTAAGAGAAGCTAAAAAAACAGATAGAATTAATTTTGGTTTTTGGTTTTTTCCTATTTACATTGAGGTACCATGTGAGATTTACACTTCACGATATCGGGATAAATTTAAAGAAATCAAAAATCCACTCGATTTAAAAACATGGTTTGATGTTAATAAACCCTTTGTATTTCAAACCCAAGCTATCGGACCATTATCAGCAAAATTTAAATTTAAACCCCCCGGATTTAGATATTATACGATTAAGAATGATCAAATAGTTAGTGCTAAAGTATTTTCTTTACATTTAAAGTAAACCTAATTAAGAAATCCTAATTCTTCTTTTTTATTAACTTAATTACTTCATCATAGGAAGTATTTGACATAGGTCCAAAAAATTGAACTTTCAGAGCTCCAGTGGCATTTGCAAACATTCCAATTCTTTTTAAATCCCACCCGGCTAAATACCCAACAATAAAAGCTCCATCAAACGAATCACCCGCGCCAGTTGGGTCTGTTTCCTCAACTTTAAATCCTGGAATCTTTATAGAATTTACTAATTCAGAAGAAAATATAGTACATCCTTCTTTTCCTTGCTTCAAAACGACTAATTTTAAACCATTCTTTATTAATTTCTTACAAGCTTTGACTTCTCCCTTGACTCCTGCTAACATTTCTGCTTCTTCTCCGCTTGGGAATAATATGGTAGTCTTGTCTAATATTGGTTTAGAAAATCCTATAATTGTCTTTATTTCTAGCATTTCTGGACGTATATTTGGATCAAATGAAATAATGACTTGTGGATTTAAAGATGTTGCAATTTCAATTGCTCTATAACACGATTCCCGCGAACTTTCACTTATTGAAAGAGAACTTCCCATAATGTGAAGAGCTTTTACGTTCGAAAAGTATTTCTCGTCAATATCGTCTGGAGAAGTTTGTCCTGCCGCTCCAGCAGCAAAAATAAACTTTCGAGTGCCATCTGAATTATATTGATTAAACGCTATTCCAGTAGTTCTCGAATTATCAATCCGTATTTTAGAAATATCAACACCATCAGATTTTAATTTTTTAAGAATTCCATCTCCAAATTCATCGTTCCCAACAACACCAATAAAACCTGTTGATAAATTATACGGTAATGACATCCGAGCTACAGAATCTATGAAATTTGCTGGAGCACCACTAGGAAATGGCCCTTTATAATTAGAACCAATTCTTCCGTGGGGTACATCAACTTCCGTACGCATTATCTCGACTAACAGTTCTCCTAAACTAATTATATTAGGCTTCAATTTCATCAATTTCTATTTATACCATTAAAATACGTTAATTTAACAGAGTAAATAATAGAATATAATGTTTTAGGAGCTATTCTAAATCAGAGTTTTTTTACAAAATTCATGATAAAAGATTACACAATTCTAAAAAAAATCTTAACATAAAAGATAATAAGAGGACACATAACTAAGCAATAAAGCGCCAAACTACTTTTATAAAATTTGGACACATATAAAACCAATTGTCTAATGTAAAATGTGAAAACTCCAAATAAAGTAATGAACCCAATAAGTGAAATTATACCTCCAAGCAAAGGGTAAGGGGGAATAGGCACAAAAACGATAAAAATTAACAGCGAGGCCAATCTTATTACCATTAAAATATAAGTGTGTTTCGGATTAAATTCTCTTAAGTATACATAATCCATAATTCCTGAACCTAATCCTATCGCTATTGTTATAAATAACGATGTATTTATAACGGGAATGGCCGATTTTAGCATAATTAAAGCGTTTAAATTGTAAATGATCAAAAATAAAACCATAGGAATAATAATTATTAAAAATGTGTATAAGAAAAGCAAAAAATCGTGCTTAATCCAACTTCTCCATTCACTCTTCCAATTTGAATGCAGTTCACTTGGTATAAAAAGTAGAATAATTAGAGTTATTATTGGATAGAGGACGAAATAACCAAAAATTAACGATACATTAAAAATTGAGCAAAATATTCCTACGATAAGAGCGGTAAGAAGATAAGTAATAGACCTAAAAATAATCATCTTTTTGTATTTCTCATTTGCTGTTTTTTCATCGAATGGGGATTTTTCTCCCGGTAACTTCTCCCAAAAAGGCTGGATTTTTAATTTAATCACAAAAATACTTATACCTATAAAAAATAAAACTGAAGCAATAATAATTGAGTTTTCTGATATCTCACTTTGAGGAAACGCTAAAGGAAATAAATGTATATTGGTAATTTCGTCCTCTAAATTAGAAATATCAATTGAAGAATTATGGTAATAATACTGAAACCAAGCAAGTGAGAATTTTAAGGATGTTTGATCGAATTCATTCTCCCCGTGATTTAATCCGGGTCTCAATTTTAATTCAATATTGGTTCGATTATCGCCATTTAACAGAGAATAAAAATCTATACTTGATTTAGGATATATTAAAGTATCACTGGTTCCGTGAATAAGTAATAAATTCTCAGTATTAGTTTCATTTGCGATATCAAAAGCGTCTTGAATCTCTTCTAATCTGCTTATAGTAGATGTTGTTCCGATTAAATTTTGGAAAGGAAATATACTTAAAAATAAATCCAGAGAAGTTAATGGATGATATAAAACAGTAGCAAAGATTCTACTATCAATTGCCTGAAGAATAGCACCAATACCCCCTCCATAAGAAAAAGCAAACAAAGCAATGTGAGTAACATTAGGAAAATTGTACCGGTTCTCAATGTAGTCTAAAACTTCTACCATATCATATGGTTCCTTACCTAAAAAACCACTTGGGCCTGTTGATTCTCCGTGACCTCTTTGTTCAACAGAAAAAACACTATAACCTCTTTTAACAAGCTGATATGCTTTATTTATGTTATCCTCTTTTCGTGAATTTATACCATTTAACATTAACACCATTGGAACGGAGTTGTTATTAAAAGTATAGTGATTGCTATCAACATACAGCACACCTTTAATTGAAGCACCATCACTCATTCTTACAGAGAACTTTTCATAAACAATATTTTCTTCGTTAAAAAATTCCAATCTAGTGATCCCCAACGATACGGCAGAGAGTATAGAAACTGCTGATAAAACTATCCCAGAAACAATGAGCAACAGTGAAACTTTTTTGAATAATATTCTGGTTATATGCATTAATGCATCTAAATCACAAATTTTCAGTAAGATATAAAATTGTAGCCTTTATTTTATATAAAACAAGTTTTTAAAATAAAATATA
>Ga0255055_10000617_pt1 | contig 27175 bp, 26 predicted proteins | sample JV7_2_27_MG_FD_188633 | JGI IMG/M metagenome (GOLD analysis project Ga0255055, IMG submission 188633) | Seawater microbial communities from Jervis Inlet, British Columbia, Canada - JV7_2_27 | ecosystem: Environmental > Aquatic > Marine > Inlet | place: Canada: British Columbia | collected...
GCCAGCACCACCTCGAGATTGTTGAACAATGTCTTCTATTCGTTTGGCCAAACCAAAGTGCCGGCGCGGATCGCCATCGAGCGAGTGGTCCTCTCTGCGGTCGTGGGTATTTCCCTGATGCTCTGGCTCGATCACTTTTCGGTGGCGGAGATGTTCGGCACCGACGGGGCGGGTGCCAGCCTGTTCTTGGGTGCCGTCGGCCTATCCTTAGGTGCAGGTGTCTCCTCGTGGTACGAACTGGCACGGTTGCAGGTGTCACTGAAGGGGGCAGTGGGTTCGCTGTCGCTGCCTTGGGCTGTCATTCTGCGCTTCTTGGCAATAGCGGCATTGTCATGTGTACCGGCGGCGGGCCTGTGGTATCTGCTACGCGATCAACCACCGTTGATGTCAGCGGTGATGGTCTTGGCCGTCTACACGCTTGCCTATCTGGCGCTCACCTGGGTCCTTGGGCTTTCCGAGCTGGGGAGATGGCTGGGGGGAAGGCGTGGCCAGCGGTGATAGTGACGGCTCCTCTTGGGAGCTCGAGATCTAGAAGGAGAGAGTGATGAAGATAGCCATCGCATCGGACCATGCCGGCTACCGGTACAAGGAGACCATCAAGGACCATTTACTCGGCCGCGGGCACGAGGTGATGGACTTCGGCACCACCTCCGAGGAGTCGGTCGACTATCCGCTGTTCATCCGGCGGGCAGCGGAGGCGGTAGCGCGTGGCGAGTGCGAGAGGGCAGTCGTCCTGGGCGGCTCGGGCAACGGAGAGGCGATGGTGGCCAACCGGGTGACCGGGGTGCGCTGTGCCCTGTGCTGGGACGAGACATCGGCCCGTCTCGCCCGCCAGCACAATGACGCCAATGCGGTCTCCCTGGGACAGCGTCTGATCTCGGTCGAGCGGGCCCTTGAGATTGTCGACATCTTCTTGGCCACGAATTTCGAAGGTGGACGGCATGTGGCCCGCATCCGCATGATCGACGAGCCACCCGAGGAATAGCCGTGAGCACCGAAACACTCTTGAGTGTTTGCCTGGGCCTGGGTCTGAGTGCGGCCTGCGGATTCCGGGTGTTCGTGCCACTGCTGGCGGTTTCTCTGGCCGCCCGGGTCGGCTGGTTGACGCTGGCGAGCGAGCTTGCTTGGTTGGCCGAGACCCCGGCTCTCATCGCCTTCGCCGTCGCGACCTTGCTGGAGGTGATCGCCTACTACGTGCCTTGGCTCGACAACCTTCTCGATTCCGTGTCGACTCCGGCGGCGGTGGTGGCGGGGGCAGTGGTAACCGCCTCGGTGGTCACGGGAATCGATCCATCCTTGAAGTGGATGCTGGCGATTATCGCCGGTGGAGGCGTGGCCGGTGTCGTGCAATCAGCAACGGTCGGCGGCCGTCTGATCTCGTCGTTGACCACGGCAGGGATGGCGAATCCGGTCATCGCCAGCGCCGAGTTGGGGACCTCTGTCTTGCTTTCGATCCTGTCGATCTTGGCGCCGCTCGTGGCCGGGGTTCTGGTCGTCGTCGCGATCCTGATCTTCCTGCGTCGGCGTCGTCGCCGTAGAGCGGCACAGGCCTGAAGGAGAAAAGCACCGATGAAGAGTCTGACTCGTCATTTGACCATGCATGTGAACGAGCGCATGGGCTTCGTCAACCTCACCCCGCAGGTAGAGCAAGCGGTCGATGATAGCGGGGTCCAGGAAGGGCTTTGCCTGGTCAACGCCATGCACATTACCGCCAGTGTATTCGTCAATGACGACGAGCCCGGTCTGCATCAGGACTACCGCCGGTGGCTCGAAGAGCTGGCGCCCTTCGACCCGAGCCCCACTCGCTATCAGCACAACCGCACCGGTGAGGACAACGCGGACGCCCATCACAAGCGGCAGATCATGGGACGCGAGGTCGTCGTAGCCGTGACCCATGGACGTCTCGATCTGGGGCCGTGGGAGCAAATCTTCTATGGTGAATTCGACGGCCGGCGGGACAAGCGGGTGATGGTGAAGATCATCGGTGAGTGATTTGCAATCGCCAGCGCGTCCCGAGGCACCTGTCAGCCAAAACAACTGGCAGGTGTGGGTTGACACGGGAGGTACCTTTACCGACTGTGTCGGAGTGGCGCCCGCCGGTGAGCTCCGTAGGGCCAAGGTCCTGAGCAGCAGCTGTCTGCGGAGTGTGGTCGAGGAGTGCCCGACCCCCCGTTTCCTGCGGCTGGCGACCGACTGGGCGCTCCCTGACGGCTTCTTCCGTGGGGCGACCCTACGCCCTCTCGGTGAACGTGGTGCGGGTGTACCGATCGTGGATTCTCGTGCATCCCAGCGTCTGGTGGAGTTGGAAGCTGAACCGCCGTGGTCGACGCTGTCAAACACCAACATAGAGATTCTCACCGGTGTGGAAGCACCGGTACTGGCGGCTCACTGGGTGACCCGGACACCGCTTGCGGAGTCGCTGCCTGCAATATCGATGCGCTTGGCCACGACCAGAGGCACCAACGCTCTGCTCGAAAGACGGGGCTCGCCGACGGCTCTGTTCACGACCCGGGGCTTTGCCGACCTGTTGCGAATTGGCAACCAGCAACGGCCGGATCTGTTCTCTTTGGCCGTGGAAAGCCGTGAGCCGCTCTATGCCACTGTGGTCGAGGTAGAAGAACGGTTGGCCGCGGACGGCAAGGTTGTGCAACCTGTCGATCTCGAGGCCCTGCAAGCCAGGGCTGTAGAGGTTCTGGGCCAGGGTATCGAGGTCGCAGCAATCGCTCTGCTCCATAGCTTTCAGCAGCCATGGCACGAGGAAATCCTGGCGCGATTCCTCATCGATCTGGGCTTCAGTCACGTCTCGTGCTCGTCCGCTCTGGCACCGCGGATCAAAATCGTGCCGCGCGCGGAGACAGCGGTGGTAAACGCTTACCTCGCGCAGGTCATCGGTGCTTATCTCGAGCGAGTAGGCGGCAGCGTGAAGGGTGGCCCGCTCCATGTTCTGACGAGCTCCGGAGGCCTGGTGCGAGACCGGGACTTTCTCCCCAAGGACAGCCTGCTTTCAGGTCCAGCGGGAGGTGTTGTGGGTGCGGCCGCGATGGCGCTTCGTTCCGGCTTCCACCGCAGCCTTGCCTTCGACATGGGGGGCACGTCGACGGATGTGTCTCGCTTCGATGGCGAGTTCGATTACCAGTTCGAGACCCGTGTGGGGGATGCTCATCTCTTGACCCCTTCCCTTGCGATCGAGACCGTGGCGGCGGGCGGGGGCTCGATCTGTCACTTCGAGGGACGGCAGCTCAAGGTGGGACCGCAGAGCGCGGGAGCCGATCCTGGCCCGGCCTGCTATGGGGCGGGTGGCCCGCTGACGTTGACCGATGTGAATCTCCTGCTCGGTCGTCTCGAGCCGGAGAGCTTTGAGATTCCGATCGAGCCGGCGGCCGCGGCTACCGCAGCGGAGCTTCTCTTGGCCTCTGTGGAGGGTGCGCATGCGGAGGGGCTCGAGGCCGATGAGCTGTTACAGGGTCTGCTGGACATCGCCAACGAACGCATGGCCGAAGCGGTTCGCCGCATCTCCATTCGGCAGGGCTATCGCACGAGTGAGTACGCCCTGGTGGCCTTTGGCGGAGCCGGAGGTCAGCACGCCTGTGCCCTGGCGGAGATTCTGGACATCGATACCGTGCTCGTACCGCACGACGCCGGGCTGCTCAGTGCGGTGGGGTTGGGAAAGGCTCGCATCGAGCGGCTCGTCGAGCGCCAGATTCTGAAAAGCCTGAAAGATGTGGGCGGGGAGCTGGCCGGCCTGGTGGAAAAGCTTGAAGGGAGTGCACGAGAGGCAGTAATCGACGAAGGGGTCGACCCAGGGGTGGTCGAGACACGGCGACGAATGGTGAACTTGCGGCTCGAAGGTCAGGAGGCGAGCCTGACGATCGATTACGAGGAAGACAGAGATCTCGAGACCGCATTCGGCGAGGCCTATGAGGATTTCTACGGCTACCGTCCTGCCCGGCCGTCGATCGAGATCGAGTCGCTGCGGGTCGTCGTGGCGACGCGCCAGGATTCGTCGGCGAACGAAAGCGAGGCCGAGGTCTCTCGCGAACTACCTGTATCGGCCTCGCAGCGCTGTTATCTCGAGGGTGACTGGAATGAGGTCCCGGTCTATCAACGGTCGAATCTTCGCCCCGGAGATTGTTTCTCGGGTGCCGCCCTCGTGTTCGAGCGTCACTGTGCGACCTTTGTACACCCGGGATGGCGCGGCCGGATGGACGCGTTCGAATGTCTCGTACTCGAGCGAACCGGCCAGTCTCGACCCACGACGGCGCCGTTAGACGGAGATGTGGTGGGATGAGCAGCCACGGTCCGAATCGCCATCGTGGTCACGCGGAAGCGATCGAACTGGAGCTGTTTACCCACCGCTTTGCTGCCATCGCCTGGCAGATGGGCGAAGCTCTGCGCCGAACGGCCCTGTCGGTCAACGTCAAGGAGCGCCTCGACTTTTCGTGCGCACTGCTGGATCCAGACGGCGAGTTGGTGGTCAACGCGCCGCATATCCCGGTGCACCTCGGGGCGCTGGGGCTGTGCGTTCGCACGGTACGGGATCGTCTCGAGCTGGCAGCGGGCGATGTCGTGGTCACCAACCATCCCGCCTTCGGTGGTTCCCACCTGCCCGACGTCACGGTCATCACACCGGTATTCGCAGGGAACGGAGGCGAGGAGACGCTCTTGGGATACGTGGCCAATCGGGCGCATCACGCCGAGATCGGCGGTTCTCGCCCCGGTTCGATGCCGCCGGATGCCCGTTGCCTGGCAGAGGAAGGGGTCGTGCTCGAGCCGCAGTATCTGGTGCGGGGCAAGGTGCCACGCTGGGAGCAAGTGCGGCAGCGACTGGAAGCAGGGCCGTTCCCCTCCCGGGCCGTGGAGGAGAACTTGGCCGATCTGGCAGCGGCGCTGGCCGCCAATCATCGGGGAGCCGGGGCTTTGCGCCGTCTCTGGCGCACCCACGGCACGCCAAAAGTACTCCGCTACATGCGCGCCCTGACCGGTCAATCCGAGACGCGGGTCAAATCGGCCTTGAGACGCTTTGGTGACCGTCGGTATATGGCGGTGGAAAATCTGGACGACGGTTCGGCTTTGCAAGTCACGATCGAGCTCGAGGACGGTGGGGGAGTGGTGGACTTCGAGGGTTCTGCACCGGTTCACCCCGGGAATCTGAACGCCACTCCGGCCGTGGTTCGGAGCGTGGTTCTTTACGTTCTTCGTCTCTTGATCGAGGGTCCGTTGCCGCTCAACGAGGGTCTGCTGCGGACCGTGGACCTGCGGATTCCCACCGGCATCCTCAATCCGCCATTCCCAGAGGATCCACAACAGGCACCGGCGGTGGTGGGCGGCAATGTCGAGACCAGCCAGCGCCTGGTGGACACCCTTCTGAAAGCCCTGGGGGTCGTGGCCTGCAGCCAAGGAACGATGAACAATCTGGTGTTTGGCAATGACCGTTTCGGTTACTACGAAACGGTGTGTGGCGGGTGTGGTGCCGGCCCGGGTTATGTCGGCGCCAGCGCCGTCCACAGCCACATGACCAATACCGCCATTACCGATCCCGAGTTGCTGGAGCATCGCTACCCAGTACGGTTGGAGCGCTTCGCCGTGCGCACCGGCTCGGGAGGAGCCGGGCGATACTGCGGCGGCGACGGAGTGGTCCGTGAGCTCACCTTCCTCGAGCCGGTATCGGTGTCTTTGCTCAGCCAGCACCGACAGGAGGCACCCTACGGTATGGCTGGTGGAGAGCCCGGTAGGTGTGGCAAGCAGGTGCTGATCCGCCGCTCGGGCGAGCGTGTGGAGCTCGCCGGTGTCGACGCCTGTGAAGCACAGGCTGGTGATCGCCTGTTGCTCGAGACGCCAGGTGGAGGGGGTTGGGGGGCGGCGGCGGACGAGGGGCAGGAATGAATCGCTTGGCCTCGATCCTGCTCTGGTCGGTCATCGCGGCCGCCTTCATCGGTCCGGGAACGGTCACCACCGCTGCCTCCGCCGGTGCCGGGTATCAGCTGTCCCTGCTCTGGACTCTGGTGTTCTCGACTGTGGCGTGTTTTGTTCTCCAGGAGGCGAGCGCGCGCCTGACAGTGACCTCCGGGCAGTCGCTGGGCCGCGCTTTGCGGAGTCGCTTCTCAGAGGGGCTGCAGGGAGCGCTGGTGGTCATCCTGGTGCTCGGAGCGGTTCTATTGGGCTGTGCAGCCTACGAGGCTGGCAATATCCTTGGCGGTGTCGCCGGAGCTTTGTTGGCGGTCGAGTTACCACCCCGAGTACTGGCACTGCTTTCCGGACTGGTCGCCGCAGCGCTTCTCTGGTTCCAGGCGCCCCGCACGGTCGCCCGTCTGCTGAGCTTGGTCGTGGCTCTGATGGGTATCGCCTTTCTGGTGACCGCTTGGCGGATCGGTCCGCCGCCCACGGACCTGTTGCGAGGCAGCCTGGTGCCGACTTTGCCAGCCGGCTCGGGGCTGTTGGCCCTGGGATTGGTGGGCACCACCGTTGTGCCCTACAACATTTTTCTGGGCTCCGGTCTGGCCGGCGGCCAGGAGCTTCGAGATCTGCGTCTGGGTCTGGCGATTGCGATCGGCCTCGGCGGGATCATTTCCATGGGGGTTCTGGTGGTCGGCACCGCTGTCAATGGGGCCTTCGATTTCGCCAGTCTGGCGGAGATCCTTGCCCAGCGACTGGGTGGCAGGGCGAGGACTTGGTTTGGACTTGGGTTGTTGGGCGCGGGTCTTTCCTCCGCGATTACCGCGCCTTTGGCGGCCGCCATCACCGCTCGCGACTTGTTTCAAAGGGACCCGGAGGATAAGCGTTGGTGTGAATCCTCTTGGCGTTACCGAGCGGTGTGGCTGGCGGTTCTGCTGACCGGTCTCGGTTTCGGTTTGAGCAACGTGCGGCCGATTCCCGCGATCATCCTCGCTCAGGCATTCAACGGGCTGCTGCTGCCGCTGGTGGCGGTTTTCTTGTTTCTTGCCGTCAACGATTCGCGCTTGATGAAGGGGAGCACCAACGGAGCCTGGGGCAATGCGTTGATGGGGATAGTCGTCCTGGTCAGTCTGCTGCTCGGAGTTTCGGCGCTGGGTCGGGCAGCGACCAGAGTCCTCGGGCGGACGCCTCCGGAACCATTCCAGATTCTGATCGCTACGGCTGTGCTGGCTTTGCCAGTAGGAGTGGTTCTGTGGCGATCTCTGGCCAGGCGATCAGGCGGTGGACCGGAGTAGCCCTCCCGAGGACTCTGGTTGCAGCCCGAGCCAGTGCCATACCTGCCTGGTATCGCAGGTCGGCCAGATGGCCTAGCAGCGCGGTGTCCACCAGCGAAGAGAGGGGAACCGTGATATTAGAGAGCACGTCGAGCAGGGTGAGACCATTCGGGGGAGTCTATCCTCCGAACGACCCGCCTCGGACCTGTAGAATTGAGAGGGTCTGATGCTTGACCGGAGAACAACGAGGCTGCGAATGAAGTTGAAACGGACCAACGCAAGCGTTCTTGGGATCTGTGCTCTTCTGGTAATGGCGTTTCTGACGTCGGGTTGCGCCACCAACCCGGCAACCGGCAAGAGTCAGATCATGCTCATCAGTGAACAGCAGGAAATCGCCATAGGAAGGGAGGAGGACGAGAAGGTATCGAAATCCATTGGCCTGTACGACGATGCCGAGCTGCAAGACTACGTCAGTCGGATCGGCATGAGATTGGCGCGGACCTCAGAGCGTCCTGACCTACCCTGGAGCTTCAAAGTCGTCGACGATCCGGTGGTCAATGCCTTCGCACTGCCTGGTGGCTACATCTACATCACCCGCGGGATTCTGGCCCAGCTCGGATCCGAGGCCCAGCTGGCCACTGTCCTGGGACACGAAATCGGTCACGTCACCGCCCGTCATTCGGCGAATCAAATCAGCAAGGCTCAACTGGCAAGTATCGGCGTCGGAGTCGGAGCGGCCGTGGCAACCGGGGCCGGCTTGCCTGTGGGTGGCGACTTGATGCAGGCAGGAACCGGTCTCCTCTTTCTGAAATTCTCCCGCGATGATGAGCGACAGGCCGACGAGCTGGGTCTGCGCTACGGCCAACGCAACGGCTACGACATGCGTGAAGCCTCAGAGGTTCACCGGACGCTCGAGCGGACGAGCCAGCTGTCTCAAGAGGGCGGTCGGGTCCCCGGGTGGCTGTCCACTCATCCGCAATCGGAGAACCGCATCGAGAGGATCGAGGCCGAGCTGTCGAGAATGGATCACGACTTCGACGGAGCCACCGTGGAGCGCCGCGGATTCCTGCGACAAGTCGATGGAATCGTTTGGGGACCGAATCCCCGCGAGGGCTACTTCGAAGACGACACCTTCTACCATCCCGATCTCGCGTTCCAGATGGATTTTCCTAATGGGTGGAAGGGTGTTAACCAAAGGGACAGTGTGGGGGCGATCAGCAAAAGCGAGGACGCGGTTGTCGTTCTCAGGTTGTCGAAGCACACCGATCTGCGCACCGCGGCCCGCGAGTTCGTCCGCGAAACCGAAGTTTCCTCGACCCAACCCAGCAATGGTCAGTTCAACGGCCTCCCCGCCACCTGGCTGGGCTTCGAAGGCGTGGTCGGCCAGGCCTCGATTACCGGCCGTGCCGCTTGGGTGAGCCATGGAGGGCAGACGTTCGAGCTGCTCGGTTACTCGCTGAGCGATCGATGGGATCGTTATCAGGGAACCGTGGACCGGTCCCTGCAGAGTTTCTCCCGACTCACCAACAAAAAGGTCCTGCAAATCCAGCCGGCGCGGGTGGAGGTTATCGAGCTGCCGGGAGCCATGACCCTGCGCGAGTTCCAGCAGGCGTATCCCTCTTCGATCTCGCTGCAACGACTGGCGGTGCTCAATCAGGTGTCAGAGAATGCCCGCTTCGAGCGCGGCGATCTGGTCAAGAGGGTCCTGGGTGGCCCGCCGAAGAGTCGCTAGTGGGAGTTACAGCCCACTAATGCAGGCGCCGCCGCCGGTTGCGGATGTAGTCGGCGAGGATGAACTCACCGAGGTCGTAGGGCGAGGCGAAGTAGGCCCGCCCGCGATTGACCTGGGTGAGTCTCTCGACAAAATCGGTGAGCTGCGGATCGGTGGCCAGCATGAAGGTGGTGATGACGATGCGCTGGCGTCGGCACAGATCCACTTCTTCGAGGGTCCGATTGACGATCTTCATGTCCAATCCGAAGGGGTTCTTGTAGATCTGGCCCCCTTCGGTGATCGCCGATGGCTTCCCATCGGTGATGAGAAAGATCTGCTTATTCGGCTGCTTGTGTCTTTGTAGTAGAGAGCGGGATACCTGGAGCGCCTCGCGGGTGTTGGTATGGAATGGTCCTGCCTGGATGTAGGGCACCTCCGACAGGTCCACCTTTTCGGCGCGGTCACCGAACAACACCACGCCGAGATGATCTTTGGGGTACCGGGTGGTAATCAGCTCGGTCAGGGCCAACGCCACTTTCTTGGCCGGTGTGATCCGATCCTCACCGTAGAGAATCATCGAGTGGCTGATGTCAATGGCCATGATGGTGGCGCAGCTGGTCAGGTGCTCGGTCTCGAAGACCTCGAGATCCTCCTCCTCGATCTCCAACTCGCCGATGGTGCGCTTGAGAGTGTTCTGCAAGGACCGCAGCGGGTCGATGCGGTGGATCTCATCACCAAACCGGTAAGGTCGCGTCTCCGGCAGTGGCTCGACACCTTCACCGGCGGCTCGGATCGGGTGATAGCCCGGCCCGCCCCGACGCAGACTAGAGAAGATCTCGTCGAAGGCGCTGCGTCGGATTCGACGCTCCCCCGTCGAGGTCAGTTGCAAGGTGCCCTGCGAGTCGCGACCCACCAACCGCTGCTCTTCGAGGCTGGCGAAGAACTCCTCGAGGTCGATGTCCTCGTCCAGGTAGCCTTGCTGCTGGAGGTGTCGCATCCAGTCCATGGCCTCTTCGACGTCGCCGCCGCTGGCCAGGAGCAGCTGGTTGAAGAGGCGTAACAGGTCCAGACCGGCGAGCAGAGCCTGCAGAAACTCGGGGTCGAGGTAGGAGTATCGATGCCGCAGCTCAGTTCACCTCGCCGCGGCCGCCACGGTGACGGGTTTTGAGCAGCTGAAACTTCACCATTTCGCGGTATGTGACCCCGGAATCGAGATCTTCTCGGGCCAGCTTCAAATGTTGGTGGAGACCCTCGAGGATCATCTCTGCGGCGAGAGCTCGCTGCTGGGCGTTGGTGCCATAATCGGAGGCTAGCTTCCGAAGTCCCGGGACCTGGTAGAGGGCGGCCTCGAATGCGGCAAACGGCTGCTCGTCTGAGAGCAGGATCTCGTTGCCTTGGGCAAACCAACGGACGAGCTCGCTGTAGGGTCCGGTGTCCTCCTCACCACCACTGCCCAGGGCCTTGGGTACCGCGGGGAAACGGTCATCGAACAGCTTTCTGACGGCGTCGCCGATGATCTGTCGGGCCACCACTTCGACCCCCTTCTGCTCCCCCTCGTAGACCATCTCGACCTTACCGGTCAGCGCCGGAAGCAGCATCTGAAGGTCGCAGACTCGGGGATGGGTTGGTAGGTCGCCGGTCTGTAGCGCGCGACGTTCGAGGTTGGAGTGCAATAGCTCCATTGCCGAGATAGAAAGGCGAGCGCTGACGCCGGAGGTCTGGTCTACCAGCTCGCTTTCACGAGCCGCAAAGGAGATCTCTTCGATCACTCGATGAAAGTCGGGGGGAATCTCGACGGCTTCGGTTCCTCGATCGATCCAGGCTTCCTGGGCGGTGATGTCCGCCGCGATCTCGACGCTCTGCGGGTAGTGGGTGAGGATCTGAGAGGAGATTCGGTCCTTCAACGGAGTGATGATGTTGCCGCGATTGGTGTAATCCTCCGGGTTGGCAGAGAAGACCATCAGGATGTCCAACGGAATGCGCACCGGAAACCCACGGATCTGGAGATCCCTCTCCTCCAGGATATTCAACAACCCCACTTGAATCCGAGGTGCCAGATCCGGCAGCTCGTTGATCGCAAATATGCCGCGATTGGTGCGCGCGATGATCCCGAAGTGGATGACCTCGGGGTCGGCGTAGGTGAGGCGCCGGGTCGCTGCCTTGATGGGATCGATGTCGCCCAGGAGATCGGCGATGGAGACGTCAGGTGTCGCCAGTTTCTCTTTGTACCTCGACTCGCGAGGCAGCCAATCGACAGGCGCCTCATCGCCGCGGTCGGCGACCAGCCGTTGGCCCCAGGTGGAGATGGGGGCGAGAGGATCGTCGTTGAGCTCGCCACCAGACAGCACCGGTATCTCTTCGTCGAGGAGCTCCACCAGCGCCCGAAGGATCCGGGTCTTGGCCTGTCCTCTGAGGCCGAGCAGGATGAAGTCGTGCTCGGCGAGCAGAGCGTTGACGATGCCTGGGATCACAGTTCGCTCGTATCCCAAGACCCCAGGAAACAATGTCTCTTCAGCGGCGAGTCGGTGGCGGAGGTTGTCCCGCAGCTCACGCTTGACCGTTCTAATACGATACCCGGAGGCCTTCAGCTTACCCAGGTTGCGGGGTTTCTCAGCTGCCATGCGCTTGTTCCTCCAGCCAACGCTCCGAGTCGATCGCTGCCCGGCAGCCGCTGCCGGCAGCGGTGATGGCTTGTCGGTATTGGAAATCGACCACATCTCCACTGGCAAAGACCCCCTCGATGCCGGTCTGCGTCGAAGGCTCTTGCACCCTGATGTAACCCTTGTCGGTGAGCTCGAGGGCATCGGCGAAGAGGCCGGTGTTGGGTGTGTGTCCGATGGCGACAAACACCCCTGCGCAGGGGAAAGCTGTCTCTTCGCCTGTTTGGGTGTCGCGCAGCCGGACGCCGTGCACCTTGTCCTCGCGGCTGCCGAGAATCTCCACGACCACCTTGTTCCATAGCCAGTCGATCTTGTCGTTCTTCATGGCCCGATCCTGCATGATCCTGGAAGCACGTAGCTCGTCGCGACGATGGATGACCGTCACCTTGCTGGCGAACTTGGTCAGGAAGACTGCTTCCTCCATGGCACTGTCGCCGCCACCGACCACCACGATCTCCTTGTCCTTGAAGAAAAAGCCGTCACAGGTTGCGCACGCCGACACTCCGTAGCCCATCAGCTCACGCTCGGAGTCCAGGCCGATTTGCTTGGCGCTGGCGCCGGTGGCGATGATCAGCGCATCGGCGGTGAATCGGGATTCGCCGGTCGAGAGGAAGAAGGGACGCTGTTGCAGATTCACTTCGACCACCGCTTCGAATCGGACCTGCGCTCCAAATCGCTTTGCCTGCTCGCGCATCCGATCCATCAGCTCCGGTCCCAGGATGCCATCGGGGAACCCCGGGAAGTTCTCGACATCCGTAGTGATGGTGAGTTGTCCGCCGGGCTGTGTACCCTCGAGTACGAGCGGTTTGAGATTGGCTCTCGCAGCGTACAAAGCGGCCGTCAGACCTGCCGGGCCAGAGCCAATGATGATGACCTGAAAGTGTTGGTTCTCACTCCCTGCGCTGGTACTCATATCTGGTCCTATCTTCTTGCTGTGAGTGGCTGATTTCGCGATGAACCTGAAGTTCACCGATCGAGGCAGGCGGGAGTATAGCAACCAAGAGTCGACGACAACGGCACCCACGGCAGGGCTTTACTCCTGCCGGCCCGATCGCTTCGAGAAACGGATTCCGCTATGCTGTCGCCTTCGCAGCGCGAGTGAGACATGGAGCTTCAGTTTCGAAAGGAGATCGATCAATGCTTGCCAGTGACCAACTGCTCACAGCCATGAATCGCCAGGTGGGGAACGAATTCGGCGCCTCGCTGCAATACGTCTCCATCGCTTCCTATTTCGATAGTCAGGCCCTCACCGGATTGGCACGGTTCTTCTATCGTCAGGCCGACGAGGAGCGAGATCACGCGATGAAACTCGTTCATTTCGTCGTCGATGCTGAAGGTACGCTGGAGATTGCCGATATTCCAGCGCCCAAATCGGACTTCAGTGGCGCCCGCGAGGCCGTGCAGTTGGCCCTGGACTGGGAGCAGGAAGTGACCCAGCAGATCTACGGACTTGTCGAGATTGCCAAAGATGACAAGAACTACATCGCCCAGCGCTTTCTCGACTGGTTTGTCAATGAGCAGTTCGAAGAGGTCAATACGATGAGCCACCTCCTACAAGTGGTCGATAGGGCCGGCGAGAAGGGTCTGCTGCATGTGGAGGAGTTTCTGGCGCGGGAAGGCTCGAACTTCCCTGCCCATGAGGGTGAGGAGGCCTAACCCTGCAGGTGGGCGGACATCATGGCGAGAGCATTGGAGGCCCCGCCAGAGATGAGATTGTCCATGGCACTCCAGATCCAATAGCTGGATCGGGCCGCGGGCAACACGCTACCCACCAGAACCTTTTCTGCCGCCGCCGCGGTCACGGGCCCCAAGAAGTCTGGCTCTTCAGCAATCTCGATTCGGCAGCTTTGTCTCAGCCGATCGGTCACTCCATCGAGCCCGGGATCCTCATCGAAGCGGACGAGCAACCCTGCTGAGACGGAGTGAAAGACACCGGCTTGGGTCGATAGCAACTGCACAGGGATGGAGTTGTCTAGAACCTCCGCCAGCTGGTCATTCAACTGCTGGGTGGATCGGCTCCAGGGCACGAGATTAAAGGCCAACTGCGTACCAAAGACCGAGTCGGGGCGCTCGTCGGCCATGCTCACGATGGCGCGAGTCTGCTCGAACAGCTCTTCCAGTCCTCGCTGCCCGTGGTCCGAGGCTGGCTGGAGAACGTGTGCGACCACTTCCTTCACTCCCAATTGGAGCAGAGGGTGGAGCAGATGAGCGATTAGAATCACGGCGGGATTCGGGCTCACCAGCAACCGCTCGCCGACTGCCATCGCCGAGTTGACACCGGCGACAATGGCGATGGCGCCGTATACCGGTTCCTCTGGGTCGATCAGGACGCGAGTCGCCGTCGAAGGGAGAGACTCGAGGGCTGCAACGTCGACCCGGGAGTTGCAGAAAATAGCCAGATCAATGGCTCCCAGGGAGTCGGTCTCGAGCTGCTGAACCATGGCAGCACGCCCCCCGGCTTCGGTGACCGTACCGATCGTGTCCGGGTCCGACGTGTAGAGATCGACCTCGCTGAAGAGGTCCAGATGATCGGCCAGGGCCTGGCGTAGCTCATGCCCTACCAGGGTCATGGGCTCGATGATGGCGAGGCGACTCACCCTCCGATCTTCCTCTCGGTGGGGATATCCTTGGCCGGTGATTGCTGATGCACCAGGCGGCGGACAAGCCAACCGATGGGCCCCGCCAAGGTGTAGATGATGGCGGCGGAGAAGAATACGGCAGGCGGGTCGTACGCGATGAGTAGGAGGAGCACGCCCAGCAGAACAGCGTTCCGGTAGCTCCAGCGCTGGGTCAAGTCGAGCTGCTTGAAGCTGAAATAGCGAAAAGTCGACACCATCAGAATCCCGGTGAGGATCAGGCCCGCCATCATCAGGACGTCGGGCCAAAGATCCAGATGCTGAGGCGGGATGAAATAGACCAGCGAGACCAGCGTCGCCGCAGCTGCAGGAACCGGCAAGCCGACAAAGAATCGGCTGTCGACGCTACGTGTCTGGACGTTGAACCGAGCGAGACGGGTGGTCGCGCACAGCAGGTAAAAAAGCGGGATCAGCCAGCCCAGGCGGCCAAAATGCCGCAGGCCCCAAAAGTGAGCCAGCAGCGCTGGGGCTGCGCCGAATGTAAGAACATCGGCCAAGGAGTCGAACTCACGGCCAAAGTCGCTCTCGGTCCCTGTCATGCGGGCGATGCGGCCATCCAAGGTGTCGAGAAAACCAGCGATATAGACGAGCACTGCAGCTGTCTGGAAATCTCCCCTCAGACCGCGGATCACGGCATAAAAGCCCAAGATGATATTGCCGAAGGTGAACAAGCTGGGCAGCAGGTAAACTCCGCGCCGCAGGCGGCGACTGTTCTTGCGCAGCGGCTTGATCATGTGGCACCACCGGTTCGGGCGACAGGCGTATGTCCCTCGCGGAGTCGCTGGCCCACCCGGACTTCAAGATGGTAGCTCACTGGCACAAGCAGGTCGACTCGAGAGCCGAACTTGATCAGGCCGAGAAGGTCCCCCCGGCTGACCGAATCACCCGATTGCCGGTACGAGACGACGCGGCGGGCCACCAGGCCGGCGATTTGGCGAATACCCACGAGGTCCCCATTTTCGCGCTGTAACACAGTGAGATGCTGCTGGTTCACCTTGCCTGCATTCGATCGGAACGCGGCCACGCCGCGCCCTGGTGAATAGCGACTGACAACGACCTCGCCATCGGTCGGTGCACGTTGGACGTGAACGTCGAAAACCGAAAGGAAGGTGACGATGCGATGAAAGGTGCCGCCGCCGACGGTGGGGTCCTCGACGGCGTCCAGACTGAGAATGCGACCGTTCGCAGGTGCCAGGATGACCGAGCTCTGGGCACTGCTTTCTCGCCTGGGGATCCGGAAGAAGAGCAGAAGCAGGATCGCTAATCCGGCGAGGATTGCGCCGCCAACGACCTTGTCGAGCGCTGTCAGGATCAGCGCCCCCAGTGCTGGCGGCAGAACGAAGGTCCAGGCCTCCTTGGCGAAATACATTGAATGAGCTTGGATACTCCGTCGAGGCCGGAGCCGTCCACCCTGCGAGGCGGAACCGGTCAGGCAGAAACGGGGGACTCGCGATGGGATCGGAGGATCATCTCCATGCGGTCTTTGAGCAGGAGTTTCTGCCGTTTGATCTGTTTCTCCTCGAGCTCGTCCTCTTCCGAGAGCAGGGATTTGAGACGGAGCTCCTCGAGCCGGCGCTCGTAGCCTTGGTGCTGTTCAAACAGCGCCCGGAACTCCTCGTTGTTCTCAACCAGCTCTTGCTTGAGTGGATCGTCGAGCTTGCCCATCGTTCAGCCTCCTTCTTGGCAGGTAGAGCCGGTCCCAATAGAACCGGTGGGCTGTCAGCGGATACATCTTTTGTAGGTGTTGGACCACGGGCGGACTAGTTACAGAATACCACCCAGCTCAGAGGGGAGCAAGGGAGAAGAGGTCATGAGGACGTGAGGTCATGAGGTCTTAAGGTCACAAGATTGTAGGTCATGGAGTTTCGTTGACTGGGTATATCAAGACCCCAAGACCCTAAGACCTCCTTGGCCGGCTGGGGGTCCCCACGGCCGGAGGCCGTAGATAGAGCGGCTTGGTCAGACTGTCGGCATGCCAGTCCGCTAGCCCTGTGGACAGCAGTCGCAAGGCCTGTCCAGCGAGCGGTCCCGGCTCGACGACGACCACGTTGCCTCGCTCGGCGATCTCCCGGTCAAGGCGTGAGCTGCCGAATCCGATGATCTGGCTTGCGGGAGCGGCCAGGATCTCCTCTGCCGAGCACTGTCGCGCCTCATCAATGGGCGTGGGGGGAGTCCCCGACAGGAAGCCCTGGACCAGCCACTGACCACGCAGTGCATCAACGCAGGCGACGATGATAGTCCCGTCAGGAGCTACCAGGGAAGCCAACACTTCGAATGTCGACAGTGTAGCGGCGGGGATTTGGAGAGACTGTTGCATACCCTGAAGTGTGGCCAGCCCGACGCGGAGACCGGTGAAGCTGCCTGGTCCGCGGAGACCGACTAGAGCGTCGAGATCCCTTGGTCGAATGCCCGCGGCGTGCAGCACTTGGTCGATCAGGCTCAGGAGCCGACCCGACGAATGCTCGAGGCCGACGGCTTCTTCGGCCACGACCTCTCCCTTGACTGCCACCGCAACGCTAACGAGTGGTGATCCGGTATCCAAAGCGAGGACTGCAGCGTAGTGATCAGCCTTGGGAGGTGGCTCGGATCGCGAGAAGCTATACTGATTGCCGATGCCCAAAACCCTCCAACTCACCCCTATGCTACGCCATTACCTCGAGATCAAGGCGGAGCATCCGGAGGCGATCCTGTTGTATCGCATGGGGGACTTCTACGAGATGTTCTTCGAGGATGCGCAGCGGGCAGCTCCCATCCTCGAAGTCGTGCTCACTGCCAGGCAACGGGGCACCGAAAGCGAGGCCCCGATGTGTGGCGTGCCCCACCACGCGCTCGGGGTCTATGTGGCCAAGCTCTTGCGAGCCGGCCTGAAGGTGGCGATCTGTGATCAGGTCGAGGATCCCGCCAAGGCGAAGGGACTGGTCAAGCGAGAGGTCACTCGGGTCATCACCCCCGGTACCGTCAGCGACCCCGGATTGCTCGCGGGGGCGGAGGCGAACTATCTGGCGAGTATTTTCTGGGATGGCGAGGCAGGCGCTGGCGCCTTTCTGGATGTTTCGACCGGTAGTTTCTTCGTCCGTCGATGGCGTCGGCCCGAAGAGGCCCTCGATGATCTGGCGTTGATCCGTCCACGTGAGGTCCTTTCTGCGGCCGCAGGTATACCCCAGGCCCTTGTTCGCTGGCTCGAGTCGGCGACAGCCTCCACCACGACAATACCGGCGGAGGAGTGGCCTGATCCACGCCAAGCCACCGAATTGATTCAGGATCTCATGGGTACCAGTACCCTCAAGGGTTTCGGGTTGGACACGGATGAGCCGGCCGTGCGGGCGGCAGCGGCTGCGCTCGAGTATGCCCGCGAAACCCAGCGCAACGAGCTCTCCCACATTCGCGAGCTCAAGGTCGGCGAGTCGACCGGTCACCTGGCCCTGGACGCCGTGACGATGGCCAATCTCGAGGTCTTCCAAAGCCTTCGCGACGGCCGCAAGAAGGGCTCCCTTCTCTGGGTGGTCGATCGGACTGTCACCGCGCCCGGTGGCCGTATGTTGAGAGGCTGGCTTCAGCAACCGTTGCGAGACCCGGCCGCGATCGAGGCCCGGCAGCAAGCTGTCGGGGAACTGCTCGGAGCCGCCTCGAAACGGGCTCGTCTGCGGGATCTCCTGTCTGAATTCGGTGATCCCGAGCGGGTCATGGCGCGCGCCGTCCTCGGAACGTCGACGCCGCGGGAGGTGGCGGCTCTCAGAGACGGATTGCTGCAGGTTCCGGTCATTCTGGCAGAGATCGAGGATCTCGAGGCGCCTCTTGGGCGCCAGATCGCGGCCGTGGATCCGGTGGCCGACCTGGCGAGCGAGCTCGAGCGCGTGCTGGCAGCGGAGCCGGCGAATTCGGTCAAACAGGGTGGCGTGATTCGCGAGGGTGTCGATCCTGAGCTCGACACTCAGCGCTCACTGGCGGGGGATAGCCGCCAGCACGTTCTGGAGCTCGAGAAAAGAGAGCGCGAACGGACCGGAATCACGTCGCTCAAGATTCGATTCAACAAGGTTTTTGGCTACTACGTCGAGGTCACCAAGGCGAATCAGGATCTGGTGCCCGACGACTACATCCGCAAACAGACGCTGGTCAACTCCGAACGCTATATCACCCCCGAATTGAAGGAGCTGGAGGAGCAGATCCTGGCGGCTGAAGAGCAGCAGATTCGTCTGGAGGAATGTCACTTTCGTCGTCTCGAGGGCCGCATCGCCGACGCTGCTCCGCGACTGGCCAAGCTTGCCCGAGCCGTCGCGCAACTGGATGTTCTGACGGGATTCGCAGAGGTCGCGGGCCGGTATCGTTATATCCAGCCTCGGGTGACTCCAGCGGGAGAGGCTCTCTCGATCCGCGAGGGCCGCCACCCGGTGGTAGAGCGAATGACCGACGAGCCCTTTGTACCCAACGATATCGAGCTGGATGCGGATGAAGCCCAGATCGTCATCCTGACGGGGCCGAACATGGGAGGCAAATCGACGTACCTGCGTCAGACCGCTCTGTTGGTCCTGATGGCCCAGATCGGCAGTTTTGTTCCCGCCGAGAGCGCGACACTCGGGGTTGTGGATCGGATCTTCACCCGAGTTGGCGCCTCGGACGACCTCTCACGAGGCGAGTCCACCTTCATGGTGGAGATGATCGAGACCGCCAGAATCCTCCATCAATGTACTGCCGAGAGCCTGGTCATTCTCGACGAGGTGGGCCGCGGTACGGCCACCTTCGACGGACTCTCCTTGGCGTGGGCGATCGTCGAACACCTGCATGAGCACAATCGGCCAAAGACGCTCTTCGCCACCCACTACCACGAGTTGACGGAGCTTTCTGCGCTGCTGCCTAGAGTGGTGAACCGAACTATGGCGGTAAAGGAATGGGAAGACCGGATCATCTTCGTGCGACGGGTGATGCCGGGTAGCTCGGACAAGTCCTATGGACTCCACGTGGCCCGCCTGGCCGGCATCCCCGCGCAAGTGATCGACAGGGCATCGCAGATCCTCGCCAACATGGAGGCCCAGGAATACGACTTGAGTGGCAAGCCCCGCTTGGCCCGCGGAGCCTCACTGGTCGGCAACGAGCCAGACCAGTTGACGCTCTTTGCTCCTTCCGAAGAGATCGTGGCTTCGATCCTGCGAGAGGTCGACCCCGAGCGCCTGTCACCGTTGGCGGCGCTCAACCTGCTCCACGCACTGAAATCCCGACTCGACCAGAGCTAAAAGGGGATGTCGTCATCCTCGGGGGGGGCACCCAATTCCCCCTTTGTGTCAGTCCCGCTGGGCTGACTACCGCCAGTATTTTGTTCACCCCGTGGACCGAGCATTTGAAAATTCTCGCAGATGACCTCGGTGCGATACCGCTTGTCGCCACTCTGGCGGTCTTCCCACGAGCGCGTTTGCAGCCGGCCCTCGATGTAGATCTGACGCCCTTTGGTGAGGTATTGCCCGGCGATCTCGGCCTGGCGGCCCCAGCAGACGATGTTGTGCCACTCGGTCTGCTCTTGCCGGTTGCCGTCCCGGTCGTTGTAGATGCGGTTCGTGGCGACGGTGAAATTGGTGACGGTCTGTCCGGAGGGTGTCGACCTCACCTCTGGGTCGCGACCCAGCCTACCGATCAAGATGACTTTGTTGATCATGCTCTCGAATCTCCTGGGCTTCGATGATTGTTGGCTATCATATCCCCTGTTGCCGGGACACCGATTCTCGGACCGAGCCCTGGCGGCCAGCAGGCAGGCCCCGATACCTTAACAGGACGAAAACCATGCGTTTGATCTTGCAGCGAGTGAGCTCTGCGAAGGTCCATGTCGAAGGAGCCGAGGTGGCCAGCATCGCTCGGGGTCTTCTCGTTCTGGTTGGAGTAGAGAAGCAGGACGGTGTCGACGAGGCAGTGCGGGCGGCCGAGAAACTCTCGACTCTGCGGATCTTCGAGGATGCTAGCGGCAAGATGAATCTGGACGCCGCAGCTGCAGGTGGCAGCTTCCTCATCGTCTCCCAATTCACCTTGGCGGGATCGTTGGGCAAGGGTCGGCGGCCATCCTTCGATGGTGCCGCCCCAGCCGCCGAGGCCGAGCCTCTGGTCGTGGCTCTGGCGCAACGGTTGGAGGCGCTCGGCTTGCCGGTCGCTACTGGCAGGTTCGGCGCCCGGATGGAAGTGGAGCTGGTCAACGACGGCCCTGTGACTTTCGTGTTGGATCTATAGCAGCACTTGTGTTGTGAGGTCGTAAAGACCTGATCACGGCAAGCCTTCTCGAGTAGACGATTTCGGCCTCGGGGGTGGGATCAGCCGGCGATGGGGACGATTGACACCGGGACTGGCATGAAGGCGAGAATGAAGATCACCAGGCAGGCCAGGGCGACGGCAACTCGCGAACCATCCAGCTTCTGACGCTCGTCAACTACAGCAGGGTGGCGCAGGCCCATGATCAGGACAATGACGCACCACAAGAGCCACCCCTGCCAGAAGATTCCAGCCACGGCCAGCAGCGCCAGCAGAACAACGGCAAGACGTCTATGCAAGCCGCTGCTGGTGGCATAGAGGATATGGCCACCGTCGAGTTGTCCCAAAGGCAGAAGATTCAGCGCGGTTACCAGAAGTCCGACCCAGGCTGCCAGCGCGAATGGGTGGAGATCGAGCACGACACCCGGACCCAAGGGACCGTGAAAGATTCTCGTGACGAGCTCCAGGGCGAGGCATCTACCGGGCAGAAGCAGAATGAGATTGGCCGGAAGATCCGAGTCGAGGAGGAGAACCTGGGCCGGGCGTGAGCGGGCAATCCCATAGAAGAGGAAAGGCAGAAGTGCCACGAATCCGGCGATCGGACCGGCTGCTCCGATATCCAAGAGCTGCGATTTCGTGCGAATGGGGGCGCGAATGCGAATAAAGGCTCCCAGAGTACCCAAACCCAAGGGCGCGGGCAGGAAATAGGGCAGAGTCGAGCGCAGACGGTAGTGCCGACAAGCGAAGTAGTGCCCCAGCTCATGGCAGAGAAGGATAAACAGAACCGGGAGCGAGAATGCGAAGCCGGTGAGCAGGAGCTGGGGAGCTGACCAGACCGAACGGATCGTCTCACCCGCGAGGATCGGCAGCAGATCGGTGGTCACGTCGGTCCGGGTGGAGAGATACCAGCCCGCGCCGAGAGTCGTGGTCGAGAAGAGCGTCGCGACGAAGAGAGCCGCGGCCAACACATAACGAGGACGATCTGTTGCCAATGAGCGGGGTGCGGCCGGGGAAGGCGGCCGTAGCTCGGGAGTAGCGAGGTCTGGCTGACTTTCGATCTTCGGCCTCGACCAACCCGGTCTCAAAGGTTCTTGAGCTCTTTGCCGGGTTTGAACCGAACCGTCTTGCCAGGTGAGATGGCGACTTCGACGCCGGTTTTCGGATTACGCCCAACGCCGCGCTTGCGGTCGCGGACTTGGAAAACCCCGAAGCCCCGAAATTCGATCCGCTTGCCTGCGCTGAGGGCATTCTTCATCTCGGCGAAGATGATTTCTACGGCATGGGCTGCCTTGACTCTCGAAACATCCGAAGTCTCGGCAACACGGTTTACCAGGTCGGCTTTGATCATGTCAGTGGGGTGCGGCGAGGCAGTCTAGCAGCGACTTTTGCGGGGTGTCAACGGACTGCAATCGTCTTCCTCAGGCTGGCGCTCATTCGGTTGGAACACCGTGGTTGCGTTTTCGTTTCTGCTCCAGAATGCACCGCTCGAACGCGCGCGAGGCGCTGGCGGCAAGCCCTCGAATCATCTCGAGGTCGAGGTCGGCAAGACCGAGAGGGCCCCGGTCGCCGTAGACCATGGCGACCAACCTCTCGCGTAGTCGAATGGGAAAGATGGCACATTCATCGGACAGGTCTTTGTGCCAGCAAGCCGCCAACTCGAGATGCGGGGGCATCGCCGGCAGCACACCAAGAAAAAAGCTCCCGCCTTCGCGAAGATTGAAGAAAATCGATGGCTGATCGAAGGGCACGCGGAACGATGCGAAGCGTTCCTCATCGAGCCCGGGACCATGTGCCAGCCAGCTCTTGACACTCGAAGGTGTGGCCTTGAAGAGGATCACGCGAATGAACTCCTGCGACAGCACACCGAGCAGGATTTTGCCGACCTCATCCGGCTCTGACACGGTTGCGAGAGCGACCTCGGCTTCGTCGATGCGCAGCACCTTGTCGGCGCTCAAGTCACGAGAGTACATCTCCTCCGGCGACGGACCGGTTACCGTGGCCGCCTCATCAAGTGCCTCGGTCTCCAGAGAAGCGAGGTCTTGATCGGAGAGGGGAATGCTGCGGCGAGCTTCGGCGGGTGGGGGTTGCACAGCCGCTTCCGGTTCAGGTGGCGGACTTTCGAAGGCAGATTGCTGGTCGACGGGCTGTGGGACAGCTGCGGGGGATTCGGCTTCGGCTGACGGTGCAGATTCGGAAGATACCAACCTCGACTCGGGGTGAGGCTGGACCTCTTGGTCCTCTACGAGGTTCTGATTCAGTCGGTCGAGCAGCTTGACGAATCGTTCGGAGCAAGGCGCCCGATAGTATTTGGCTAGAGCTTCCACGACGCGCGCTTCGTTGGCGATGTAGATATTGAGTCGTCGTCCGACGATGAAAGACAGTTCGTCCTGGAGCCACAGATTGTCGACCTCGAGCATGGCGATTTCCACTTCGCTGTGGGTAGCCCGAAAGGGCACGGCACGATAGCGAATGGCAATGGGGGCGGGCAACAATCGACAGGTTTTCTCCGGAATATCGCTGAGATCCTCGGCTGCAGCGCATGGAACACCCTGCTGCTCGGCCAGGCTGCGGTCCAGAAACTCTTCGGGAATGGCTCCCATCTCGAGCAGGCAGGTCCCCAACCGGCCACCGATTTCCCTCTGCTTTGAGATTGCCAGTCCAAGCTGTTGCTTGGTGATCCAACCGTGTTTGATGAGCAGGGTGCCGAGGGACATCATTTGAGGGCAGTTGGTAGTCGTTCACCTAAGTTGTTGGAAGTCTGCAATTTAGCAGACATCGTCGGATTATAGGTTTGGCCTTTTCGCTTGTAAAGGTAACCGTACGGTTGGTATCCTTCGCGCGTGAAAAAGACCGCCACTTTGCTGGTGCTTGGCCTGATCGTCTGGTCTGGCATCTCATTAGCCGAGCTTGAAAGCGAGGCCGTCTACCATCTCATCATGGCGAGGCTGTTGGCAGATGAAGGGGAGACGAGCGCAGCCGCTGAGAATTTCATCCTGGCGATCGAGCAAGCCCCTGACGACCCCTACATCCGGCTGGAGTACAGCAAGTTCTTGGTTCGGCAGCGACGTCTGCGCAAAGCCGTACAGCAGGTGGAGGTAGCAGCTCAGCTGGCACCAGACGATGCGGATGTACTGCGGGTCTACGCCGAAACCCAGATGAAACTTGTAGGGCAGGATCCAGAGGCCCTGAATGCAGCGCGTCTGGCATTGGAGAAGCTGCGGCAACTGAGTCCAGGGGACTTGGAGTCGATGGTCACTCTGGGACAGATCTACCTCAGCGAACAGGATCCGGGGCGAGCAGCCGAAGTTTTTCAGGAGGTCCTGGCGAGGACCTCTGGCAACAGGATGGTCTACCGACTGTTGGTCGACGCGCTGATTCGCGCCGGGCAGGATGACCGAGCGATCACTGTGCTCCACGAGGCGTTGGAAATTGATCCCCTATTCACGCGTGCTCGAATCATCCTGGCCGAGATGCTTGGCCAGCAGGGTAGGCATCAAGAGGCTGTCGAGATTCTGGCAGCAGCGCCGGAGGTCGCCTCGGGTGACCTCGAGCTGCGAAAGAGACTGGCGCTGGAGCTGCATCGGGCCGGGGACCACGAAGCAGCGTTGACGACCCTCGATCGGATACTCCAGGAGGAGCCCGGCTACTACGCGGGGCTTTATCTCAAGACCGTCATCTTGTCGATCCAAGGGGACAATCCCGGTGCCACCGAGCTGGCCAAGAGGCTGGTGGCCCTGAATCCGGAGAATCTGGAAGTGGCCGTCCTGTTGTCGCAGCTCCTCGAGCGCCAGGGCCGGGTCGATGAGGCAGATGCGCAGCTCGCTCGGGTCGAAAAGCGGCTGCGCTCGGCTGGCGAGACTCAGCAGGCCGATCGTGCCCTGGGCCAGCGAGCTGCGATCTTGGCGCGAGCCGAGCTCTGGACCGGGGTCGTTGACGTCCTCGAGCCGCGTCTTCCGGAGCTTGAAGAAGGGCGTCAGCTGGAGTTGATTTTTCTCTATGCCGAAGCACAGGGGCGTTTGGGGGAGCGAGGCAAAGCGATGGCGATGCTGTCTCGATTCGATGCGGACACGGAGGCCGGTCGAACGGCTCTGGCGAAGCAGGCAGAGATTCTGTACCACCTCGAGGACGAAGGAGAGGCCGAGCAGCGAATCGCCGATCTCGTGGCCACGGAAGACTTCGCTGATCTCGTGCGAGCCGCAGAGGTCTACCAACGGCTCGAGCTCTATGACGAGGCGATTCCGATTCTCGAGCAGGCCCTGGCGAAGGAACCCGACTCGACTCAGGTTCTTTTCTGGCTCGGCGCTTCCTACGAAAGGACGGGTCGAAATCGCGACGCCGAGGTGATCTTTGAAGACCTTATCGGTCGCCAACCCGACTTTGCGCCGGCGCTCAACTACCTGGCCTATATGTGGGCCGAGCAAGGGCAGAATCTGGAACGGGCGCTCGATCTCGTGCAACAGGCGGTCGCTCTGGAGCCCGACAACGGGGCCTACATCGACTCCCTCGGCTGGACGCATTTTCAGTTGGGACAGTACGAGGAGGCTCGAAGCTACCTCGAACAAGCTGCCAATCTGGTAGGCGAGGACGCAGTGGTGTTCGAGCATCTCGGCGATCTTTACGTAGCTCTGGGACGCGTCGAGGATGCTCAGGAGCTCTACCAACGTGCTCTCGCGCTCGAGGACGACAATGCCAGCCAGGTCCGCGAGAAACTCGATCAGCTACGCGATCATCGCTAGACACCTCCCGATCTCGCCGCTTCTGTGCTGCATAGCGTTGGGGACGGTCGGCTGTGCGGGTACGCGTGCTTTGCCCCGAGACCGGAGGGGCGAGGCGGTTGTTGATCGGACTCCGCCAGTCGAGTCCGTCGACATGCAGTACCTTTACCGGGTCCGATACAGTGGGCCGGCCGGCTCCGGCGGCCTCAGATTGGTGATGCGATTGGGGGTCGACGAGGAGTTTCAGCTGCAGGCTGCCGACGCTCTGGGCCGATCGATGTGGATCCTGGATTATCGCTCGGGATGGGTCCAGATCATCGACCACCGCCGTCAGACGTTCTGCCAAACCGAGAACGATCTGCGCGTCGCCGAAGTCACACTCGAGACCTTTTCCATCCAAACACTGCCCCGGCTCCTGTTGGGACGTGTACCAGTGATACCCGAAGGTGTTTCTCGCGATGACGGCTCCGTGGATTTCACCGATGCTTCCGGTCGGAAGTGGTCGGTGCGAACCGAGGACAACCAGATCACGGCCTGGACACTCTGGAGTCAGGATGAGCCGATTCTCTGGTGGACCCGTCAGTCCAAAGGCGGCATACTCTCGCACCGGGAAGGCAGTCAGTTCCGCTGGCGTCAGGTCGTAGAGGAGCCACTCGACTCCGAGTTGCAGTTGCTGACGCCACCGGAGAGTTACCAACAGACATCCTGTGATGAATCGGACCTACCGCAGTTTCGCCAAGATCAACCTCCATCTGCGGGTGGTGAGTCGTCGCCCTGACGGCTACCACGAGCTCGAAACGGTCTTTCAGTCCGTCGATCTGGCCGATTTACTGTCGTTCGAGCCAGCGAGCTCAGGGGTCGAGCTGGAAATCCTGGAAGGTGATGTGCCCGGCGGGCCGGCAAACCTCGCCTATCGTGCCGCAACGCAGTACCTCCAGCGTTGGGTACCTCGCGGCGGGGTGCGCATCGGCTTGCGGAAGAGGATTCCGGTCGGCGGCGGTCTTGGTGGAGGCAGCAGCAATGCTGCCACCGTCTTGCTGGCGCTACAGCAGCTGTTCGATGTACCGGTAGGTCGGTCTGAGCTGGTATCGGTGGCTCGAGAGCTGGGGGCCGATGTGCCGTACTTCCTCGTTGGTGGTACGGCGCGCGGCACCGGTCGGGGGGATGAAGTCGAACGCTTGGCGGATCTGCCCGAACGGCATGTACTCCTGGCTACGCCGGCGGTCCACATCTCGACCGCATCCGTTTTCGATGAGCTTGGCCGGTCCGTGGCAAAGGACAGGCCGGAATCGCAACTCGACGCAGCGACGAGGGCGGTCGATTGGCAAATCGTCTCCCGCGGTTGGAACGATCTCGAACCGACGGTACTGGCCAACTATCGCCAGGTAGAAGGTGTATATAATGTGCTCGTCGAGGCTGGAGCTGAAATAGTGAGGCTCTCCGGGAGCGGTGCGACCTTGTTCGCATTTTTTGGCGACGAGGTCGAAACAGCAGGGTTGGCTGAGAGGCTACCTCCCGACTGTAGAGTGGTTCGCACTCGTACCTTGACGCGGTCTGCACTCGAAACACTACGTGTCGTCCAGTGAAGGAGAGGGTTGATGCAGATAACGGAGATCAAGGTTTTTCCTGTGGATGAGGAGAAGCTCAAAGCGTTTGTTTCCATCGTGTTCGATCAGTGCTTCATGGTGAACGACATCAAGGTGATTCAAGGCAAGGAGGGGTTTTTCATCAGCATGCCGAGTCGCCGCAAGCGCAACGGCAAGTTCAAAGATGTGGCCCATCCACTCAACAATGAAACACGGCGGATGATCGAGGATCAGGTACTGGCGGAGTACGATCGGGCACTGAAAGAGCGTGACGCGCCGAGCAAGCCGGCACCTGTAGAGTCGGTGGAGCCGGTCAAAGAGGAGTCGGTGGAGCCCGTCAAAGAGGAATCTGTGACTCAATCGGAGGAGAGCCAAGAGTCTGCGGAGGGCAAGTCGCTCGAGGAGGTGGCCGAAATGCACCTTCGAGACTCCTTCTGGAATCCCTGAACAGAAGCAGCCCGGGGCCTGATTCGGGC
>Ga0255055_10000618_pt1 | contig 27119 bp, 20 predicted proteins | sample JV7_2_27_MG_FD_188633 | JGI IMG/M metagenome (GOLD analysis project Ga0255055, IMG submission 188633) | Seawater microbial communities from Jervis Inlet, British Columbia, Canada - JV7_2_27 | ecosystem: Environmental > Aquatic > Marine > Inlet | place: Canada: British Columbia | collected...
ACATCCAGTGGGGCTACACGGGACTGTTTAACATCGGGATTGCCGGGTTTTTTTGTGTCGGCGCGTATACATCCGCCCTGATCACCCTGCCGGCGCCCACGGGCATTTATGCCAAGTATGTGCATCAACTTTTCGGGTTTAACCTGCCTTTTATCTTCGGATTGCTCGGCGCAGCTCTGGTTTGCGGTATTCTTGCGTTTCTAATTGGAATCCCGACCCTGCGGCTGGGTGAAGACTATCTGGCCATCTCCACCCTCGGTATTGCCGAGACCATTCGACTCATCTTCAACAATGAGGCATGGCTGGCCAATGGTGCCAGAGGGTTGACCGGCCTGCCGCAACCTTTGGAAGGTCTGGTTGAGCCCAGGAATTATAATTACATTTATTTGATCATCGTCATTTTTATTTTGGTGGTCATTTATCTATTGATCGAACGCGCCATCCGCTCCCCCTGGGGAAGGGTGCTGCGGGCCGTTCGGGAGGATGAAGTGTCCGCTTCCATGAGCGGCAAGGATATTTTCAATTTCAAGATGCAGTCGCTTGTTTTCGGCTCCATGGTGATGGGAGTGGGGGGCGCCTTATTTGCCCATTACATGAAGGCTGTATCGCCGGAGATTTTTACCCCATTGTACGGGACATTCATCATCTGGGTGATGCTGATTGCCGGCGGCAGCGGCAACAACAAAGGCGCTATTCTGGGTGCCTACGTGGTTTGGGGCGTCTGGATCGGAACGCAGCTTTTGACCGACTATCTGCCGTATACCCTGAAGGCCAGAGCGCCTTACATTCGATTTCTCGTGATTGGGATAATCCTGGAAATTATCCTGATTTACAGGCCCCAGGGGCTTTTGGGGGAAGAAAAAAAGGTCTCCAGGATGCTGGAATAAGCGTCTGCTTTGAGATTGCATATTCAAGAACGGCACACGTATCGATAACATCGCCAAATTCATCGAATCGATCGATTCAGCTGCGTCAGCTCTGACACAAATTTCGCCCCTCCCAATCCAATCAAAAAAAACTGAAAAAGATAAAGATTTATTTTATGGAACCGGAGCGACAGCATGCAAAAATCCCAAGATGGCAAAGCGTGGCCCATCTACTGCGCGGGCAAGCGCTCAGGATGGGGGATCAAACGCTCCTGCGATTTGAGGGTCAAAGCCTTAGCTTTGCTCAGGTTGAAAACCATACCAACCAGCTGGCCAACGCGCTCTGCACGCTGGGTGTTCAAAAAGGAAATAAGGTCGCCGTGATGATGCCAAACGGCTTCGAATATCCCCTCACCTGGCTTGCCATTGCCAAAGTGGGCGCCTTAATGGTCCCCATCAACATCCAATACCAGGCCGCAGAGATAGAATTCGTACTCAACAATGCGCAAGCTGATCTCGCGATTGCAGGCCAGCAGCAGATTGAAGCCCTAAAAGGCCTAAAATCACAATGCCCTTCCTTGCGTGAAATTGTCCTTTTTTCCAAAGATTCGACGATTTCAGAAACCCGGAATCTATACACTAAAATGGGTAAGGCTTCTATTGATTACAGCATCGACACCATTCAACAGGATGATCTGCTCAATCTGCAGTACACCTCCGGGACCACCGGTTTCCCCAAAGCATGCATGCTCACCCACAAATATTGGCTTCAGCTTGGACAGGATATGTGTAACTATGCCCGGGTTACCCCGCAAGACGTGGATCTTACGGCCCAACCCTTTTATTACATGGATCCGCAGTGGAACGTGGTGCTGTGCATGATAGCGGGTATCCCGTTGGTGATCCTGCCACGGTTTTCCGCATCGACCTTCTGGAAATCCGTTAAAGATAACCACGTGACTTTTTTCTACCTGATAGCCACCATGCCGATATATTTGCTCAAACAGCCGCAAAACCCAGAAATCGAAAAAAAACACAATGTGCGTTTGGTTATGTGCTCGGGTATCGTGCCACAGCTGCACACGACCTTCGAAAAACGCTGGGGCGCCCCCTGGCGAGAGGTATATGGCTCCACGGAGTCGGGAGGCGATCTTGGCGTGCCCATTGAAGAGACTGATTCGGCGGGCACCGCAACGGTTGGAATTCCTTTTGCGGGCAAAGAGTTTAAGATTTTGGATGAAGCCGGAAAAGAAGTTCCAGTCAGTGGGGAGGGAGAACTCGTAATCCGCGGTGAGCCACGCATGCTGGGGTATTACAAAAATCCACAAGCCTCTTCAGAAAAAATCCGTAACGGATGGCTGCACACCGGTGACCTGTTCACAAAAGATGAAAAGGGCTACTATTATCTCGTCGGCCGGCTAAAAGACATGGTTCGCCGTAGCGGCGAAAACATTTCGGCCGCCGAGGTGGAAGGGGTGCTATGTGAGCATGCGGCTGTACGTGCCGTTGCCGTGGTGCCGGTCCCCGATGAACTCCGCGGCGAAGAGGTCAAAGCCTTCATCCAGCTGAGGCCGGGCGAAACAGCAGACCCGCAGGATATTGTTGATTTCGCCTGCACCAAACTCGCTGCTTTTAAAGTGCCCCGGTTTATTGAGTTTGTGGATCGTTTCAAAATGACACCCTCGGAGCGCATCATAAAACGTGAATTGTTGAAAAATAGAGAAGATCAAAGCCGAGGTGCCTATGATGCGGCCCAAAAGAAATGGAGCTAGGATGAAATTTAAAGACATTCTTTATGAGAAGCGCGATGGCATTGCCATTGCTACTTTCAACCGGCCCGATTCCTTAAATGCCTTTCGCAATGGAATGCTTCGCGAGTTCGAACAAATCCTTAAGGACGTAAGCCAGGATAACAACCTTCATGTCCTGATACTCACGGGAAAGGGCCGAGCTTTTTCAGCCGGCCGCGACCTGAAGGATCTTGCTTTTTTATATGAAGCGGCATCTTCAAGTGACAAACTTCGTCAGGAAGTCCAATTACTGGCAAAAATCACAAAACAGCTCACCCAAATTCCCAAAGTTGTCATTGCGGCCATCAATGGTGTGGCAGTGGGTATTGGGGTGGAGTTTGCGTTAGCCTGCGATATTCGGGTGGCTTCAGAACAAGCGTCTTTTGGATTTCCCGAAGCCAAAAGGGCCCTGTTTGTCACCAACGGCGTTATGTACTTTCTTCCCAAACTGGTCGGTATGGGGTGGGCCAAAGACTGGCTTTTAACGGGTGAAATAATCTCTGCGCAGGCAGCACTTGAGGCCGGCCTGGTCACGGGTGTGTTGCCGGCTGATGAATTAATGAAATCTGTTTTAGATAAGTCCAAGAAAATTGTTGCGAATGCCCCCCTCTCCATTCGCCTCACCAAAGAAGCCTTTCAACAAACCAATGAAATGGACCTTGAATCGGTCCTGAAGCTTGAAGAAAACAGTGTCATCGCCTGTCATGAAAGCGAGGATTTTTTTGAGGGCGCCCGTGCCTTTATCGAGAAACGTGATCCTGTTTATAAAGGGAAATAACAAGAGGGGTCCGCGTTTTACAGACCCCTCCTGGAGTTATGAGTTACGTTGACGCTTGTCTGTTATTAGGGTGATTCTGTTCTTAGCGTCACAAGCTTCCCGCCTTGGTACTCCCAGATCTCAATGGGCGTGACGACATCGCCATGTTTGTCGAAATCCACTGATCCAGCCGCACCTTCATAGTTAATGGCCTTGCCCGCTTTCAGCAAACCAAATGCTTTTTGGAACTCACCGGGAATAACGACCTCCCCGGGAGGATTGGCAACGGCCCGCATGTTATCCCTGATGTTCGCAGAGGTCAAAGGAAGTCCTTTGACTTTGGCTGCGTACGCCGCCAGTCCGATGACGGCCGCTCCATCATAAGCATTGGTGATAAAAGGCTTGGGGGGAAGCCTGCCATATTCGGCTTTGTAGTATTCATTGAACTTAGTAAATGCTTCACCACCGACCGTGCCGGGAGCCGTACCCTTCTGGCCTTCAACACCTTTGGCGCCGAGGGCTTTGACGATATCCTCTGATTTGGTGCCATCACAGAACAGGAATCTTCCGTACTTGTAGAACTCGAGAGCTTCTTTCAGATAAACCTTGGCATGTTCCGGGTAACTGTAAGCTAACAGTCGATCCGGATTATCCGCCAGGGCCTTTTTCAGCTCCGCGGTATAGGATTCAGAAGCTTTTTCGTCATGGGGTACCATGGCGAGTACCTTGCCACCGTATTTTGCAAAGGATTCTTTGAATACTTCCGCCAGTCCCTGGCCATACGCATTGTTCACGTATAGAATCGAAACCGTTTTGTTATAACTGGCGGCCAGTTTGCCGGCCACGACACCCTGCAAGGCGTCTGACGGGCAGGTTCGGAAAAGCAAGTCTTTGCCTTCATCCGCCGGCAAGACGGTCATCAAGGGATTTGTGGAAGCCGGTGAAATCAGGATCACATTGTTGGGAAGGGTCACTGATTCCGCCACAGCCAGGGTAACCCCACTTGACAGCGCACCGACGATGGCCACGACCTTGTTGACGTTAACCAGTTTATTGGCCGCACTGGTGGCCGGAACGGGAGCGGTCTCGCTATCCTCATGGAACCACTCGATTTCAAAACCGGCCGCCGCCATCTGTTTGCCCGCCAGGACAGCGCCATCTTTAATGGGCGGTCCATATTCCTTCAATGGGCCGGTTTGGGCCATAAGGGTCCCGACCTTAATGTCCGCAGCAGGCACGGCGGAAATAAAGGCGAACGTTAGGATCATAACGCTAGCTAAAATAATAAATTTTTTCATACTTGCCTCCTTTATTTAATTGTGGACTCTGTTTAAGTCCCCCGCTTCAACGGTGGCTTAACTCACCATCTTATTCTTAAATGTCAAAACAAAGTCCGCCGATGAAAATGAATGTACTAAAAATAAGGAATCCTCACTAAGATAAAAAACCATTACCATATCAGGAGCTTAGGAGGGCATCGCAAAGCACCTGATAGCGAAATAAAATTTGGCAATAATTGATGCGTTAAAATGCGAATCAACGTCAGATACTAGATGAGAATCAGATTCGATACTTATAGGAGAAAGCATAGGCCGTGTCAAGTCCATCCTTATAAAAAAGCTTCTGACTTGACTTCCATAAGGCATTTTTCTACGTTTAAAATATAATGACTTTCAATATCAAAAATTAAAAGGGAGGGATGCATTATGGCAAAAGCGATCAGAATACATGAAACCGGAGGAACCGATGTAATGCGCTGGGAGGATTTTGATCCCGGACCGCCGGCGGCCGGGGAAGCGCTGATCCGGCATGAAGCCGTGGGGCTAAATTTTATCGATGTCTATCACCGCACCGGCCTTTATCCCTTACCATCCCTGCCGGCCACCCCGGGAATGGAGGGTGCCGGCATCGTTGAGGCCGTCGGCGAAGGTGTGATGGAAGTCGCCGAGGGAGATCGCGTGGCATATGCGGGGTTGCCGCCCGGTGCGTATGCCGAAGTTCGACTGATCCCCGCCCATCGCCTGGTGAAGCTTCCGGATGCGATCTCAACACAGCAGGGTGCTGCCATGATGTTGCAGGGAATGACCGCGCGCTATTTGTTGCACGGTTGCTATCAGGTTAAAGCCGGCGACAGTATTTTAATCCATGCCGCCGCCGGTGGGGTCGGGTTAATTGCCTGCCAATGGGCCAACCATTTAGGGGCTACTGTAATCGGAACGGTGGGTTCCAAGGAAAAAGCGGAGCTGGCGCGAGCCCATGGCTGTCAGCATGCGATTCTTTATAATGAAGAGGATTTTGCCGATCGGACCCGGGAAATCACGGATGGCAAAGGAGTGGATGTGGTTTACGATTCAATAGGCCAGGCCACGTTCATGAAATCTTTGGATTGCCTGCGGCCGATGGGCATGCTGGTCAGTTTCGGCCAGGCCTCGGGTCTGGTGCCCCCGTTTGACCCCGGGCTCTTGTCCGCCAAAGGCTCTTTATTTTTAACCCGGCCATCGTTGATGACCTATACAGCCGAACGCGATGCCTTGCTGGAGCATGCCCGGGATTTGTTTGAGGTCGTGCAGAGCGGTACGGTCAGAATCGAAGTCCAGCAGACCTATCCGCTGTCGGAGGCGGCTCGCGCCCATCAGGATCTTGAAGCCCGCAAAACAACAGGCTCAACAGTTTTATTGCCTTGACAGGTATTTATATATCTGGCATAAGAGACGATTCTTTAAGCTTCAATCAGCAAGCAGCCATTGATTTCTGATTATTTCAGGCTTCTAAATGAGTTGAAAATTTGAATTAATTAATTTTTGCGCAGCAAAAATTAGATGGAGGAACGTAACGTATGGCTGAAGAAGCAATCAAACTTGGTGGAAAGAAAAAGAGCAAGTTCATCGACCGGGTCAAAGAGATTCTGCCGGAGGGCGGAAATCTCAATCTGTGTCTGACCTGCGGGGCCTGCTCTTCCGGATGCCCGGCCACGGGCCTGGAAGACATGGATCCCAGGAAATTTTTGCGCATGGCGGCCCTGGGAATGGATGAGGAAATCTTAAGCTCCGAATGGGCCTGGTGCTGCACCCTGTGCATGCGGTGTATCTATGTCTGCCCCATGAAAATAGACATCCCGCAGCTGGTGTTCAACGTCAGAAAAAGCCGGCCCCGGGAAGAGCGGCCCAAAGGCATTTTAGGCTCCTGCGACATGGCCCTTCGAAACGACACCTGCAGCGCCATGGGGGCCGGCGAGGAAGATTTTCAGTTTGTGGTTGAAGATGTACTGGAAGAGGTTCAACAAACCCAGGAAGGGTTTGCGGATCTAAAGGCACCGATTAACAAAGAAGGCGCCTATTATTTCTTAAATCAGAATTCCCGTGAACCGGTGACCGAGCCCGATGAAATGGTGCCCCTGTGGAAAATCCTGCACATCGCCGGTGCGGATTGGACTTACGGCACCAAAGGCTGGGCTGCCGAAAACTACTGTATGTTTATGGCGGACCTTGAAAACTGGGAAAAAATTGTACGCACCAAAGCCAAAGCCGTCGATGATCTGGGCTGTAAAGTCTGGCTCAATACCGAGTGAGGGCACGAACTGTTCGCAGTCCGGGTCGGACTGCAAAAATTCAATATCGAGCACAACTTTGAAATTGAAAGCATCATTCAATTGTACGCCCGGTGGATCCGGGAAGGCAAACTCAAGGTCAGCTCAGAGTGGAACAAAGACCGTAAGATTAAATTTACCTGCCAGGATCCGTGCCAGCTGGTTCGCAAGACCCTGGGCGATCCCGTAGCCGAAGATATGCGCTATGTGGTCAAAGCCGTGGTGGGCGAAGAAAATTTTATCGACATGACCCCCAACCGTTCCAACAACTATTGCTGCGGCGGGGGCGGGGGTTTTCTGCAAAATGGCCTGCCCGAACAACGCCGTGCGTTCGGCAAATTAAAATTCGACCAGATCATGGCCACCGGCGCCCCATACTGCATTACCCCGTGCCACAACTGCCATTCCCAGATTCATGATCTCAGCGAACATTTTGAAGGCGGCTATCATTCCGTGCATCTGTGGACCCTGATCTGTCTGTCCATGGGTATTTTAGGCGAAAATGAGCGCGAATATCTGGGACCGGATCTGGCAGATGTGGATGTTCTGCCGTCCAAGGAATTGGAGGAATAAGCGTACCGGTTTCAAGTAAACTTAATATACTAAAACAAAAACCCGGCCTCGAAAAAAGCCGGGTTTTTTATTGGAATAGATCGCGGCTAAAAGCCGCTCCCACAGTCAACTTTAAGGTATGTGGGAGCGGCTTTTAGCCGCGAGAAAAAAGGCATACATCAAGAGCTCAGTGCCAAAGGCCAAGGGAGACAAAGGGTATCTTCAGATGGAATTTTCATCTCACCAACGGACAACAGACGACTGACCACGAACAAATTTTAAGCTGCCTTTGAAAGCTTGACCGCGCAAACTTTGTATTCGGGAATCCCTGAAATCGGATCCAGGGCCGCATTGGTCAGCCGGTTGGCCGCCGCGGCCGCATAATGAAAGGGGATAAATACGGTACCGTTCACCGCTTTGCGCGATATTTTGATGCGGGCCTGTATGTTGCCCCGGCGGGAAGCAATATCGACCAGCGCTCCCTCCTCCATTTTGAATTTGCGGGCATCCTGCGGCGATATTTCCACAAACGCCTCCGGTGCAATTTCATTGAGTCCATCGGTCCTCATGGACATGGTGCCGGTATGGTACTGGTAAAGCAGACGGCCGGTGGTTAAATACAGCGGATACTCATCATCGATCATCTCGGCCGGCTCAATGTAATCAATTGCGTGAAATAGCCCCTTGCCGCGGGTAAACTGTTCGCGATGCAAAATCGGGGTTCCGGGATGCTCGGCTGTCGGACAGGGCCAGTGGATGCCTTCATGTTCGATGCGATCATAACTGATGCCGGCATAAGACGGCGTCACCTTGGATATTTCCTCCATGATTTGCCGGCTGCTGTCGTAAGTCATGGAATACCCCATCCGCGTGGCGATCTCACAGATGATTTCCCAATCACCCCGCGATTCACCTGGAGGATCTACGGCTTTGCGAACCCGCTGCACGCGACGCTCGGTGTTGGCAAATGTGCCGTCTTTTTCCGCATAGCAGGCCGTGGGCAATACAACATCGGCCAGCTTGGCAGTTTCCGTTAGAAAGATGTCCTGCACTACCAGAAAGTCCAGGTTATTGATGCTTTTTTCGACATGGTTGACATCCGGATCGGATACCAGCGGATTTTCACCGATGATATAAAGTGCTTTGAGGGTGCCGTCATGGGCAGCCGGTATCATCTGGGTGGCCTTCATGCCGGGCTGGTCGGAAAGTTCGGCCACATTCCAGGCCGCTGCCATGCGCTGACGCGCATCCGGATCGATGACTTTCTGATAGCCGGAATACACATCCGGAAGTCCGCCCATGTCACATGCCCCCTGGACGTTGTTTTGACCGCGCAACGGATTGACACCGCCACCTTCAATGCCCATGTTGCCGCACAGCATAGCCAGGTTGGCCAGTGATTTGACATTATCGGTTCCGGTGGTGTGCTGGGTAATGCCCATGCAATATAAAATGCAGCCGCGCTCGGCATTCGCATAAAGCCGCGCCGCATCAATGATTTCCTGTGCCGGGATACCGGTTATTTGCTCCACAGTGTCCGGTGTAAATTTTTCTACGATTTCTTGCAGTTCGTCGAAACCCTCAGTACGGTTTTCAATGAATTGTTTGGCATGCAGGCCTTCTTTAATGATCACATGCATTAAGCCGTTGATCCAGGCCACATCAGTACCCAGATTCTGGCGCAACCATTTATCAGCATATCGGGTAATTCTTATTCGCCGCGGATCGACAACGATAAGCTTCGCCCCTTTTACGGTTACCGCCCGTTTGACAACACTGGATAACACCGGATGGTTTTCAGTCGTGTTGGATCCGGTGATTAAAATCACATCCGCCTGACCGATATCGGCAACGGTATTGGTCATTGCGCCACTTCCGAATGCTGCGGCCAGACCGGCCACGGTGGAGGAATGTCAGAGACGCGCGCAATGATCGACATTGTTGGTTTCAAGAACCGCCCGCGCAAACTTCTGCGCAATGTAGTTTTCTTCATTGCTAATTCGTGCAGATGTCAACATTCCGATGCTGTCGGAGCCGTGCTCAGATTTGATGTCACCCAGTTTGCGGGCCACCAGATCCAAAGCTTCATCCCAGGTCGCCTCACGCAGTGACCCGTTTTTTTTAATCAGGGGAGTTTTGAGACGGTCGGGTGAATGGATAAAGTCAAATCCGAATCGGCCCTTGACGCAAAGGCTGCCGAAATTCGGGGCAACGTCTTCGACCCCGGATACTTTCACCACCTGGTTGTCCTTGACATGCAAATAAAGCTGGCAGCCCACCCCGCAATAGCTGCAGGTGGTGCGCACCTTGCGTGTCTCCCAGGGACGGGCCTCGTAACGGGAATCTTTTTCAACCAGGGCGCCCACCGGGCATGCCTGCACACATTCTCCGCAAAAGACACAATCCGAGTTGATGTAAGATCGATCACCGGCGGCAATAATTTTGGTGGCAGCCCCGCGAAAGCCGAAATTGATGGCCTGATTGACCTGGACTTCGTTGCAGGCCTGTACGCATCGGCCGCACTGAATACAGCGGGAAAAATCACGCATAATGAACGGATTGGCAGTCTCCATCGGATAGGGAGTTTCGGTGGCTTCAAATCGTTCACCGGTAACCTGATAGCGAAAGGCTAAATCCTGCAGGCGGCAGTCGCCCCAGACCGGACACAATTCGGTGCCTTCTTCGGCCTGTTGCACTTTGAGTTGAAATTCGGTCCAGTTATCTGCCGTGCTTCCGCAAACCGCGCAGTTGTGATTGCCGGAGGACAACAGCAGCTGAAGGACCATACGGCGGGCCTCAACGACTTTCGCCGTTTCGGTCTGAACAATCATATTGGGAGCTGTCGGTGCCGCACACGAGGCCACCAGGCTGCGGGCGCCTTTGACCTCTACCACACACATGCGGCACGCGCCGGTAGGGGTAGCCCCTTTCAGGTGACACAAAGTGGGAATATCAATGCTGTTTCGATGCGCCACCTCGAGGATGGTTTCCCCCGGTGCAAAGGAAAATTGATTGCCGTTGATGACAATGCTATTTTCAGAAGCCATACGCTTAATTCCGCTCCTTTTTCTGGGTAAGATGATCAAATATGCGGACGTTCCCGGTCTTGCATATCTGATTTGGATTAATCCTTTTACATAAAATCAGCGGCCTTGTCAATGTGCATGCAGGGTTAAGCGGGCTTCTTCTGAACCCTCCATAAATGGTAAAAATAAACCCCGCAGATGCTGCCCATCGTATTGGCAACTACATCCATAATATCGGCCTCTCGGAAGGGCACAAAATACTGGTGGATTTCATCACTAACACCGTACAGGGTTGCTGATCCGATGCTGACTAAAATTAACAGGTTTTGGCTGTCTTTCAGCGGCAGAGTTTGATAGGCTCTGAAAAAAAAGACGCCAAGGAGGCCGTAAGCCCCAAAGTGCAGGATTTTATCCAGAAAATGCACATTCGGGAGGCGTTCGGGGCTGGGCTGGCCGGATTGGATGTAAATGGCCAAGCAATAAATAATCAGTGGCAGCCAGCAGATGAGGAAATTTCTGAGTTTTGATTGACCGGTACTAGGCATATGGCAGGTCCAGAAGTCAGGTGTCACGTTTTCGGGCGTCAGAGTACAGAAGACAGATGAGCCGCTTTAGCTCTTTGAGCTACGGCGCGGCAGCTACCGCCTTCGTCGTCGTACTCGTCCTCGTCCCTCGTCCCCTATAAAATTCTGATCTACGAGGACGAGCACGAGGACGAGTACGAAAAGAATCAGATTAGATCGCATGCATCCGCCCTGCGCCCTCAACCTTCTACCCTATACCATGGAGCTCGTATGAAACTACAAAGTTTCTTTTTCGATCAAACTGGCCGCTTCGGCGGCCGGCGGCTGGGCTGAATCAAAATCTTATTGTCGGTCGGCGTTGGCCGAATAGAACCTCGCAGGGTGCATTTTTGGTCACATGTTTTTTCATTTTTTTGCACCACAGAGATTGAAACGTATGGCAGTTGCCATCCAAAGCTTCGAGTTTAGCAGCATCTGCCCATTTACAACGTAAATCACACCACTGGATCTTATAGGTTGTCACTCCGGCATTTTGGGTCATGTCATCACGTACTTATAATATCGTAAAACTGCTACTCGATATCCGGTAAAATCCTACCAAGTGCCTAAATTGCCTAAAGTGATGGTGTCGCTGCGCTCCATCTTTTTTATTAAAATGGCAGAATTCCTTAACTTTAGGCACTTTAGTCACTTTAGTTCACTTGACACTTTTTCGAATACTTAGTCTTTGAACAAATCCAGCGCCAATTCCCTATTGCGAATATGTTCCCCCACCGTATTCAGAAACATTTTATGGGATACACCGTATTTGACGTGGCCATCCAAGGTTCGCACCGAAAGGGTGCCGGAGTCCTTTTCTTTACCCCCGATGGTAAGAATAAGCGGAATTTGATTCAATTGGGCTTCGCGAACTTTCTTGTTCAGGCTTTCAGCTCGGTCGTCAACTTCCACCCGCAGCTCGGCTTTTTCAAGCTCGGACTTCACCTCATTGGCATAGGGTATCAGGTCATCATTAATCGGCAGAATCGCCGCCTGAACCGGTACCAGCCATAACGGGAACCTGCCGGCAAAGTGTTCGATTAAAATCCCCAGGAAGCGCTCAATGGAACCAAAAACAGTGCGGTGAATCATCAGCGGCCGGTGGCGCTCGTTGTCTTTGCCGATAAAAGTCAGATTAAATCGCTCCGGCAGCGCCATATCCAGCTGGATAGTTCCGCACTGCCAGGTCCGACCCAGGGCGTCTTTAATATGCAGGTCAATTTTGGGGCCGTAAAAAGCACCGTCGCCCTCGTTCAATGTATATTCATGGCCATAAGCCTTCAGCCCCAATTCTAAACCGTTGGTGGCGTGTTCCCACTGTTCATCGGTGCCGATGGATTTTTCGGGGCGGGTCGACAATTCCAGATGAAACCCCAAACCAAAGGTACTGTACATTCGCTCTGATAAGCGCAGCACACCCAGAATTTCTTCTTCAATATGCTCCGGCATCATATAAAGATGGGCGTCGTCCTGATGAAAGGCTCTGACCCGAAAAAGGCCCGACAACACCCCGCTGAGCTCGTGCCGATGAACCAGGCCGACCTCAGCGGCCCGCAGCGGCAGATCTTTGTAGGAATGGGGCTTGCGGCTGTAAATGAGCATACCGCCGGGGCAATTCATCGGTTTGATGGCATAATCGTTCTCGTCAATGGTCGACGTATACATGTTTTCCCGGTAGTTTTCCCAGTGGCCGCTTTTTTCCCACAGTGCCCGGTTGAGCATAATCGGCGTTTTGGTCTCCACATAGCCGGCAGCGCGATGCTCGGCCCGCCAGTAATCCAGCAAGGCATTCCAAACCACCATTCCTTTGGGATGGAAAAAAGGCATGCCCGGTGCTTCTACGTGAAAACTGAACAGATCCAGAGCCTGTCCTATTTTGCGGTGATTCCTTTTTTTGGCCTCTTCCAAAAATTTCAGGTGAGCATTGAGCTCTTTTTTTGAGAAAAAAGCCGTCCCGTAAATTCGCTGCAGCTGAGCTTTGGTCGGGTCGGCGCGCCAGTAGGCGCCTGAAACTTTTGTAAGCTTAATGGCCTTTACATAACCGGTATGCGGCACATGGGGGCCGCGGCACAAATCGGTAAACTCACCCTGCTGATAAAACGAAATAGTGCCGTCTTCCAGCTCTGAAATCATTTCCTGTTTGTAAGGCTCATCTTTGTAAAACTCCAGCGCTTCGGCTTTAGACACCTCTTTGCGGTAAATGGGTAGTTTGGCTTTAATAATTCTTTTTATTTCAGCTTCAATTCTGGGAAAATCATCCTCTGAAACCGGTTCCATATCGATGTCGTAATAAAAGCCGTCCTCAATGGCCGGACCGATGGTCAGTTTGGCATCCTTAAAAAGCCGCAAAACAGCCTGAGCCATTACATGGGCAGCACTGTGACGCAAAACGTGCAGCGCCTCGGGGTCTTTCTGGGTGATCAAACGAACCCTGGCATCTTCAGAGATCAAAATGTTTAAATCAACCAGCTCTTCATCTAATTCCATGGCCACGCAATTGCGCACAAAGTCGGCTGAAATGCTTTCGGCAAGTTCCAGGCCCGTCGGGGCATTTTCAAAAGCCTTTAAGTTACCGTCGGGAAATATTATGTTTACCATTATCTTCGCACCTTGATAAGTTTTGAATAATTGGTAAAATGATTAAGCCGGTATTAAAATTAAAGAATATCAAACTCTCGGGGCTAAGCAAAGGCTAAAGGCTAAATTAGAAAATAAAATTAAACTCTTTAAAGTCAAATGCCAATACCTTAAATGCAGCAACACTTAACTGATTTTAAATAAGGTTTTCACACTTAGGCGAAACGCCTAGATGGGTCAAGAAAAAAAATGCCGACACGCCAAGCTCACAGCTATTTAATAATCAATTCCCTGCCCGAACTGCAAAAATTTGCAAGCCGGCTGGAAAAGCAACGAATCATCGGTGTGGATCTGGAAGCAGACTCGATGTATCATTTTAAAGAAAAGGTTTGTCTGATTCAAATCGCCACTCCAAACGCTACGGCCGTCATTGACCCCCTGCAGATTAAAAATTTGTCGGCACTGAAGCCCGTTTTCAGGAGCGCTGACATTCAAAAAGTATTTCATGGGGCGGATTATGATGTCCGTTCTCTTTATCGAGATTTCAAGATTAGCATTAACAATCTTTTTGACACCGAGCTGGCCTGCCGGTTTCTGGGCTTTAAAGAAAGCGGGTTGGATGCAGTGCTTACAAAAAGATATAATGTCCGCCTTGATAAGAAGTACCAGCGCAAAGACTGGTCAAAGCGTCCGCTGCCGGAAGATATGATTGCCTATGCCGCTGCAGATGTCCACTATCTGGTCCCTCTGGCAAAAAGCCTTCAGCATGAGCTTAAAAACAAAGGACGCCTTTCCTGGGTTCAGGAAGAATGCACCTATTTAAGCAAAGTCAGACCGGCATCTGTCGACTCGGGTCCCTTACTTTTAGGATTTAAGGGCGCGGGCAAACTGGATCCCAGGGGTCTCGCAGTCCTGGAAGAACTGCTGCATTTGCGCAAAAAAAATGCGCAACAACAAGATCGGCCCCTTTTCAGAATAATGGGAAACAAATCCATAATGGCATTGGCTGAAACCCGACCCCAGAGCATAAAAAAACTGGTGAAGTCGGAAGTGTTGGGATCAAAACAACTCGACCGTTATGGTAAAGATATTATCTTGGCGGTGAAAAAGGCACTGCGGATGCCCGCCAGGGACTTGCCGATATATCCTCGCAAAACCGCACCGATGGTCCGCGCCATAGTTGCTCAACGGGTCAAAGAACTGAGACGCTGGCGGGATCGGTTGGCAAACAAACTGGAGATCGATCCGGCTATCATTTGTACCAAAGCGTTGATCAGCGCGATCGCGGTGCAAAGACCCGTCAGTGTCAGCAGTCTTTCAACGGTTAAGGAGCTGAAAACCTGGCAGGCTACCGGATTTGGCAGTGACATCATTGATATCTTAAATAAAGTCGGCTGAAAATGGAAAAACTGCAGTCGATTTTAACTCGATATTTGGAGCCACCGACCACCCGCGGAGCAGGTGGCTTGGATTTTCCCGCCATATAGGCGGGAAAAAACAAAGGCACGGCACGCGGGTTTGCGTGAGAATTATATTCATCGGTTTATCCTCGCTTCAAAATATCGGAGCTCAAACCTTTTTCTGCCTGTCAGGCCTTCATATTCTTCGTCCGGGTATCCCATAGCAATGACGGCATAAACGGTTTCCTCATCCGGAATCTTTAAGAACTTTTTGATGGTGGGATCATTTTGCATGGCTGCCACCGCAAAGCCGATCAAGCAGGTGCCCAGCCCCATGCTGTGGGCGCCCAGTAAAATATTTTGAGAGGCCAGTAAGGCATCCTCCATCGGGCAGCTGCCACCGGGCTTGGAGCCCACAACGATAACCGCAGTGGCCCCGTGGAAAAGACGATCACGCTGATGCTGCTCCCATTCTACCAGGCCTTCTTTTACCGACTGGTAGTATTCCTGGTAGTAGAATTCCAATGTGGGTTTGCCGATCCATTTTAATGCCTTGCGCGTCAAAGTTTTTTCAGCCATGCGGTTCAGGCGTTTAAAATATGACGCCAGGTGCCGCGCGAATTCAATCACCGCGGCACGATCCGGCAAAATAGTAAAGGTCCAGTACTGACAGTTGGTACCCGATGGCGCGGTGGTTCCGATCTTTACCAGATCTTCAAGCACCGATCGATCAACGGCTTGCTCGGTATAATTGCGGCACGATCGCCGCGATGCCATCAATTGCACCAGGCGGGACGTATCAAATTCCCCATGCGGCAACCCGTAATTTTTAAGATCGAAATTGTTAAAGAAAAGGCTTTGGCTGTCGATCGCCTCTACTTTTACGGCATCAACCGGACAGACGGCAACACAGTGTCCACATTGCAATGAACGATCGCCGGTGACGACTGCCTTATCGCCTTGCATGCTGATGGTTTCGTTAGGACATACCTTTACGCATAACTCGCATCCGATGCATTTCTCATGATCGATGATTGTCGTAACTTGTCTGTCAATCATAGGTACCTCTGAAAGTATATAAATTCCCTGAACCAGGTCAAAACCTCAAATCAAGCTCGAGGTCAATATAAGTAAAGTGTCTAAAGACCCCAGAGTGCCTAAAATGCCTAAAATGATCTAAACCAGAAACAACTGATGATTACATTTCTATCTTGCCTGTTCGTGCAGCCACCCAGAGCCATTCCCCGGGGGGATCGATATTGGCCACTGGATCCACATCCGCATGGATTACAGCCGGTTTGCCTGAATTCACCGATCGTTCAAGAGCCGATTGAATTTCCGAGGCCTTCTGAATGTATTCACCATGACAGCCCATCGCCATGGCGACCTGATCATATCTTACCGGTGCGTGGTCATGACCGAACCAATCCGCTTCACGTCCGAAAGCCCTTCTTTGTGCGGATTTTTCCATGCCGTAAGCCCCATCGACCGCCACAATAATAATGACGGGCAAGTTGTGCCGTACAGCTGTTTCCAGCTCTTGAATGTTAAATCCAAAGGCACTGTCACCGGTCACGCAATATACGGATTTATCGGGCTGGGCCAGTTTGGCCCCGATTGCATAAGGCAGGCCGGTGCCGAGATGTCCGTAGTTCATCGAATAGATGACCGAGCGTTGTGTTTTGGGCACATGATAATGAATACTCCACAGCGTCGTATTGCCCCCATCCATGACCATTATGGCGTCGTCTGAGAAGAATTCATTACACACCTTTAAAATTTGACCTGTCAGCATGGGTGCCCGCTCCAAATCGGCCACAGCTTCATCGAGTTCCTTCTGCCATTCATCCTGCACAATCCGAAACTCGGCGATTTTCGGATGGGTTTTACGCTTTTGGGTCCGTTTTTTAACTGCTTCAAACAATTGCGATAAAATCTTCCTTGCATCGCCGACCAGGGCCACATCGACGGGTCGATTCAAACCAATATGAGTGGGTTCGGTGTCTATTTGAATGAGCCGCTGTTTTTCCGGTTCGCCAAACATGGGCGGCTGGCCCCACATGTTAAGCTCACCAAGACGGGTGCCGACAGCCAGAACCACATCCGCCTGGCTGTTGGCCATAATTCGAGATAAGCACGTTGGATGAAAAACAAGCGCATGCTCATCTGATACGATGCCTCGTGCCCGGATAGTGTTTGTAACCGCACAACCCAGATATTCCGCTATTTTTTGGACCTCTTTTCCGGCTCCCGATCGTTCCGCACCATTGCCGCAATGAATATTGACAAGGTCGGCTGTTGCCAATAGTTCTGCCGCTTGCTCTAAGGCAGTTGGATCCCCTGATATGCTTTCGGTGAGGCGATATTTTTCAGGCGCCCATATTTGAACACCGGCTTCCTCGTCGCGTGCATTCAAAATATCTTCCGGGATTAAGATATGCACCGGTCCCGGTCGGCCGGAAGTGGCTACGCGAAAAGCATGGCGCACCATATCCGGGATACGATTCCAGTGATCCACTTTTCCATTCCACTTTACCGCCGGCTTAAAAATATCCAGGTGACGGCTCACCTGCATGCCCCCCTGATGAACATAAGAATCGGAAATAGTGCTGCGCCGGGTCGTCGTTATGGCGACAACCGGACTGCCCTCTGCCTCGGCACACATCAAACCGGCAATTAGATTTGCCGCACCCGGTCCGGCACAGGCCATAACCACAGCGGGCTCTCCCGCACACCGTGTGTATGCATCACAGGCATGCGCTGCAGCGGCTTCATGGCGCGGAACGATCAGCTGAATACCGAATTCCTTCCCAAGGCGTTCAAGTGCTTCTAAAACCATCATATAGGTACCATCTGTAATCGCATGGACATAACGGACGCCCTCTGCATGCAGACATCGAACCAGCAGTTCGCCACCGGTGATCTCAGCCATAGATAGCCTCCTCAGCTAGATTTGTTCACTCGTCAAATGGCCGAATAGTCAAATCGTTCTGAACATTTAACGAATATACGAATCAACAATTTAACGAAATTTGATCTGCGATCAAATTTCCATGAGCTGCCCGCCGCTAATATTGATTGCCTGGCCGGTGATGTATGAAGATTGATCCGAGGCCAGAAAGGCCACCAGATCTGCAGCTTCAGCGGTGGTCCCCAGGCGGCCCATGGGAATGCTTTTAAGCATTTCCGCTTCGCGCTCTTCAACGGTTGAATCCAAAATATCGGCCTCCAGTTTGAAACGCCAGTCGGTAAAATCGGTCTGAATGACCCCCGGGCAGATGGCATTGACCCGTATTCCCGCACCGGCCAGTTCTTTGGCCATGACTTTTGTCAGCATGACAACCCCTGCCTTGGCCACGGCATAGGCACCGTTAAACAACGGCGGCACCTTTGCTGCTCTGGAGGCTACATTAATAATGCAACCCCCGCTATCCGTCATCAAGGGCACAATTGCTTTGGAGACCCGAAATACGCCATGCAGGTTCACGTCGATTGTTTTCATCCAGGCGTCTTGATCGTAAGTATGAATAGCATTGGGCACCCCAAAAACGGTGCCGGCATTGTTGCATAATATATGGACACGACCAAACTGTTTTTGCACTTCATCTACCATCTTGGTAATCGACCCCTGAAGGGTCACATCCAATTCAACGGGAATCGCCTTGATCTTAAATGCCTTTTCCAGATCTTTTGCAAGGTGAGTCATTTCAGCCATGTTATCGGCAAGCGGTTCATTCTGTCGGGTTTCTTTTCCCACCAGATCGGCTATGATTACATTTACGCCGCATTCTGCCAGTTTCCGAACAATCCCATAGCCGATACCGGCCTTTTTCCCTGAACCGGTCACCAGAGCTGCTTTGCCTTTTAGATCAGCGGTCATCGTCCTGCCCTCGATGATATGTGTTATAGGATAATCTTTTTTGAATTTTTTCCCCGGTTAATTCCCGCAGCGCATCTTGAGCAACCCAGCGGGCCGCCTTTGAATCGATCCGCTGAATATCTTCAGCTACCGCAATCGCTTTTTGGTTTAAGACGGTGTTGCGTTTGCCGATTTGCCGCAAGGCCCAGTTGACCGCTTTTTTAACAAAATTACGCGCATCGACCGCCTCCTTTTTGATCAACCTAAAGAATGCATCAAATTGCCTGTCGGCAGCTTTTTTGTCGTGCACGGCCAGCACCGCCATCAAGACAAAGCCGGCCCGCTTGACAAATTCTTCGGGCCGGCGCGCCCAGGCCAGTGCTTTTTGATGGGCAAATTCTGTTTTTCGAATCAGGCGATTGCAGCACTGGTCACAGAGATCCCAGGAATCAAATTCTTTTACCCAGCGTTCGAGCTGGGCTTCGGTGACCTGCTGCGGGTCATCAATCATGCAGGCCAGGATGCGCGCTTCATGGATGCCGCACGACCACAGTTCGCCAGCCAATTTGTGGTTTTTGCCAATATTTTTAGCCAACCCCTGAAGCCTGGGAATAGAGATCCCCAGAGCCCGGTCGGCATTTATACCGTATCGGGCCATCCCGGCCGTTGCTTCCGGGTCTCCCATGGATTTGAGCTCGGCTAAAACCGCTTTCAGCTGCATGGTATCCTTGTAAAAGCGAATTGGCGGGCACGGTGGCCCGCTCGACCCACTTGAATTGAGGAAATTCCAAGCACCAATTCACAAATAACAAACAATATCCAAATTCGAATTTTCAATGATTCAAACATGTTTGCAACTTGATTCATTGGAATTTGAGATTTATTTGGAATTTGGTGCTTCAAATTTTGGATTTAAACGAATTTATTTTTGAAAAAGAAAATTTATAAAGCCAAAATGAGTTTTGCAAATTACATAAGGGACACCACACTAGAACCCATCTCAAAAATGTGGATCAGGGTTCATGGCCCCCGCAAGAAGCGGGATTTCGCATCAGATCTTAATATATTAAGGTGCTCAAAAGGCGCGGTTCGGCGAAAAAGCGGAGCATACACGATAGTATGTGAGCATTTTGAGCCGATCCGCAACACAGCCATGAGCACTTAGACGCTTTTTTGAGATGGGTTCTAGATGGCTTGGTGTAGCTTCTGCAATAGCTCCTCAAATTCGTCTCCTGCAAAACAGTACTTCATCTCCAGAAAACGTTTACGAAAATCCATAACCTCTTTTTTAACATTTTTGTTTTTGAGGATCACATCTGCCATCAGCTGGGCGAGAACTTCAAAATCCGCAGCTTCCATTCCAAATCGCGTCATTTCCTGCACCCCGGTTCGCAGCGAACCGGCTGCCGAAAAGCTTTCTTCATCCGGGGCGGCCTGGTAATTGAGAATGATATGGTTGTCCTCCAGGCGCCGGGCGATCTCCGGCGCATTCGCATATCCCACGTTAATGATCACCTGATGGGTTTCGGTAAATGAAATCTCCGGATCACCGGCCACACCCAGGCCGCAGTCTTTCAACGCCCGGGCAAATGCTTTGGCATTGGCCACCACTTTTTTGGGATAGTCGTCTTTAAATGCGTTCATTTCATAGGCCGCCAGGAGCAGACCCAGCAAGGTGCCAAGGTGGTGGTTGCTGGTGCTGCCGGGAAAGGCCCGCCGCTGAATGGCCTCCCAGAATTCGTACTCCAAATCGTCTTCGCTGTAATTTACCGCGACAATACCCCGCTGCGTGCCGTAAAATGTTTTGTGGGTCGAGCCGGTCACAATATCGGCCCCTTCCTGAAATGGCTGCTGGAAATAAGGGCCCACCAGTCCCAGCACATGGGCCATGTCATACATCAACATGCATTCCAGAGAAAGTTCGTCAATAATAGCTCGCAATTCTTTTACCGGCTCTTTATGGATGATCATGCTTTTGCCTAAGATAATCAGCTCCGGGCGATGTTCGACAATCAGTTCCCGGGCGACATCAACATCAATTTTATACGGGTTATCTTCCAGAACCGGAAAGTTCACCACCGCCGCCTTTTCCCATTTGGGATCACGCATCACAAAATCCCGCAGCGCCCCCATGGGCTGGGCACTGAGATGCCCGCCCTTGATAATGTGATTGTTCATCACTTTGCGGATACGACGCTGTTCGCTTTTACGGTCGGCCCGGTTCAAATAATCCACCAGGGCGCTAAACACGGCCATGTTTGCCATCTGACCTGAAATTACCCGGGTTTCAACTTCACTGCATCCCAGGAATCTTTGAAACTCACAGGTCAGAAGATATTCAACCTCGGCAATAAAATCCGTTCCCTGGTAGTAAAAGACATTGGCTTCCTTAAAGGCCTTGACCTGCTTGTGTTCGGCATAGCGAGCGGCCGGGTCCGTGATCGACAGCATGCGTACCATGGGCGAGGCGGTCTGCTCCGAAGGGATCAAATTCACACATTGCTGCTGCCGCCAGGCGTTGTTGTCAATGGCTTTGCTGACCAGGGTTTTAACGTTCAGGGCCATTTGTTCGGCCGCACAGACGGATTCTCGGTCTTCCCGCAGCCGGTCATGAGAAACCGGCCAGGAATGGGGCGGGGCTTCACCCCTCATATGATAAGGAACAATTACGGCTTTGACCCGTTTTCCGCGGATCTCGATTTCAACTTCATCGCCCACCACCAGATCGCTGTCCATTAAGGCCAATCCAATAGCACGCCGGTTTTTGTCTTCGCTTTGCCGGGATGATAGCCCGACCCCTTCGCTTTGCCAGAACGGAACCATGGTCCCGCTGGTCACATACCCCACGTGCTTATCGCCACGAAACACTTTGGCTTCGGCCCGGGCAACTCCCTTATCGATCAGCGCAATGGGCTGAATGATGCGAGGCAGGTCCGCAATCAACGAATAGTCTCTGTCGACGATCCGCTTAAAGGCTTCATATTGCTTGGTCAGCGCCTTGCGGCCGATGAACTCACCTTTTAAAGGAGAAAGACTGACACTAAACCGTGCCAGAATGTTGGCATAGGCTGGAATTTCTTTGCCCTCCGGATCGAGCCCCAGTTCATGCCCGTACAGCGGCAGCACGGCCTCCATCCGCAGGGTGTCCCGGGCGCCCAGGCCGATCGGCTGCACCCCCTTGTCCAGCAACAACCCCCAGATCATGGCCACATCTTTGCGCGCGATGAAAAGCTCAAAGCAAATCGGCTCGCCGGTGTAACCGGTTCGGGAAATTAACACCTGGCTGCCGTTGATATGGGCAGTGCTTAGATAGTTACGCAACGGTTCGGGCAGGTGGCCCGCAGAAATCAGATCGAGCATCAATTCTTTGGCCTTCGGCCCCTGCAAGCTGAGCATGGCCAGCTCTTTTGTGCGGTCGCTTAACTCCACCTGGCCGAATTTTTTACACAATTTTTCCAGGTGTGCTAAATCCTTCTCTCGATTGGCCGCATTAACGACCAGCAGGTATTCATCGGGAACAAAGCGGTAAAGATAGGCATCATCAATGACCCCGCCGTTTTTATTGGGAATCATTGTGTACTGGCCTTCTTCTTCCTCCAGGGCAGCGCCATTGTTGGTCAGCGCATGCTGTAAAAATTCAAGCGCATTCTTGCCGCGGACGATAAAGCGGCCCATGTGTGAAATATCAAAAAGCCCCACTTCTTTACGCGTGGTTAGATGTTCCTGAACAATGCCGGTTTGATAATGCAGCGGCATTTCCCACCCGCCAAATTCCACCATGTTGGCGCCCAGTTTGACATGGCGATCGTTTAACGCGGTTTTGTGTAAATTTCCCATTGCTTAAAATCCTCTTTTAGCTGAAGTTAAAAATGCATTACGCTTTTAGAGTCTTAGTTGTGAATTCTTTGCATTTTATGAAAAAACTTTTTTATCACGAAAGCACGAAAGGAAGAAAACACGAAAGAAAAGAAAAATTTCATGCTTTCCAAATTTCGCGTTTTCGTGATTAATCATTTTGGGTTCCGGCTTGTCCGGGTTAGATGGTAGAAAATAATAGATAAAAGAAATCTTGGTGTCAATTGGATATCGGTGAAGCTAACTCAAAAATGCAACAAAGGAAGTGAGCTAAAGTTGAAAGTGATCTAAAATGCCTAAAGGGGCAATGATGAACAGCGAAACAACAAAACCCGTTTCGTCGCTGCAGGCAATGGTTGAAACCGCCGGCCGCCAGCTCACATGGTGGCAAACGGGGGCCAACCTTATTGGCGCATTGATCGTCACATCCTACTTTGTTTTTTTTGACCGGGTGTTTTCGGCCATGCGCATCCAGAATACATTCTATGTCCTTGGCGTCATGTTTCCGGTCCTGGTCTTGATTGCGATAGGTTTTTTGCGTCACTGGCAAAAAGATTTGGATTTATTTTTGCGACTACACAGTCAGAAAAGAGAAATTGAGGCCGAGCTGCAAAAACGCGCCCAGCGCAAAATCCTTGATGTGCCGTATATGTCGGCATTGACAAGTCTTTTTTGCTGGTTTTTAGCCGCCATTACGATGACAACATTTAGCCTTATTTCAGGATTCGGCGGGGGTAGGTCATTGGCAGTTGCGCTGAATTATGGGTTAAGGACTTTTATCGGCTGCATTATCGGCGGTATCATTGTTGCTGCCATCATTTTTTTCATTACCGAGGCCAAAATCCGGCAAATATGGCCCTACTTTTTCCCTGAAGGCGGCCTCGTCAGAACGCCGGGGACATTCCGCCTGAAGCTTCGAGTACGCATGTTTGTTATTTTTTTACTGGCTAGCATCTTACCGCTGATCTTAATGGCCGTGCTATCGTATAACAAAGCGCGCATGATGCTCGTCATGGATCCTGCTCAGGTCATTCAGAGCCTTTTGTACCTGACCGGGTTTTTGCTGGCGGTTACCTTAACCATGGCCATCATTTTATCTCGTCAGTTTTCAACCGGTATCATTGAGCCGGTCCGCCGGATGGAAGCCGCCATGGCCAAAGTTGAAAAAGGTGATCTGACGGCAACCGTAACGGTTAACAGCAATGATGAACTAGGCGCGCTGGCCGAAAATTTCAATCATATGACCGAAGGACTCAAAGACCGCTACCTGTTGCGCCAATCACTGGATCTCGCCAAAGAAGTGCAGCAAAATCTTCTACCCAAAGACGATCCCCGATTCCCCGGTTTGGACATCGCCGGTAAAAGCATCTACTGTGATGAAACCGGTGGCGATTATTTTGATTTTTTTAATAACGCTGAGGCTGATGAAAGAAAATATGGCATTGTCATCGGCGACGTATCCGAACACGGCATCCCGTCGGCCCTTCTGATGGCCTCAACCCGTGCTTTCCTGCGGCAACGCTCAGCCTTATCAGGCAGCATTGCCAGCGTGGTCACTGATGTGAATCGCCAGCTGACCCGGGATGTGGAGGAGACCGGCCGATTCATCACCCTGTTTTACCTTCAGATTGATATGAACAAGAAAAGCCTGAACTGGGTGCGGGCCGGGCATGAACCAGCCGTTCTTTATGATCCCGCAACCGATCGCTTCGAAGAGCTGACCGGTGAAGGTATTGCTTTAGGAATTAATGACCGCTGGCAGTATGCGGAAAAAAAACGCACCGATCTGGCTGGCGGTCAAGTTATTTTATTGAGCACCGACGGCATCTGGGAAGCCCGAAATCCGCAGGATGAAATGTTCGGCAAACAGGCCATATACGACATCCTCCGTAAAAATTCAAAAGCCACAGCTGCAAAAATTCGGGATGCTATTCTTGCCGAAGTAAATCAGTTCCAACAGGGAGTCGAGCCTGCCGATGACATCACCCTGGTCATCATCAAAATTAAATATTGACACCCTCAGGGTAAATTAATAAAATTTCAGCCAGTTCACCGCATTTAAGCGGCTCAAAGGAGCAACACCATGCTGGATATGGATCCTCAATTAGGCAAATATGGCGTCACTGCACGCCTTTTTAAACTGATCAATGACCTGCCTAAAGACAAAAAATTGATCCTATTAAAACAGCTCATCGGTGATGATGTAAGCACCCAATTGTGCAAATTGATTATTGAAATGTCGGAAAATCAGCAGATCATTTTACTGGAGCAATTGAAATCCATGCCGGTGGCTGAAATGCCGGAAAGAACCGTCAGCCTGGAAGGAGACGAGTCCTCGATGCGGGAAAATCCCCGCAAGCCGTGCTTGATTAATGCCAATTACAGTGTACAAAACAAAGACTACAAAAGCTACATACTGGACATCAGCATCGGTGGCGTGTTTATTGAAACCAATGAAAAATTCACCCTCGGCCAGAAAATCGTGCTGAACTTCACGCTGCCCAACAATCAAAAACCGTTCAAACTCACTGGAGCTATTTCATGGGGCAGCCCGCGCGGATTCGGGTTAAAATTTGATGAGCTTCCGGTGCAGCAGGGAGAAATTTTAAGATCTTTTGTCGAACAAAAGGAATAAGCGTAACAATAGCTTGATTGAGTTAACAGCAAAATCTCTGATCATTATATTGCCCCTGAGGAAAACTGCAACCCGCCACTAACCAGGAAGGTGTATTATGAAACGTTTACTCAACTTACTTTTCCTTATCGGGGTCCTGCTGTGGGTTCCGGCCTCATATGCGGATGTTTATTCCTGGACCGATGAAAACGGGGTCAAGCATTTCGGTAACCAGGCGCCCGAAAATGCCGCCAACGTGAAGCTTATTTTCAAAGAGAAACCGCACGATGCGGCTGCCGATCAGCAACGCACGAATACGGATAATAGAGAGGTGACCGAGCTTATCAGAGAGCTTGAACAAGAAGAGGAGCGGCAAGCAGCCGAAGAGAGAAGAAAAGCCGCAGAAGCTGAACGAAACCGTAAACCTACTCAGCAGGAACGCGTTGAAGAAGAAAGAAAACGGCTGGAAGCCACAATCGCCGATCTTGAAGAAAAACCTCTGGATTATTTCGGATCATTTAAAAACAAGCGCGTCCGCCTGGGATATTACCGCTACCGGCTGGAAACCTTGATGCGCGATCCCGACAAATACTTTAACCAGCCGTCATCGTTTGAAGGCAACGTTAAAAATCCTGACCAATAATTCTATCCCTTGTGCATCCTGCTATAAGCGACGATCCATTATAGGGTATCGGCGTTCAATATCCTGATATCGCTATCATCGAGGCATTCTGCGCCCCCCATACTCCAAATCCAGCTATCCCGATAAAAGTGATCATGATATTTATCGAAATCTATCTATCAAGGAGGGCAGTTTGATGAAAACCATGTTTTCTTTTTCAGGTGCTATCGTAGTTCTGATTTCCCTGTGTTTATTAATCCCGGCTGTTGAGGCCCAGGTGTCAAACAGGGTTGAAGTGGTGGCCGCAGCCATCTGCAAGGACGTCGTGGAACGCGAAGCGGTGGATGTCGCCAACAGTTTTTCCAATTCGGTTCCCAGGCTGTATTGCTTTACAAAAATTGTGGGCGCCAGTCAGCCGACAGAGGTTGTGCATGTCTGGAGTTACGGTGATGTCGAACGCGCTCGGATTTCTCTGGCAGTCAATGGGGCCACCTGGCGCACTCACAGCTCAAAGGCTATTCAGGCTCATGAGATTGGTCCCTGGCGGGTGGATGTTCTGGACGCCTCCGGCAATCTGCTGGAAACGATTAATTTTGAGATTACCCAGTAGATGCAAACTGATAAGGTGTTTGAGACAATGCCCCAGTTCAGCAAAAAGCCACGTCCCGAAGACGTGGCTTTGAGTTAGTAAATATTGAAAATCCTGACACTGGCAAACAGAAATTAATTTAAATATTTAGCATAATATCAGATATATAGACAGACTGAGGGCCTCAGAAAATTGAAATTAAGCCTGTTTTTTGATAAGCTGATAGGGTAGAAATCATTTCCGAAATCTGCCGTGTAACTACTACATTTGATCAGGTCACGTTGTCCTCATAACTTGCCGTACACATAAACTAAAATGGAGGATTCTATGACAGTTGCCAACATGCTGAATTTAACGGCCAGCCCTGCGCTATCCATTTTGATATGGATCGTATTGTTTTTGGCCGCACTTTATTTTGCTCGCAGACCGTTTCACAGGGCGGTGATGTCGTTTAGCAAAATCA
>Ga0255055_10000619_pt1 | contig 27113 bp, 25 predicted proteins | sample JV7_2_27_MG_FD_188633 | JGI IMG/M metagenome (GOLD analysis project Ga0255055, IMG submission 188633) | Seawater microbial communities from Jervis Inlet, British Columbia, Canada - JV7_2_27 | ecosystem: Environmental > Aquatic > Marine > Inlet | place: Canada: British Columbia | collected...
AAGAACAGGGGAAACACTGAATCGGGAAGTGCCAGGCTTCACTGAGGAACTCGTCAAAGGAGTATTACATAACAAATCCGAGCTTGATGCTCTTATAAAAGAATTTGCCCCCGCTTTTCCCGCGGAACAGATGTCTATCATAGATAGAAATATCCTGCGCCTGGCTATTTTCGAAATTCTATTTAATGATAAAACTCCGTTCAAAGTGGCTATAAATGAAGCTGTAGAGTTAGCCAAGGCATTCGGAAGCGATTCCTCCCCCCGGTTAATCAACGGTGTATTGGGCTCAATAACGACTAAACATGGCATAAAACAAATGGAGCCTAATCAAGGGGTGTGAGAGCCCTGTCTGCTCCAGGTAACCTCTATGTAACCTCTTGGAGGCGGAACCATCCTGACTTGCCCTTCTTACCGGGGTTTGCCATTCTCCCTGCTCCGTTTTGGACTGGCGTGCCGGTCTGATGATGGCGATTTCTCGGAGTAAATCTCGGAACCTTTTTCTGGCAGAACTTGCTTTCTTCCAGCGGAATCTGGTATACTTCGCAGCCGTGCCTAAACCTGTATGGCGGAAAAAGAAGGTATTTACAACGCTTCTATGGACCGCCTTCTTTACAACTGATTCTCATTAGTGGAGGTAAATATCACGATGGAAGTGCTGAGTCCTTACAAAGAAGCTACAAATGTCATACTTGAAGCCGGTGGTGAACCACTCAAATTGTGTTACCAATGTGGCCTTTGCACTGGTATTTGTCCCTGGAACTTAGTCCGAAGTTTTCTGGTTCGCCGCATTATGCATGAAGCTCAGCTTGGGGCGACCGATTTTGGCAGCGAGGATATTTGGACTTGTGTTACTTGTCGAGCTTGCGTTCAACGTTGTCCCAGGGGGGTCGAGATAATAGATGTGATGAGGGCGATACGCAGAGCTGTAGCTAGCCTAGGCGTAGGCGTCGTACCGGACGCCTTGAGAATCTCAACCAAGAACATCGCTGGTGTAGGTAATCCACTTGGGGAGGCACCAGAGAAGCGAAATGACTGGGCTAAGGACCTTAACGTAAAGAACTTTACTTCGGATACCGAAATACTCTATTTCCCCTGCTGTGTACCTTCATACGATCCTGATGTGAGAACAGTGGCTAGGTCGACCGCCACAATTTTTAATAAGCTTGGGATTGATTACGGCCTCATAGGCACTGAGGCAAAATGCTGTGGCGAGTCAGTTAGGAAAGCGGGGAATGAGGATACTTTTCAAAGCTTGGCTCGGAACAACATCAATCTCTTTGTCAATAGTGGTGTCAGAACCGTCGTAGTCAGCTCGCCGCACTGCTATCACACCTTCAAGAATGAATATCCTGAGCTTGGAGGCGAATTTGAGGTGATCCATATCACTCAATATCTAGCTTCACTTCTGGAACAGGGAAAATTGAAGCTATCTAAAGAGATAAACAAGAAAGTAATCTATTCCGACCCTTGCTACTTGGGGAGACACAATGATGTCTATGATGAACCTAGAAAAGTATTACAGAGCATTCCCGGCCTGGAATTAATAGAATTCCCTGATGCTCGTGAGGATGGTCTTTGTTGCGGTGGTGGCGGCGGTAGAATCTGGATGGACACTCCGAAAGGGGAGAGATTCTCTGACATAAGGGTCGAGCAAGCTGTAGCGAAAGGTGCCGATGCAATAGCTCTAGCCTGCCCTTATTGTTTCCTCAACTACAGGGACAGCGTGCTCTCTATGGGCAAAGCGGAGGCCGTGCAGGTCAAAGATATCGCCGAACTTGTTGCTGAAGCAATATAGTAATGGAGGAACGAAGATGGAAGACGTTAAAACTGGCGTTTATATTTGTCATTGCGGTTTGAATATCGCTGACACTGTGGATGTAGAAGAAGTAGCCAAATATGCTGCAAACTTACCTGCGGTGGCAGTGTCCCGCAACTACAAATTTATGTGTTCTGATCCGGGACAAAGTATGATCAAGGAAGATATTAAGCAACTTGGTCTTAATCGGATTGTGGTTGCCTCCTGCTCCCCACTGATGCATGAACCTACGTTCCGTCATGCTATTCAAGAGGCTGGTGTAAATCCTTACCTCTTTGAGATGGCTAATATTCGAGAACATTGTTCTTGGACTACTGAAGACCATGAGGACGCTACTGAAAAAGCTAAAGCTTTGGTAAGCGCTGCAGTAAGGCGTGTTTATTATCACCAGCCTTTGGAGATACGAGAAGTCCCGGTAAATCCCAATACTTTGGTAATTGGTGGCGGTATTGCTGGTATCCAGGCTGCCCTGGAAATCGCTGATTCTGAGCACAAGGTTTATCTGGTGGAGAGAGACCCCAGCATAGGGGGGCATATGATTCAATTCGATAAAACCTTCCCCACCTTAGACTGTTCCGCCTGTATCCTGACACCCAAGATGACCTCGGTAGGTATGCACCCCTACATCGAATTGATGACTTATAGTGAGGTAGAGGAAATATCCGGCTTTGTTGGCAGTTTCAAAGCAAAAATTCGAAAGAAGGCTCGTTATGTGGATGAAGACAAATGCAATGGCTGTGGTGCATGTATAACTAAATGCCCCTGGAAGGCATCTAGTGAGTTTGACATGGGCTTGGGCGAAAGGAAAGCTATCTATACTCCATTCGCTCAGGCAGTGCCAAATATACCGGTCATTGATACAGAACATTGTGCTTATTTCCTCAATGGAAAATGTCGGGCCTGTGAGAAATTCTGTGAACTAGGCGCTATTGATTTTGAGCAGGTTGACCAGATTGTTGAGATAGAGATTGGCAATATCATTGTCGCTACTGGTTACGATTCATTTGACCCCACTCCTATTACTCAGTACGGCTATGGCAAGTTCGACAATGTTTATAGCGCGCTTGAATTTGAGAGGATATGTAATGCTGTGGGACCTACCAACGGCAAAATAGTCCTCAAAGATGGCTCGGAGCCCAAGAGCGTGGCTATTCTTCACTGTGTAGGTAGCCGCGATGAGAATTACCATGAATATTGCTCACGAGTGTGTTGCATGTACGCTCTTAAGTATTCCCATCTCATAAAGGAGAGGACAGATGCTGAGGTCTACCAGATGTATATAGATATGCGCTGTTTCGGGAAGGCGTATGAGGAATTCTATAAGCGACTCTCCGAAGAAGGGGTTAATTTTGTACGAGGCAAGGCATCTGAGGTTACCGATAGGGCAATTAACGAAGATGAAGAGGGAAAGCTTATAGTCTGTGGTGAAGACACTTTGCTATGCAAGATTATACGAGTCCCGGTTGACATGGTAATCTTGGCTACGGCATTGGAGCCGAGGTCAGACGCTGCGGAAGTAGGTAAATTGCTGACTATCAGTCGAAGCGCCGATGGCTTCTTCTTGGAAAGACATCCTAAACTCGACCCGGTAGCAACCATGACCGACGGTGTTTTTATCGCTGGCTGTTGCCAGGGCCCGAAGGATATACCGGATACCGTAGCCCAGGCTTCAGCCGCTGCAGCTCGGGTTTTGGCCCTAATCAGTAAGGGAAGGGTGGAGCTTGAGGCAGCTACGGCTGTTATTGACGAAGAGAAATGCTCCGGTTGCAGGATCTGTAATCTTCTCTGCCCTTACAGTGCTATTTCTTACATTGAAGATGAGAAGGTATCCCGAATTAATGAAGCTCTGTGTAAGGGCTGCGGCACCTGTGTAGCGGCTTGTCCCAGTGGAGCGATTACCCATAAACAGTTCACCACGGAGGAAATTACAGCAGAAATTGAGGGGGTATTAGTATGAGTTTCGACCCTAAAATTGTCGGCTTCTTGTGTAATTGGTGCTCTTACCGGGGTGCTGACCTGGCTGGCACCTCAAGAGTGAAATATGCACCGAATGTGAGGGTAATAAGAGTCATGTGCTCCGGCAGAGTAAACGAAATTCTAATACTTAAAGCAATTACCGCCGGTGCTGATGGTGTTCTAGTCTCCGGCTGCCATCCTGGGGATTGTCACTACGTAAAAGGTAATTTAAACGCCATGAGGAGAATTACTGGTATAAAACCTTTCCTTGGAGCCATGGGAATCGAACCTGATAGACTTAAATTGGAGTGGATCTCAGCATCTGAGGGCCCCAAGGTGGCTGAGACTTTCAACAGCTTCACAGAAAAGATAAACCAACTCGGGCCAAGCCAGCTTAATAAGAGCCACAATTGCTCCAATGATCAAATTTGTAGTTAACTTGTCACCTGAAATAGGTACTAGTTATCCCATTACTAACGCCAATCCAGTTTAGAATCCCACTCTATTCTTTACGGCTTCCTTAACTAAATATTTCCTATAAAGCATGATGGCTTGTTATACAGTTCTACCTTGCCACAGCAAGATCCAGCTGATGAACCTGCTGCAGTTTGTAGAAAATAGAAGAGGCAGGGAATAGGAATAAGCTTTTCTATCTCCTAGCAGACACAGATATGACAGGCAATAGATTGAGAAAAATTTCCCACCTTTGCTTCAAGTCAATCGGTGTCGTGAAGATGCACGTTGCCCCAAATAGCAATAGCCCGTGCTAAAGACTCAACATCGACACACTCAGGTGCCTTTTCATCTTTGAAGCAAATCTTCATGTAATTTTTCAGTATGAGGCCACCAACTCCCTCAATAGCGGATCGTACCGCCGCTAACTGAGTAATAACGCTTTCACAGTCGCGTCCGCTCTCTATCATCTTCTGGATACCGCGAATTTGCCCCTCGGCCCTTTTCAATCGCTTCAATAAGACTTCTTTGGAGATCGCCTCGTCAGCCATGATATCCTCCCGAGAAATTACTTTTTAGGGTTGACATACCATACCCCCCTAGGGTATAATGCTCGGCTGTCACAATGCCTAATGACTTAGTATTTTATCATACGCTTGTCAAGACTGCAGGTGAGTTATCCAAGCACCAAGAGAAGATCCCAAACGAATTTGAACCAGAGAAGATTAATTTGTTCTGCAAATCACATGCCCATACCCAGGCTAATCCGACTGGTACCTTTGGAATACAACGCATAGCCAATCGAAGAGTAATATAAGTTATGAAGAAGCATCTAGAGAATAGGCCAGTTAGTACTCTGATAGCCATAATTAAGGTAAAAATATAAAAAGAAAGGAGAAAAAGTATGGCTCAGGTAGCAATTACAGTTAATGGTTCCGAAACCAGCAGCGCTTTCCCAGCTATGATTCTGGGATCGGCAGCGGCAGCCTGCGGGCATGATGTAACCTTATTCTTCACCCCGGGTGGCTCACCTCTTATGGTGAAAGGCGAGTTGGAGAAAATAAGGGACAAGAATGTGAAAGGCATGCCAGACATCGTAGAACTTTACGATGGCTTATGCGTTTTAGACGGCAAAATTATGGTCTGCGAACTGTGTTTAACGGCTAAGGACCTTAAGGCTGAGGACATGAGAGAAGAAGTAGTGATTGTGGGAGCAACTACATTCATAACCTCACTACCAGACAATTCCATGATTTTTTCTTTCTAAAGTATCAAAAAAGGAGGATAATATGGCAACACACACATTGGATGTCTTGGGGCTAAAATGCCCACAACCAGTACTCAAATTAGCGGTAATGGCTAAAGAAATTCCTGCCGGCGATGTCGTAGAGGTCCTGGCTGACTGTCCTTCCTTCCCCAGAGATACCGAAGCATGGTGTGCCAAGACCAAGAAAACATTACTCTTTTGCATGGATCAGGGTGGGGGGAAATGGAAGGCACAGATACAATTTTAGTTTGAGAACACATACATGGGAGAAGAATTCACACCCAGAATAGTTGGATTCCTTTGTAATTGGTGTTCCTATGCCGGTGCTGACCTTGCCGGGGCAACAAAACAGAAAATTCCTTCATCTCTTTCAGTCATCAAAGTAATGTGCTCTGGTAGGGTGGAGCCAGCCCTCATTGCTACCGCATACCTGCGCGGGGCTGATGGTGTACTACTTGCCGGGTGCCACCCCGGCGATTGTCACTATCGAGAAGGAAATTACTATGCTCGTCGGAGGTTTGCTCTTTTAGAAAAGACTATGGAAACACTGGGCTTGGAACCCAAAAGGCTCATGTTGGCCTGGGTCTCAGCATCGGAAGGACAGAGATTTGGTGAAATAACCAACCTGTTCACCGAGCAGCTCAGGCAGATGGGCCCGAGCCCCTTGAAGAAGGCTTTACTATAATTGGGGGAGAAATGGAAAATAATGGAAACAGCACCTCGGTGCTCGTAATCGGAGCCGGCATTGCCGGTATCGAGTCAAGCTTACTTTTGGCTAATTCAGGCGCCAAAGTCTATCTCGTCGAAAAGGCTTCCTATTTCGGGGGTAACGTTATCAAGTGGGAGGAAGTATTTCCCAACATGGAGTGTGCTACCTGTATGATAGCACCAAAGCAACAGGAACTCTTGCAGAATGAAAACATTAAGCTGCTAATGCTTAGCCAGGTTGAAGCCGTGCAGGGTTCCGTTGGTGATTTCACCGCGAAAGTAAAGAAAAAGGCGAGGTATGTTGACCTGGAGAACTGTATCGGATGTAATGAATGTTTTGAGCCTTGTCCTGTCGAAGTGGATAATGAATTTGAAGAGAGGCTCAGCAAGAGAAAGGCAATTTACGTCCCCTGTGCCGGAGCCCTGCCCAACGTTCCCGTTATTGATACCGATAATTGTCTGCGCTTCAAGGGAGAAGATTGCCAACTTTGCCAGGAGGCCTGCATGTTCGAGGCTATTGACTATACTCAGCAGGATGAAGAACTCGAACTTAAGGTTGGAGCTATCGTCGTAGCCACTGGATTTAAAACCTTTGATCTCACCCAGACCCCTCAATATGGATACAAGAAACTCAATAATGTTTACTCTATCGTAGAGGTTGAACGAATATGTGCCTCTAACGGCCCTACTGAGGGGCAGATTGTTCTACAAAATGGCGAAGCACCCAAATCTGTAGCTATCATCCACTGTATAGGGCGCGAAGAGAAAGGCTATTGCTCGTCAGTATGCTGCATGGCTTCTATTAAGCAGGCACACTTCTTGAAGAACAAGCTGCCCGAAATAAAGGTATCTCAATTGTACTCTGACCTCTGTATTCCCGGTAGAATCTATCAAAGGTTTTACGAAGAGGTGAAGGGAAGCGGCGTCGATTTTATTCGCGCCACGGTAAATGAAGTTACACAGCAAGGAGCAGGCCTGGCCATCAAGTACAAGACTGAAGATGGTAAGGGAAATACTCTCAATGTGGATATGCTAATCCTGGCACCGGCGATTGAGCCGGAAACCGACTCATCGAAACTGGCTGAGATCTTGGCTATCCCCCAGGATGAGCATGGATTTTTCAGTGAAAAGGAGCCGGACCTTGATTCTGTGGATACTTCCCGAGAGGGCATATTCATTGCCGGGTGTGCCCAATCGCCCAAAGATGTTCCGGATACGGTCGCCGAGGCAGAAGCCACAGTAGGAAGAATACTCTCATTGTCAAGATAGGGGTCATAAGATGGCAAAAAAGATAGGCGTATATGTATGTGAGTGCGGCAATAACGTAGCCGATAATGTGGACATAGATAGAGTAATCAAAGCACTTTCTCCTCTTCGTGACGTGGCAGTTGTCGAGAAATACCGACTGTTATGTTCCGAGGACGGAAAGGAATTCCTGAAGCAAAGCATAATAGATCATGAACTTACTCATTTGGTGGTCGCGGCTTGTTCTCCCAAGCAACATGAACACACCTTCATGAGCGTGTGTGTAGCAGCAAGTCTTAATCCGTACTTGTTCCAGATGGCTAATATCAGGGAACAATGTGCCTGGGTTACGCAAGACAAGGAAGAAGCCACGGACAAAGCGATAAGACAAATAGCAGCCGCTATTGCCAGAGTTGCCTATAACGAAGCGCTGGAGAAGAAAGATATAGACGTTTATCCCGACGTGCTTATAATCGGCGGTGGCATCGCAGGAATTAAAGCCACTCATGTGCTTGCTTCTCCAGACAGGAAGGTCTATCTGGTTGAGAAAAACTCTTCACTGGGAGGCAAGGTAAAGGGCTTTGACAAGTTGTTTACCAAGATGGAATCTGGTTCCGCACTGATCGAAAAAGAGCTAAAGAACCTTCGGGAAGATGAAAATATCGAAGTGTTCACTGAAAGTGAGGTTGAGCAGATTTTGGGGTTCTTCGGCAATTTCGAAGTAAAGGTAGTAAAGAAAGCAACAAACGAAGAACTAAACTTTAATGTTGGAGCGGTGGTATTAGCCACCGGATTCGACTTGATGGACCCAAAGGGACTTCCCCAATATGGATATGGCAAACTCGACGATGTCTATACAAGTTTGGAATTTGAAGAAATGAATGTTCCCGGCGGGCCCACCGGCGGAAAGATCCTTCTTAAAAACGGCAATCCCCCCAAATCTGTTGCCATTGTCCATTGTGTGGGACGGGAGGACAAGGGCTATTGTTCTAAAGTATGCTGCATGTATTCCCTTAAGTCTGCCAGAATGCTGAAGGCCCAACTTCCCGCAGTAAAGGTGTCTCAACTCTACTCAGACCTGTGTATTCCAGGGAAGGCCTACCAGAAGTTCCACGAGGAAACAAAAGACTTAGGGGTCGAGTTTATCCGCGCTGAAAAAACTAATGTTACTCAAAATAGCAAGGGTATGACTGTGAAATATGAGAGCGAAACTGGCTCAAAAGGCGACCTGGCTGTAGATATGGTAATCCTTGTCCCGGCAATGGAGCCAAGTAGTGACACTAATAAGTTCGCTGAGATGCTTAGCATACCTATAGACAACGAGGGATTCCTTGCTCAAGAACATCAGAAACTCGCTCCAGTAGCATCTTCCGTGGAGGGAGTATTTGTTGTTGGCTGCGCCCAGGGCCCCAAAAATATTTCGGAGTCCATAGTTCAATCGGAGGCGGCAGCAGGAAAGATACTCTCGGCCCTGGTTCCAGGCAGGAAACTGGAACTGGAAGTAAAGACGTCCGAAATCTCCGAAACTTTCTGCACTGGGTGCAAGACCTGTATCTCCGTCTGTCCCTACTCCGCTATTAGCTTTGACGATTTCAGAGAAATCTCGGTAGTAAATGAGGCCCTGTGCCACGGGTGTGGAGTCTGTGCTGCAGCTTGTCCCTCCGGTGCTGCCAGTGTGAAAAATTTTGCCTTTACACAGATCTATCAAGAGGTCGAAGCGCTACTAAAATAAACGAAAGGAGACATAAAATGCCAGGGAAGGTGAATAGAAAATGAAAAGGATTATCTTATTCGTTTTTGGAATTATTCTGCTTGTCCTTATACCGGTATTAGCTGTAGCCACCCCGGCGGCACCTACAGTATCACAGTTTGATGTTATAGTTACTGCCGCAGATGCCTACCTGAATGATCCCAACCCGGAACTTAATATTTCGTCAAAAGACCTACTGTCCGCAATGCTTGCCGACGGGTCGTATATTATCAGCGAGAGGAAGCCTGAAGATTATGCCACGGGACATATCCCTGGAGCTGTTAACCTGCCGGCGTCCGTGCTATTTAAGCCCGAGAATCTGGCCAAGTTACCTAAAGACAGTAAGATTGTGCCATACTGCTACACGGGCCATACCGGAAGTCAAGTCACCGCTATGCTTAACATGTGCGGCTATAATGCCACCAACCTGCTCTGGGGGATAATGGGCTGGACCACGAATACAACGGTGGCTAACAAGCAATTCTCCAATCCCAGCACGGATTTGCCGACCGAGACTACAGCCAATCAACTTACCGGAACATACAATCTCCCCTCAGTCAATGTAACGTCCGCGACAAGCGAGTTAGAGATTATTCGGATTGCCTGTGATAACTATGCAACTGCTGGCCTGAAGAATATTGCGGCGGGCAACCTAAGCGCGCTGATTACCGATGGTGATCCAAATAATGATCCTATTATCATCAGTGTTCGCAAGGCAGAGGACTACGCCAAAGGCCACATCCCTGGTGCAGTCAACATAGCCTTTACGGGCATAGCGAAGAAGGAAAACCTGCAGAAGCTTGATCCCGATAAGCAAATCGTAGTTTATTGTTACACTGGTCGCACTGGAAGTCAGGCAACGGCTATCCTGAATGTGTTGGGTTACGACGCAAAGAACCTCTTATGGGGAATGAGCGGCTGGACCACCGACCCGGTTTTGGCAGCTAAGAGATTTGACCCAGACACGAATCCTGATTATCCATTTGCGACCGGTGCCGGTGAAGCGGTGCCAACAATACCAAACGGAGATGATGGCTCCTGCGGCTAAAGGCAGATAACTAGCTTGGCTTTAGCCAGGCTAAAGTAAAATTCATAAATAAACACTAAGAAAGGAGACAAGATGGCAGAAGAGATTAAACCCGACGAGACTCTTGATGTAAGGGGCGAAATTTGTCCCAATCCCGATGTTAAGACAATGGTAAAACTCAAAAAGATGGCACAGGGACAGATCCTGGAGGTCCTGGTTGATTATCCGCTCTCAGTAGAACGTATTCCGGGTAATGCTGAAAAAAATGGGCACAAGGTGTTGAAAGTAGAGAAGGTTGATGGTCCCGATCACAAAATATACATAGAGGCTAAGGGGGGATAAAAATGAGCCCATTGATATTTCTGGGTATTCCCATTGGTTTAGCCTTTGGGTTTGCCTTGCAAAGGGGCAGGTTCTGTATGAACTCTGCTTTTAGGGACATTATCGTACTGAAAGAGTACACACTCCTGAAGGCAGTGGGGCTTGCGATTCTTATCCAGATGGTAGCATTTGCAGCCCTGGACATGGCCGGGGTAATTACTATAAGCCCCAATACATTCTTTTGGGGTGCCAATATGCTCGGCGGCTTTGTCTTTGGAATTGGCATGGTAGTGGCAGGGGGATGCGCCAGCGGTATAACTTACCGCTTCGGAGAGGGTATGGTAGGTGCGATGTCAGCAGTACTTGGTTTAATACTCGTGGGATTGATGACTACAATGGGTGCGTTCCACCCATTAGTTGTCGCTATCAGGGGTGCAACAACGGTGACATTAGCAGATGGGGCAAACCTCACGTTAGCTAACATATTCGGCATTCCCCACTATGCATTAGCTTTTGGTATCGCGGGCGTTGCCCTTATTATATGGGCTATCCGTTCCAAAAGCAGTAAAGGGTCTTCCAAAAAAGCGGAAAGTATTTCTGTAGGTACCAGGATATTCAAGAAGGGATGGGGATGGCAGGCAACAGCGATTGTCATAGCCATTATAGGAATTCTTGCTTTTATCGCCTCAACTGCTGCTGGACGGAGCTATGGTCTGGCCATTTGCGGTGGATACTGGACAACCATTCAAAGTCTACTCCTGGGCCAAAACCTCATCGGCTGGCTTTCTGTAATGCTACTCTCCACCATCCTAGGGTCTTTTATAGCAGCCAAGATTGCTGGTGAAGCTAAGTTACGGGCACCAGCACCAAAAGTGTTAATCCAGACATTCTTCGGTGGTTGTTTGATGGGCTTCGGAGCGGCGCTCGGCGGAGGTTGTAATATCACCCATATCCTGACCGGAGTACCCCAGCTTGCCTTAAGTTCCATACTGAACGGAGCCTTTATCATCTTCGGATGTTGGGCATTAGCGTACTTCTGGTTCGTCAGACCCATGCGGAACTTATGAGGAACTGGCATATATAAAGAATTATAGTAATTGATATAGGGGAGAATGAGTGGTGCAATGAAGATGATGTCTTCAATTGTCCTTCATTCATTCCCCACAGGAAAACTGCGAAGAATAATGATTTTGTAGAGGTATGGCAGGACTGATAAGGAGTTAATATGGTTGTTACTCAAAAAGGGGCGATCTTAGCGGCAGAGGAGGGTACGGAAAAAGGTATCCTCAATTTTATAAAGCAGGCACTGAGTCAGGGTTGCTTTGACGCTGTCCTTATTCCCGCTAGAGTGCCAACGGGCGACTCGTTTGCTTACTTTTTGGTTCAAAATGAGTCATTTCTTGAAGGAGCGTCTCCGTTGTCCCCAATTATGCCAGTCCAGGGAGCTAGAGTTCTTTCCGCCCTTACAAGAGGTGGAAAAGGGAAGAAAAGAATAGCTGCTGTGATACGGCCCTGCGAGGCAAGGGCGGCGATCGAGCTAGCTAAACTCGGGCAAGTAGACCTCGAAAATATGATACTTATCACTGTGGATTGCCCCGGTGTGATACCTCTGTCTGATTATTTTGAAGATCCAACAAAGGGTAATGAAGTATTTAAACATGCCTCTCAAGATTGGAACAGCAAGCCCATGCGGCCGGTGTGCCGAACATGTGACAAGTTTTCCGCCTGCGGTGGAGAGGACATACATGTAGGAACACTAGAAACAAGTAGCGCCAGTATTCTCCTTATTCCCCATGGCGCCAAAGGTGAAGATATCTTGAACAAACTAGGCATCCCGCTTGAAGAGGATATATCTGATTGGGAAGCTAAGGTGAAAAGGTTGACTGAAGAGAGAAAGAAGGGAAGAAAGCAGACTGACGAAGCATTACGAGCCGACATTGAAGGAATAAACAGACTGGCAGAAACCTTCAGCGCATGCATAAATTGCCATAACTGTATGAGGGTTTGCCCTATATGCTACTGCCAACAGTGTAATTTCGATTCGAATAAGATGAAATTCACTTTTGAAGATTACATTACGAGAGCAGAAACAAGAGGTAGTCTGATGGTTCCTACTGATACTTTACTGTTTCACATCGGACGGATGCTGCATATGTCACTCTCTTGTGTATCATGCGGCATGTGTGAAGACGCCTGTCCTATGGCTATTCCGGTAGCGCAAATCTTCACTCTAGTTGGTGACAGAAATCAGGAAGCGTTCGATTATGTCCCTGGTAGGAGTGTAGCTGAACCCCTACCATTGACAACTTTTGAGGAGCGCGAATTTCAGGAGGTGGAACAGTCTTATGCAGGAGTCTCTGCCAGACAGGAGAGACAGGATGACTAAGGTATTAAGGATAAATAAAGGCGCAGAGAAAGGGCTGAAAGAGCTACTCAAGTTTCTTTTAGAAGACGGCAGGGTAAAAGGTGTCGTCGCTCTCCGAAAGACCGGTGAAGATGGTGCCATATCTTATTCGCTCATTACCAATGCTGATCATATCGAGTCTACCTTGCCTTTGTTCCCTTTGATGCCAGTGAATTTGGGTAAACAGCTCTCACTTCTCACACTAATGGAACCTGCTACTCACCCTATCGCTGTGGTTCTAAGACCTTGCGAACTGAGGGCATTTGTAGAACTTGTGAAACGAAATCAAGGTAGCCTGGAGAACTTTCTGTTCATAAGTTCAACCTGCGGTGGAGTCTATCCACTGAAAATGGCTGTGGCTGAGGATATCGATAAACAGCTAGCTCAATATTGGGAAGCAGTTGAACAAGGTGAAGCTATTCCTGATATAAGACCTGCCTGTAAAGCTTGTACGTATTTTGTGCCCTACACCGCTGATATTACCTTATCACTACTCGGAAATAAGGAAATCGACAAACAGAGTGTACTATTCTTGAACACCGATAAAGGACAGAGCTTCGTCGAGGGTATATCGGGACAGCTCAGCGAAGAAGAACCTGACTCAGCGACGATGGAGCAGATAAGGAAGGAGCGGGAAGCTGAGAAGCAGAAGCTTTCTGATGAGGTCGAGACAAAAGCCCTGGGCATTGACGACCTGACAAAGACATTTAGTAGGTGTATAGATTGCCATAATTGCAGCAAGGTCTGTCCCATTTGTTATTGCCACGTATGCTTTTTCGACAGTAAGGACAGCGAGCACGGACTGGTTTATTATGAAACAGAGCTAGAGAAAAAGGGATTTGTGAGTATGCTTTCTGAAACGACATTCTACCACTTGGTAAGGTTATTCCATGTAAGCGCATCTTGTGTAGGATGTGGCTTATGCGCAGATGTGTGTCCCGCCAACATACCACTCTGGGCTGTTTCCTTGAAGACGGGAGAGGCAGTGCAAAAGGCCTTTGATTACCTCCCAGGTAAGGATATAGAGGAAGGGATTCCTCTTACTACTTTTAAGCCAGAAGAATTCGCCGGAGTTGAATAGTAAGACTGCAAGAAACTCTGGTAAGCTACAAAACATCACACGGCCACGTATGTTAGATCTCTTGTTCTGGGTTCTGCCCTGAATAAGACAGTATAGATATTTAAGAATCTTTCTTTAAATGACGAGCCCGGATCTGAAAGTACTCATTTGTGATTTTATATGAATTACTAAAAGGGGGTGTGTTAACTGGAACTATTAGATAGTCCGCCAAAGATTGCCCTTAAAATAGATGAGGAATCATGCAGTAGCTGTGCTATATGTTTCTCCACCTGTCCTTTTGAAGCGATAAAGAGAGACCCTGAAACAGGTAAATTGTTTCTGGAGATAGAAAAGTGCCAGGTGTGTGCGATTTGCTACTCTAGTTGCCCTGCTAAAGCAATCGATATCATCTACTATGATATAAATTCCCTGACTAAATACCTCGAAAACGCAAAAGAGCAATATGGGTCTGACTCGTTAGTTATTATGTGTAAAGGCAGCGCCCCTGACTTTCAAGATGTAGAGACGCTGTTTGGAATCTCGGAATTTATTCCATTATCTGTCCCCTGTGTCGGGCGTATCCCTCCGGAGCTTCTTTTGAAAGCCTTATCCCCCATGGGAATAAACAGAATCTATATTCTCGCCTGCGATGAGGATTACTGCCGATTTGAAAGAGGAAGCTCGATTACCGGGCATAGAATCACAGCACTCAATGTTTTTCTGGAACAATTTGACTACGGTAAAGAGCTAATCAAGCTCGAGCGAAATAGTCTGAAGGTCAAAGCAGATAGGAACAAATGTATCAGTTGCGGCAACTGCGTATTCTACTGCCCCTACGATGCTGCTAAACTGGAGCATGGAGCAGCTAGCTTTGACCTAGAATTATGCCGCGGCTGTGGTTTATGTGTAACTTTATGTCCCGCCTTTGCTTTGGATTTAGAACACTGGGAAGAGGACCGGATATCAGCGTTAATATCCGAGTTATCCAACGGGAGGAAAAAAACAAATATTTTAGTGCTGCGCTGTCAGTGGTGCGTTTTCCCTGAGCTTGATGAAGAATTTGATACCAACGTTCATATCATGGATATGCCCTGTGCTGCCAGAGTTGACCCTCTGCACATCCTGGAAGCTTTCCGCCAAGGAATAGACGGCATTTTGATAGCTGCCTGCCCCGAAGAAGATTGTAAGTCGAAGACAGGAAGTAAGGAGGCTAAGAGATCGGCCACAGCATTGAAGAAGACTCTGAGTCAAATTGGGCTTGAAGAAAGGCTTCATTTCTGCTCCGTATCCCCAAGGTATCCTGAAGCTTTCCGCGAAGAGCTAGAGCAGTTCAAGGTAAGGATAGAATGTGCCTGTTCAAAGGAGGTCAGACAGTGATAGTAACAGCTCAGAAACCCTTGGATGAAATTCTGGATTTTTTATCCCCCTACAATTCTATTCTAGTCGCCGGCTGTGATGGCTGTACCCAACCACCAAGAGGCTTGAGAGAAGCAAGAACTCTGGCTCAATTGCTTGAGCTCGGCGGAAAGTTAAGAAGTAAGAATTTCAACCTGAGGGTAACTACATTGCCCAAGCAATGCGACTCTTACCTAACATTAACTACGCTTAAGACCCAAATGGCGGACATAGAAGCTATTCTATCGTTAGCTTGTGGTTTGGGAGTGCAAACCATCACTCAAGTCCTACCCGATTGCCCTGCATTCCCATCTCAAAACACTCTCTTTATCGGGGCAGAGATTAGAGAAGACAGCACTCTGGAGGAAAGATGTGCTGCTTGCGGAGATTGCATGCTTGCCATAACCGGAGGTATATGTCCCATCGCCAGATGCGCCAAATCTTTGCTTAATGGTCCCTGCGGAGGCTCACAACATGGCAAATGCGAGATTGACCCTGAGAAGGACTGTGCCTGGGATTTGGTTATTAAGCGTCTGGGAAAACTGGGCAGGGTATCTGACTTAGAGGAAATTCGTGCTCCCAGGAATTTTGGCCAGGTGGTCAGACCTGGAAGGATTATAGGATAGATTTCTGATAGGAAAGACCTTTACCAAAAGAGTGATTCCAAATGTATTTCCCTCTGTAGAATTGCACCGTTTGACATTTCCCAAAGCGAATGCCACGAAAAATAATCATCCCCAACTTGAAACTTAATGTGATAAAAAGGCTGAAGCACACTGTTTGGTGAAAATCGCATAAAAGTTTCGATTTCATGGGGGAAAATCCCATTATCTCCGAACCTGCCTTGACAAGACATATTATTTCAGACTAAATTATATGCTTTAGTGTGCTCATAGTCTCATTTCCTCACATGCAGAATGCACAAGAGTTATCTAAGGCTCTCTCAGATTGAAAGAGGCTTAGAATTAGAAACTTACTTCTGGGGCAGTAATGCTGTATTTGCGAAGTAATGCAAGCAATGAAGATATCACAGCCACGCGCCTCCAGGAGCTTGACTACTCTGCACAGTACTGGCATTTTAAAAGCAAGGCGTGATAGCCTATGGGTGCTGTACTCAATTGATGTGGAGGGCATAGAAAGATCCTATGACTGTCTTCCCAAGCTTGCAAGAAGCGCCCTTAAGGGTAATGAACTTGCTGACCTCGATCGAGAGCGATTGAAGGGCGCACTAAGAGAGAGTCCCTGTGTGGAACGTGTGCAACTTCTGGACTGTTAACCGCTGAAGAAATACATGATAACATCAGGCTAATAAAATCTGACGGAGGTGATAATGAATAATTTCGACCCCAAAATTGTTGGCTTTCTCTGCAATTGGTGTTCTTACCGGGGTGCTGATCTGGCGGGCACAGCCAGGATGAAATGCGCTCCCAATGTCCGAGTTATCAGGGTAATGTGCAGTGGCCGAGTAGAGCCAGCCTTCATTGTCAAGGCCTTTCAACTAGGGGCCGACGGTGTTTTGGTTTTAGGTTGCCACCCCGGTGATTGCCACTACGTAGAGGGGAATTATAAAACAATACGCCGCATGTCATTATTGCAGAAGATGCTGCCTCAGCTAGGAATCGAAAATGATCGTGTTCGCCTCGATTGGGTTTCGGCTTCCGAAGGCGACCGTTTTGTCTCAATAGTTGATGAAATGACGGAAAAAGTTAGAGTCTTAGGTCCTTTTTCACAAAATTCCGAGGATCTGCAGCACAGTTAGCTTTCAACCGGCTTTCTACTGAGTGGTTGTTTGTTGTGGAAGAAGCCGGAGTTATTGCTATTGCCACCAATGAATTCCAGAGTTCTCTAATGAGAATACAATTGTGTATTACAGGGTAGGTAGCATGCTAATCTAGCTGTGAGCCCAAGATTGAAAGTTGCCAAAGCTCTGGGAATTGACTATAATCGCTGAGGACACACTTCTGGGCAGGATAGCCCGATTTCTCTATATATAGCAATTTTATGCACAGCTTTGAAGCTTGCTCTGATGCTAAGGATTTTATCAAGCTATTCACCTGTGACCTCTAGGTGGATGGCTTCCTTATGGGAAAGCATATGAAACTTGACAGAGTAGCTAAAACAGCTGAGCAGGGGTTTATCGCTGGTTGTTGTGGATATATCGGGGACATTCCTGACACTGTAGCCCAGATTTCTCCCGTCGCTGAGCCAGCGATACTTGCGGAATCGATCGACAGTATAGTGAAACAGGTCAGGAGATTAGAGCCTTCGCCTCTCCAGGAAGGGGTCGAGGCGTGAATCTCGAAGACATTATCAAGGAAACAAAGACCTACTACTGTTTGGAATGCGGCAAGTGTACAGCCGTCTGTCCCGTTTCAAGATATAATTCCGATTTCTCCCCAAGGCTAATGTTAGAAAGAGCCTTGATGGGTTACAGGGATGAGCTAATTCACGACCGAGAGCTATTCTCCTGTCTTGCCTGCTACGCTTGTTCGAAGCTCTGTCCATCAGACGTTGATTATCCTGTGTTTACGCAAAAGGTGAGAAATCTAGCTTCTGGCGAGGGAGAGCATGGCGATTGTGCGCACTCGGGGACCCTTCATACGTTAATGAGATTCATGTCTCGCTCTGACGTCAAGCAGAGACGGTTGGACTGGCTCGATGGCTGCCGCACCTTGGAGAAGGGTGAGGTATTGTATTTTGTGGGCTGCGCTCCATATTTCCAGCCAGTTTTTGAGGATATTGAGGTCAGCCCGGTGAATATTGCCAGAAACAGTATCAAGATACTCAATGCTTTGGGGATAGATCCCGTTGTACTTCCTAATGAGAGATGTTGTGGACATGACCTCTTGTGGACTGGGGACGTAGAGACATTCAAGAAGCTGGCTCAGCTCAATGCTCAGATGATAAAGGAATCTGGTGCCAAGAAGATAGTTTTCTCCTGCCCTGAGGGCTATAGGACGTTCAAGATTGATTATCCCAAATATGTGAAGCTCGACTGCGAGCCAGTGCATATCTCCGAACTTTTAGCTCAGAACTTGTCTAAGCTGTCATTGCAGCCCCTGGTAAAAAGGAGGGGAAGCAATCCCGTGGTCAAAAAGGTAACTTATCAAGACCCTTGCCGACTGGGAAGGCATCTGGGGATTTATGAACCGCCGAGGGAAATAATCAAGGCTATCCCGGGGATAGATCTGGTTGAGATGGAACATAGTGGTGGCGATAGCATCTGCTGCGGCACCAGTGTCTGGACCAACTGCAGCTCTTACTCTAAGGAGATAAGAGTAGAACGACTCTCTGAAGCCAAGGCTACCGGTGCTGAGGTACTGATTACGTCTTGCCCCAAGTGTCAGATACATTTCAAGTGCGCTATGACGGATAAAGGTACCGAGAAAGGTTCCGATATAAAAATGGAAGTTATGGATTTGGTTAGTGTGGTAGCCAATGCTATAAACACCTAAGGTAAACACTTAAGTAAGAATGAATAGAGAAAACGGACATGAATCGGTCTTGGTAATCGGCGGAGGCATAGCCGGAATTCAGGCTTCACTTGACCTGGCCAATATGGGCTTTAAGGTATATTTAGTAGAAAAGTCGCCCAGCATCGGGGGGAGGATGGCACAACTGGATAAGACCTTTCCCACTAATGATTGCGCCATGTGTATACTAGCCCCTAAGATGATCGAGGCTAGTTCGCACTCTAATATAGAGCTCCTAACTTATTCTGAAGTAGAAAAAGTCAGTGGGAAAGCAGGCGACTTCCAGGTCAAGATAAATAGAAAGGCGTCTTTTGTTGATTGGAACAAATGTAACGGATGCGGTCTCTGTGTGGAAGGATGCCCAGTCATTATGCCAAACGAATTCGATCACGGGATTGGAACAAGAAAGGCCATATACCTATTCTTTCCCCAGGCTGTTCCTAAGAAATGTGTTATGGATAAAAGGGAAGAGCGTCCCTGCAAAGCAGCTTGTATGAATGCTTGCCCTGTCCATACCAATGTGCCGGGGTACATCAAACTCATTGCCGAAGGACAGTTTGAAGAGGCTTACAAGCTCATAAGGGAGACAAATCCCCTGCCAGCATGTGTTGGGCGGGTATGCTATGCCCCCTGCCAGGAAGCCTGTAATCGCGGCCAAATAGATGAACCACTGTGTATCCGCGACCTCAAGAGAGTACCCGGGGACCAATGGAATATCGAGGAACTTGAAGTCCCGGTAGTGGCCAAAACAGACAAAAAAGTAGCGATTGTAGGCTCAGGGCCCGCAGGTCTTGCCGCTGCTAATGACCTTGCTCTAAAGGGTCACAATGTAACTATCTTTGAAGCCCTCCCTGAACCGGGAGGTATGCTTCGCGTTGGCATACCTGAATATCGCCTTCCCAAGGAAATTTTGCGCCAGGAGATAGGCCATATCCAAAAGCTGGGCGTGGAGATAAAAACGGGCATCCGAGTTGGTAAGGATATTGCCATCAAAAAATTGAAAAGAGATTACGATGCCATTTTCGTCGCTGCTGGAGCACACGGTGGCATGAAGCTCGGTGTGGAGGGTGAAGACATTCCCGGAGTAACGGAGGGAATAGGATTTCTTCGGGCTGCAAATCTCGGGGAAAAGGTGAATATTGGTAAGAAAGTAGCGGTGATTGGTGGAGGTAATACAGCTATCGATTGTGCCCGCACAGCCAGGCGACTAGGAGCAAAAGAGGTGACCATCGTTTATCGTCGTTCGCGCACCGAGATGCCGGCTTCCGAGGAAGAAGTAGCAGCAGGGGAAAAGGAAGGAATCAAGATTGAGTTCCTGACGACTCCGAGTCGCTTCTCCACCGATAACAAAAAGCTTGCCAAAATGGAGTGTGTGCGGATGAAGCTTGGGGAACCAGACGTCAGCGGTCGTCGTCGTCCCGTCCCTGTCAAAGGTTCTGAATTTGCTATGCCAGTGGATACAGTGATTACAGCATTGGGACAGATTCCAGAAACAGATTTTGTTAAGGAGTTGGGAATTACACTTTCCAGGAGGGGCACGATAGAAATCAGTGGCAAGACCGGGGCAACCAATGTTGAAGGAATATTCGCCGGAGGTGATGTAGCAACCGGGCCCGCTTTCGTGATTGACGCTATTGCAGCAGGGAAAAAGGTATCTCGCTCTATCCACCAATACTTGACTGAACAACCTCTTGAGTCTGAGGTAGCATGGAAGGAACCAGAAGAGTTTTCCCAGGAGGAGATAGAGGACCGCAAAAAACGCTTTCCTTCCAGAAATAGGGTGGAGATGAGGGGGCAACCTGTTGAGGAGAGGGTACAGAACTTTGGTGAAGTGGCTTTGGGATATTCTCTAGAGGAAGCCAAGGAGGAATCTTCACGCTGTCTGGCCTTACAGATAGAGGGATGCATAGAATGCCACGAATGTGAACGGCGATGTGAGCCTAATGCAATAGTCTATACGATGCGAGATGAAGACATTACAGTAGAAGTGGGAGCGATAATCATCGCTTCAGGACTTGGCCTATACGATATTTCAGCGCTAACAGAATACGGCTATGGAAGAATAAAGAACGTGATCACTGCCATGGAGTTTGAGAGGTTGACTGCTGCCTCAGGACCTACCATGGGAGAGCTTAGGCGTTCTTCGGATGGCAGGATACCTGGTAATATTGCTTTTATCCAATGTGTCGGCTCTCGGGATCTCAGGAATAAGGCTTATTGTTCCAGTGTCTGCTGCATGCATGCTACCAAAGAGGCCATGCTGGCTTTCGAGCATCATCCAGGGACAAAATCCACCATTTTCTATATGGATATGAGAGCTGTGGGTAAAAGGTTCCAGGAATATATTGCTAGCGCCAAAAAGGAATACAATGTGACCTATATCAGGGCTCGTCCCGGTAGGATTGAAGTTAACCCTGAAAATGATAACCCTGTTATTTGGTATGAAGAAACCATCAACGGACAAGTAAAGAGCTTTGAGGCAGAACTGGTGGTCCTTGCCCAAGCCATGGTTCCTCAAATCAACGAAGAATTGGCGGATATACTAGGAATAGAATTGAATGAAGATGGCTTTGTAAGAGCTCCAAATAAATTACTGCAACCATTAGATACTACACGCCCGGGTATTTTTGCCTGTGGTTATGTCCATAGTCCTCGGGATATCCCGGATTCTGTAACCCAGGCCTCAGGTGCAGCAGGCAGAACTGCTGAAGCTATAGCAGGAGGCAAGTAAGGGTCATGGAAGACAATAATCTTACTCAACCTCGCATTGGAGTGTTTATTTGTCATTGTGGTATAAATATTGGGGCGTATGTCAACGTTCCGGATGTTGTGGAATACGCCAAGCAACTACCAGATGTAGTGCATGCTGAGCGCAATTTGTTTACCTGCTCTGAGGAAGGAATCTCAGCGATTAAGAGAGGGATAAAGGAATACGATCTCAATCGAGTCCTGGTAGCTTCCTGTACTCCTAGAACCCATGAACCGCTCTTCCGAGCTGCTTGTGAAGAAGCGGGCTTAAACAGGTATCTTTTCGAGTTTGTTAACATAAGAGACCAGTGCTCCTGGGTGCATATGCGTGAGCCCCTAGAGGCTACGGAAAAGGCTAAAGACCTGATAAGGATGGGGATAGCCAAAGCCAGGTTGCTGCAGCCGTTAGAGGAGGTTGAAATGAAGGTGTGTCCTTCGGCATTGGTGATTGGTGGAGGGATTGTCGGAATGGAAGCAGCCCTAAACCTGGCCAATCAAGGTTTTGATGTATATCTGGTGGAAAAGGAGCCGGAACTTGGTGGAACTCTCCGCAGTATCAATAAACTCTTTCCTATTAATCAGGAAGCAACGAAGTTAATCAAACCGCTTGTTGAACAGATTAAAAGCCATCCCAAGATCAAAACCCATCTTTCATCGAGAGTAAGTCAGGTGACTGGGTTCATAGGTAACTTTGGTATTAGTCTGGATGGGCAGTCTAAAGAAGAACAATTCACTGTAGGTACAATTATAGTCGCAGTCGGGGCTGAGCCGCTAAAACCGACGGGTCAATATGGCTACGCGAAGATGAGCAATGTACTGACCCAACTGGAACTAGAGCAAAGAATGAAGAAAAGGGAATCATTGGGTCAGAATGTTATAATAGTCAATTGTGTTGGAGCTCGGATTCCTGAGAGAACTTATTGCAGCAGGATCTGCTGTATGACGGCAATCAAAAACGCCTTTCTTATTAAGGAATCAAATCCAGAGGCAAAGCTCTGGATATTGCACCGAGACCTCATGACTTATGGTGTGGACTTCGAGACCTATTACCGAAAAGCCATGGAACTAGGGATTAGATTCATTAGATACAGCCTGGAAAAGCCTCCCGAGGTTATCGGGGATGAAAAGGTTGAAAAGATAAGGGTGTACCATGAATTATGGAGAAAGGAAATAGAACTTCCCTGTGACATGCTTGTTCTAACTACTCCTCTTCTTCCTGCTGGTGATAACCAAAGTATATCCAAAATGCTCAAAGTATCCTTAGATGAGTTTGGGTTTTTCTTAGAAGCACACTTGAAGCTTCGTCCTGTAGAGTTTGCCATGGACGGAATCTATATCTGTGGCTCAGCACGCTGGCCTACAGATGTAACTGAAGGAATTTCTCAAGCCTATGCCGCTGCTTCAAAAGCAGCTGGTCCCCTGAGAATGGGATATGTAAAGGCCGAGGCGATAAATGCAGTGGTCAATGAGGATGAGTGCTCAGGCTGTGGTGTTTGCGAAGTATTATGTCCCTTTCAGGCTATTGAGCTTCAACCTAGAGATGATAAGAGAGTGTCCCATGTCAATGAAGCACTATGCAAGGGCTGTGGCACCTGCGGTGCTGCCTGTCCCTCAGGAGCTATTGCCATGCACCACTTCACTGATGAGCAAATTCTAGCTCAGGTAGAAGCCTTATTTGGCTAGATTTATTGGAAATGGTTCGGCAAATGCTTAACAGTGTGGTGTTCAGTGCCGAAATAACGTCTGGAGGAAACGAATGGTAGTACAAGAGATATCACCGATAACGTTACGGGATGAGTTGTGTTCCCGATGCACTGTCTGTCTTTCTGCCTGCCCGGTTGAAGCTATTTCCCGTCATGAAGACCAAATAGTCATAGACCTGGACAAGTGTACACTATGCGGCATCTGTGCCAGTGTCTGTCCCTCGGGTGCCATCGTGCCATATTACTACGGCTCTAATACATTGATTGAGGGGATTGGGGCAAAAAGCCTAGAGGAGGGCATAAGCCTTGTGGTGGCTTGCCGCGGTAGCACCCCTCCTGATGACGAACTTCTGGACACCGTTGAAGGACTGAATGTAGAGCGGGCAATCCTGATGAGGATTCCTTGTGTGGGTCGTCTGCCCTCGTTGTTTTATATTAGTGCCTTATCTATGGGCATTAAGCAGATTATCGTCATTCAATGTGAGCAGGACTTCTGTCGCTTCGACAAAGGTAGCGTGATGAATCAACGCCGCGTGACTATGCTGCGAAATCTACTCAAGCCTTTCGGTTATGCTAATAACATCATCACAGTTATCGAAAGGGCAAAACAAGTAGAATACGATACGGCAAAGTGCGTTGGCTGCGATAAGTGTATAAATATCTGTCCATATGGCGCAATAGAAGCGCAACCACTGGCTACACCCAAGGTAGACTATACAAAATGTACAGGTTGTGGTGCATGCGTTGTTGTTTGCCCGCATGTGGCACTTGAGATACATGGCCATGAATGTGCGCGCTTTGCAGAGCTAATTATGGAATATGCCGACAGGATGAAGAAGATAAGGGCTCGATCACCAGCGATACTGGTTCTTTGTTGCCAGTGGGCGGAATTTGCCAGTCTTGACCAGAACCACAGCGGTGTCGACAAACCTAACACGGCAATCCTCGAAATACCTTGTTTCAGTAAGCTTGACCCGATAAATGTCTTTCAGGCACTTCTCTACGGTTTTGACGGCGTGCTTGTTGTTGCTTGTTCTGATGACGATTGCAGGTCCAAAGAATCAAGGCTGGCAACTGAGAACAACATGAAAGTACTCCGGACTAGTTTGAGGATGATGGGACTTGAAAACAGATTTAGGATACACAAGACCTCGCCCAAGAATTTGGGCGACTTCAAACACGAAGTTGACTCTTTTACCAATGAGATCCTAGCCTTGAAGGGAGGACAGGAAGCTAAACATGAATGAAATAATAGTAAAAAAGGAACTAGCTCCCAAGATAAAGTTTATCGAGTTCGTGAACCAAGATATTGCCCGTAAGACAAAGCCGGGACAGTTCGTGGTTGTGCAGATGGGCACGAAAGGCGAAAGATTTCCCATAACTATCAGCGGCACCAATCGGGACAAAGGTACGGTGAAGCTGATCGTTAATGAAGTAGGGAGGAGCTCCCAGAAGCTCGGGGCTTTGAACAAAGGAGAGGTGATCGACAACGTAGCTGGACCGCTTGGGAATGCAGCGGAGATAAAGAAATTTGGTACCGTTCTGTGCTTGGGGGGGGGAGTAATGGTTGGCCCGATTTCCTACGAGATAGCTGCCTTAAAAGAGGCAGGTAACAGAGTAATCGCCGCGATTGGGGCCAGAAACAAGGACCTACTCATTCTCAAGAATGAAATACAAGCCCTGAGTGATGATTTTCATATTTCGACAGATGACGGCTCTGAAGGCTATAAAGGACTGGACTTCCTCCGGACGATCTTTGAGAAAGAGAAGGTTGATCGCGTGATTGCTATGAGTGTTGCGACCGTTACTTTGAGAACAATAAGCGAACTAACGAAAACTTATGGTATTAAGACTATAGTGTCCCTGGCCCCTATCATGCTTGACGGAACTGGAATGTGTGGTTGCTGCCGAGTCTCTGTGGGCGGTGAGACGAAATTCGCGTGTTGCGATGGCCCGGAATTTGACGGACACTTAGTGGACTGGGATTTGCTTGAATCACGAAAGAGAGTCTATTCCCACGAAGAGAGACTCTCGGCTCTTCTTGATGAGGACCAGCGAAAAGGTTTTTCCTCATCTATGTGCAGGAGGTAAAGAATCATGGCTGAGAAACTGAAATTAAATCGTGTTCCTATGGATAAGCAAGCACCAGAGATTCGTAGGCAAAATCCTAACGAAGTGGCATCTGGCTACACATACGAACAAGCAGTCGAAGAAGCTAAACGCTGCATTCAATGCAAGAAGCCAGGTTGTGTTCCTAACTGCCCCGTTAATATAGATATCCCGGGTTTTATCAAAGCCATGGCCGAAGGCGACTTACCCGGGGCGGCTAAGATTCTTTATGCAACTAACAGCCTTCCTGCTATTTGTGGGCGAGTTTGCCCCCAGGAGACACAGTGTGAACAAACCTGTGCCCTGGGCAAAAAGGGTGATCCCGTAGCTATAGGTAGGCTGGAAAGATTTATGGCTGATTGGGCTCGAGAGAATCAGGAAGAATCAGGTATCGGCAAGGTTAGCTTACCCAAAGCTACAGGTAAGAACGTGGCCGTCATAGGGTCAGGTCCTGCCGGGCTTACCTGTGCAGCTGACTTAGCGAAAGCTGGACACAAGGTTGTTATGTATGAAGCTCTTCACCTCCCTGGTGGTGTAGCTGCATATGGAATACCGGAGTTCAGACTGCCCAAAAGCATCGTACAAGCTGAGGTCGACTATTTGACCAATGTCCTGGGTGTAGAACTGCAGCTCAACCAGGTGATTGGAAGGGGAGCGACGCTTGATGAATTGTTGTCAGATGGTTATGACGTCCTGTTCCTGGGCATTGGCGCCGGCGCTCCGATGTTTCTCAACATACCTGGGGAGAACTTAAACATGGTTTATTCGGCTAATGAGTTTCTTGTCCGGCTCAATCTGATGAAGGCATACCTCTTTCCTGAATATGACACACCTGTGAAAATTGGTAAGAAGGTTGCTGTCGTTGGCGCTGGCAACGTGGCTATGGATTCGGCCAGGTGGGCAGTGAGGCTTGGTGCTGAGGAGGTCTATATTGTCTATCGGCGCACCGAAGCTGAGATGCCAGCTAGAATGGAAGAAAGGGAAAATGCCAAGGAGGAAGGAGTCATTTTTAAACTACTGACGCTTCCTACAGCAATAATACCTGATGACCAATGCTCGGTGAAAGCTATGCAGTGCGTGGAGATGGAGCTTGGAGAACCGGACGATAGCGGCAGACGACGTCCGATAGTAAAGCCGGGGAGCGAGTTTATTCTGGATGTGGATATGGTAATACCTGCCTTGGGCACCCGTCCCAATCCCATTATTGCTAAAACAACTCCTGATTTAGAGACGACCAGGTATGGTACGGTTGTGGCTGATGAGACTACTGGCAAAACGAAGAAGGACAAGGTTTGGGCTGGTGGGGATATAGTTACCGGTGCTGCTACGGTAATAAGCGCTATGGGGGCAGCTCGACGGGCAGCTACTGATATGGATGCCTGGCTGAAAAATTAAAGCTGATATGAATATTCGAAGGGTTGTTTTTTGGGGACAGGCGTGCTACTATTACAGGCTTGTGTTATCAGACTGGCAGGTAAGGGTGGATCAGGACTACCCTTTTTATTTGCTTAATTAGAAGATAGATGAACAACTTTGAACCCAGAATAGTAGCTTTTTGCTGTAATTGGTGTTCCTATGCCGGCGCTGACCTGGCTGGCACTTCCAGAATGCAGTACTCTCCCAATATAAGGGTAATCAGAGTAATGTGTAGCGGCAGGGTAAATCCACTCTTTGTGAT
>Ga0255055_10000620_pt1 | contig 27110 bp, 24 predicted proteins | sample JV7_2_27_MG_FD_188633 | JGI IMG/M metagenome (GOLD analysis project Ga0255055, IMG submission 188633) | Seawater microbial communities from Jervis Inlet, British Columbia, Canada - JV7_2_27 | ecosystem: Environmental > Aquatic > Marine > Inlet | place: Canada: British Columbia | collected...
CGCCCCGACCTGAATGCATTATATTACCCGTTCCCGCTCTCCTTGTCACGCCAAATCCGGGAAATCGGGGACGTCAGGCACGTCCGAAATCGTCCTCGAAGCGTTCGATGTCGTCTTCCCCGAGGTACGTCCCCGACTGGACCTCGATGACGATCACGTCCTCCTGCCCGACATTTTCGATTCTGTGGACGGCCCCCAGCGGGATATCAAGGGATTGACCCGCCTGCATCCGGATCGCCTCCCCGTCCCGCGTGACCAGGGCGTCGCCCCGTGCGATATGCCAGTGTTCGGCCCGGTACTTGTGCCTTTGCAGGCTCAGGCGCTTCCCCGGGCGTACGAGGAACCGCTTGACCTTGCACCCTTCCTCCTCGTACAGGACGAGGTAGGTTCCCCAGGGGCGATCTCCACGTTCTCCGGTCCAGGCACGATTGGCATCTTCCCGATTCAACGGCGGACTTGTGTGGGGAATTCGTCGGGCATGATGCCGCTCACGGCGCCCGGGGTCAATTCCTCAACATCTCCCTGATTTTCTCCAGGTCTTTCTTCACTTTGTGAAGAACGTCCCTGTGTTTTTTCTCCTGCAGGTTCAAGCCGAGCTGTTTGCTTTTTTCCTTCAACCGTCCCTTCAGTTTCTTCTGTGCCCCTTCGATCGTGAACCTCTCGTCGTAGAGGAGTTTCTTGATTTCGAGCAATGTGACAACTTCATGCTTTTTGTAGACGCGGTGTTTGGAGCGGTTCTTCGCCGGCGTCAGGTCGAACTCCGTCTCCCAGAACCGGACAACATAGGGCTTCACGCCCAGAAGAGAACTTACCTCTCCGATTTTAAAGTAGAACTTGTCCGGGATTTCGGGAACTGCCACTCCTGCCCCCGGAGACGATCTAAGCTTTGTCTTCGTTGATGTGCGCCTTCAGGATCTGACTGGGCCGGAAGGTGAGTACGCGCCGCGCCGTGATCTGGATGTCGTCGCCGGTCTGGGGATTTCTCCCCTTGCGGGGGCGCTTGTCGCGCAGGATGAAGTTTCCGAATCCGGAAATCTTGATCTTTTCCCCGTCCTTCAAGATATCCTTCATCGTATCGAAGATTGTCTCTACAATATCCTGCGACTCTTTTTTCGAGAGGCCGCCTACTTTCTCGTAAACAATCTCCACCAGGTCAGCCTTTGTCATCGCGTCCTCCCTTTTCGTTGGAATTACGAGGTGCGAATCGATCCGCCGAACCGATTCTCCAATAGATTTACTATCTTGGTATGTATACTATGGACATCGGCGTCCGTCAAGGTTCTGTCTTCCACCTGAATCCTCACCCGGAATGCGACGCTCTTTCTCCCTGCCCCGATCTTCTCCCCCGTGAACACGTCGAAAACTTCCGCCTCGTCTATCTCGGGGGATAGCGCCCGGATCATTGCCAGCACATCCCCCACCGGCACCCCCATGGGGAAAATACACGCAACATCGCGGAAAACCGGGGGAAATTTCTGGATCGCCCGATATTGAACGGAACGCCGGGAAGACAGCGCCTCCTGGATTCGGATCTCCGCGTAATAGGCCGGGCCGGGGATTTCCAGGGCGGACAGAAGCTCCCGCCGGACGGCCCCTACCCATCCGATCACGTCTCCATTTTTTCCTATTTCCGATGATTTCCCGGGTTCGAGGAAGGGACGGGAGAGCGAGGGGATGAAGTGAAACGACTCGCACCCCAGCATGCGCAGAATCGATTCGGCAATCCCCTTGGCATCGTAGAAGTCGACCGGATCCGCTCCCCTGCTCCAGTTGCCGGGCATCCGCCGGCCATACAGGACGAAGGCAAGGCGAGGCTCCTCGAAATGACCTTCCAGGTAGGACTTCCCGAACGCCTTTCCCACCTCGAACAACCGGATGTCGTCTACAAAGCGACGGATGCTCGTCCCCACGTTGTGCAGAAGCCCCATGAGCAGATGGGGGCGCATCAGGGTAGCTTCCTCGGAAATCGGATTGGAGAGCCGCATCGCGTCGGAGGGGTCAAATCCGAGCAGGGATGCATGCTTCTCCCACTCCCTTCCGGAGACGAAGGAGAAGTTGATCGCCTGGGAAAAACCCTCCGTACGCAGAAACTCGGACGCCTTTTCCACTTCCGCGGCGAACAGGTCGTCCCGGGAAAAATCGGGGGCCCCCGATTCGGGGTAGGTTGTCGGGATCGTATCGTACCCGTTGAGCCGGGCGATCTCCTCGATGAGGTCGATCTCCCGTTCGATGTCGAAACGATAGGCGGGAACGGTAACCTCCCAGGGGCCTTCTCCCGTTTCGCTTACGGGGAACCCGAGACGCGAGAAGACATCCGTGCACTCCCGGTCGGAATAGTTGCGCCCGATGACCCGTGCCGCCCTGGCGGGTCGGAACGGAATGGCCCTCCGGTACTCCCCGTCTCCCCCGATGTCGAACGATCCCGACGCCACCTTGAAATCGGCGAACCCGGAAAGCAATGCGACGGCCCGGTCGGCGGCGTACATCGTACCGGACGGGTCGACGCCGCGCTCGAAGCGATATGACGATTCGGTGGACAATCCCAGGCGTCTCGCCGTGGACCGGATGGAGGCAGGTGCGAAATGCGCGCTTTCGAAAAGGATCCTGCTTGTCGCCGCGAGGACTTCGGTGTTCTCCCCTCCCATCACCCCGGCCACCGCCACGGGACCCTCCGCGTTCCAGATAAGCAGCATTCCGGACTGGATCTCCCGTGCGGTACCGTCCAGCGTCGTGAACGTGCGCGGGATCCCCGACGTCCGGACGTCGATGCGGTTCCCCGCGAGTCGGTCGAGGTCGAAGGCGTGCATCGGTTGACCGAGTTCGAGGAGCAGGTAATTGGTGATGTCCACGATGTTGTTGATGGGGCGTACGCCGCAAAGCGCCAGGCGGCGATGGATGAGGGGTGGGGAGGGGACGACCGTCACGTCCGTGATGACGCGGGCGGAATAGCGCGGGCACAGATCCGTGTGTGTCACCGCTACGGATGCGATCTCCCCGATGGGCGGCCCCGTCTCCGCAAATGACGTCTCCGGGAGGACAACCTGTTCCCCGGTAATCGCGGCGACCTCCCGGGCCACGCCTAAGACGCTCAGGCAATCGCCCCTGTTGGGGGTGATCTCGATGGTGAGGAGCCAATCGGCCATTCCGATCGCAGGGGCAAGCGGGTTGCCCACTTCCGTATCGGCCGGGAGGATCATGATCCCGGGGGATTCCTCCGCCAAGCCGAGTTCCTGCTCCGAGCAGAGCATCCCCTCCGAGACCTGGCCGCGAATCTTCGCCTTTCCGATCTGCATGCCGTTTCGGAGCCTGGCACCTGTCCGCGCGAGAGCCACCACATCCCCGGTTTTCATGTTCCTCGCACCGCAGACGATCCGGTACTCTCCCTTGCCGTCCGTTACGCGGCACAGGGAAAGCTTTTCCGCGTTCGGATGAGGGCCCATCTCCAGGATGCGGGACACCACCACGTCTTCCATCCCCTCCCCGAGGTACCGGCAGGAGGATACCTCCACTCCCGCCATCGTGAGGGCGTCCTGGATCTCCCGGGGGGAGAGACGCGTATCCACAAACTCTTTGAGCCAGGTATAGAGTACTTTCACTGTCGTTCCCGTAACCGGTTGACGGCTGTCTTCAAAACTGCGAAAGGAACCGGGGGTCGTTCTCGAAAAAGAGGCGGATGTCGCTGATCCCGTGACGCAGCATGGCGATGCGTTCCACGCCCATCCCGAAGGCGAAGCCCGTGTACTCTTCCGGGTCGTACCCGACGAATCCGTAGACGGCCGGATCGATCATCCCGCAGCCGAGGATCTCAAGCCATCCGGAGTCCTTGCATACACGGCAGCCGGAGCCGCCGCAAATGACGCATCGGATATCGACCTCCGCCGACGGCTCGGTGAACGGAAAGAAGCTCGGACGGAAACGAAGCGGGTTGCTTTCTCCGAACATCATCCTGCAGAACTCGGTCAGCAACCCCTTCAGGTCCGCCATCGTGACGGTCTGGTCGACTGCGAATCCCTCGACCTGGTGGAACATCGGGCTGTGGGTGACGTCGGAATCGCAACGGTACACGGCACCTGGCGCGATCACGCGCACGGGCGGCCGCATCGCCTCCATGGCTCTTATCTGGATCGGAGAGGTGTGCGTCCGCAGGACGAGGTCTCCTCCCGGCCAGTCCAGGTAGAACGTGTCCTGCATGTCTCTCGCGGGGTGGTCTTTCGGAATGTTGAGCGCTTCGAAGTTGTAATAGTCCTTTTCGATCTCCGGTCCGCCGCGAATCGAGAACCCGAGGCGCTGGAATATGCCGATGATCTCGGTCATCGTCCTGGAGATCGGATGGCGATGACCGAGGCGGGGGGCGCGACCGGGCAGTGTCACATCGATCTGTTCGAATCCCTCGCGTGCCCGTCTCTCCTTCTCCCGGATCTCCCCGAGCTTCCGGGCAAAGGCGGCCTCGAGGTTCGCTCTCGCCTCGTTTGCCGAAGCGCCTACCCTTTTTCGATCCTCGAGGGCCAGGGAGGCCACGTTCTTCAGAATTTCGGATATGGCCCCTTTCTTTCCGAAATAGCGGCCCTTGGCGTCGAGAAGGTCACTCTCCGTCTTCGCGGAGGAGATCGCCCCCAGGCCTTCCTCGGTAAGGATCGTGATCCGTTCGGTCGTGTCGGGCAAGGAGTACCCGCCCCCCTATCCGAGCACGGCCTTTGCGGAATCGGCGAGGGAGCGGAACGCTTCCGCATCCTTGACGGCGATGTCGGCCAGGACCTTCCGGTCTATCTCGACTCCGGCCTTCTTGAGTCCGAAGATGAACTGGCTGTAGGAAAGTCCGTTCTCCCTCGCGGCGGCGTTTACCCTTGCGATCCAGAGCGCCCGGAACTCCCGTTTCTTCGTCCGCCTGTCCCGGTATGCGTACTGCTGGGCACGCGCGACGGCCTCCTTGGCGGATCGAAGCAGCCGACCGTGCCCCCCCCGGAACCCTTTCGCCGCCTTCAGTACCTTTCGGCGTTTCTTGTGCGAATGAACCGCTCTTTTTGCTCGTGGCATCGTGCTTTACCCCTTCTTCGCGCGTCCTACAGGTACGGCAGCAGGCGCCGGATCGATTTTTCGTTGGTCGGGTGCACCAGCGGGGATTTCTTGAGGTTCCGTTTACGCTTTCTGGTCTTCCCGGTAAGGATGTGGCTCTTTCCCGCCTTTGCCCGACGTATACCGCCTTTCCCCGTGGCGGAGAAGCGTTTCGATGCCCCGCGGTTGCTCTTCATTTTCGGCATTACCGTTCCTCCTGTGTTTCCGACGGGGACGCCTGCTTCTCTTCCACGTTCGGAGACGTTTCCCCGCTCTGCCTTTCCTGTCTCTCGGATTTCCTTTGTTTTTCGGGTTTCAAGGGTTTTCTTTTCGGCACGACCGGGGCGACGATTGTCATCATCGTCCTCCCCTCCATCTTCGGAACGCTTTCGACCTTGGAGAGATCGGCAACCTCCGACACGATTTGCTTCAGCATTTCGAACCCGCTCTGGGATGCGTAGGACATTTCCCTGCCCCGGAAACGAACCGTCACCTTCACCTTGTCCCCGTCCTCGAGGAACTTCCGGATGCGGCGGATCTTCACGTTCAGATCATGCTCGTCCGTCTTTGGTCTGACCTTGATCTCCTTGACCTGGATAAGGGTCTGCTTTTTACGGGCTTCCTGCTCCCGTTTGCTCTGCATGTACTTGAACTTGCCGTAATCCATGATCCGGCAGACGGGCGGATCCGCGTTCGGCGCCACCTCGACAAGGTCGAGATCGAGACTCGTCGCCCTCTGCATCGCATCCTCGGTAGAGACGATTCCCAGCTGCTCCCCATCGGCCCCTACGAGGCGTACACTGGGAACGCGGATTTGTTCGTTGGTTCTGGATTCCTTTGCGATGGCTCCCTCCTTTATCTTTCCTGGTTTTTCGTTTCTTTCCGAATTGCCTCGAAGAACTCCTCGAGGGACATCGGCGGAAACTGTTCCCCTCCCCGCCTGCGCGGAGACACCTGTCGCCCGGCAACTTCCCGGTCGCCGATCACGAGCGCGTAGGGGACTTTCTCAAGCTGTGATTCCCGGATCTTGTAACCGAGTTTCTCGTTCCGGAAATCCCCTTCTGCACGATACCCCGCAGCCCGAAGTGCGGCGACCACTTCCTGCGCGTACTCGATGTGGCGGTCCGCGACGGACAGAACGTCTGCCTGAACCGGCGCAAGCCAGACGGGGAAAGCCCCTCCGTAATGCTCCACAAGTACGCCGAAGAATCTCTCCAGAGACCCCATGAGCGCCCGATGGATCATGATGGCGGGATGCTCCGCCCCGTCATCCCCGATGAACGTCACATCGAACATGGCCGGGTTGTTGAAATCGACCTGGATCGTCGAGCATTGCCAGGCCCTGCCAAGGACATCCTTTATTTTTATGTCGATTTTCGGACCGTAGAACACACCCTCCCCGGGGTCCACCTCGTACGGCAGTCCTTTCCTGTCCAGCGCGCGTCTTAGCGCCTCCTCCGCTTTCTCCCAGTTTTCCGGCGTGCCGGCGAATTTTTCCGGCCTCGTGGAAAGGTAGATCTCGTAGCGATCGAACCCGAACCGGCGCAGCACGAAAAGGGTGAAGTCGAGAAGGGAGAAGATCTCCTCATCCAGCTGGTCGGGGCGCAGGAACAGGTGCGCGTCGTCCTGGGTGAATCCCCGGACCCGCATAAGCCCGTGCAGCGTCCCGGAAGGTTCGTACCGGTAGACGGTTCCAAGCTCGGCGTACCGTACGGGGAGGTCGCGGTAGGAGCGCATCCGGGATTTGTAGATCTGGATGTGGAACGGGCAGTTCATCGGCTTCAACTGGTAATCCTGTCCTTCCACCACGATGGAAGAGAACATGCTCTGCCGGTAGAAGTCGAGGTGGCCGCTTACCTTCCACAGATCGATTTTCGCAATGTGGGGGGAAAAGACGAGGTCGTATCCCGCCCTGGCGTGTTCTTCCCTCCAGAAATCCTCCATGATCCTGCGAATGACCGCCCCCTTCGGGTGCCAGAGAATCAACCCCGGCCCGATCTCCTCGTTCACGCTGAACAGGTCGAGCTCTTTCCCGATCCTCCTGTGATCGCGTTTCTTGATCTCCTCCAGGAAGTGCAGATACTCGTCGAGCTGCTTTTTCTTGGGGAAGGCACATCCGTAGATGCGGGTGAGCATCCGGTTCCGAGAATCTCCCCGCCAGTAAGCACCCGCGGTACTCATGAGCTTGTAGACTCCCACCTTCCCGCTGCTCGGAAGGTGCGGCCCCCGGCACAGGTCGAGGAAGTTCCCCATACGGTACAGAGAAACGGCAGGTTCGGGGATATCGTTCAGCAGCTCCTCCTTGTATTTTTCCCCGGGAAATCTCGCCAGCGCTTCTTCCTTGGACACCTCTTCACGGAGGAAGGGGTAATCGGCCCTTACGATCTCCCCCATCTTCTCCTCAATCCGTTCGATGTCTTCCGGTGTAAACGGATTCTCCACGTCGAAATCGTAATAGAACCCGTTCTCTATCGCGGGACCGATGGTGATTTTCGCCTCCGGGAAGAGTTCCTTGACCGCCGCCGCCATCACATGCGCTGCGCTGTGCCGCATGATCTCGATTCCGTCGGGGTCCCCGGGCGTCACCCATTCGACCTTCCCATCCGGAGGCGCCTGGGCAGTAAGGTCCCGCAGAAACCCGTCGATGCGGGCGGCGATTGCCACCTTCGCCTTTCCCTGCTGTTTTGCCAACTCCAAGAGCGTCATCGCACCCGTTCCCGCAAGGCAAAAATCTCCTCTAGCACCGGTACCCCGGCGCGAGGCCAGAAAGGGTTCCACCGTGCAGGCAAGAGAAAATGGTGGGCGATACTGGACTTGAACCAGTGACCCCCTGCATGTCAAGCAGGTACTCTAACCATCTGAGCTAATCGCCCTCGAGGCCATAAAGCATATTATAGTTAGCAGAACGTTCGCCAAAATGTCAATTAAAATATAGATATACTAACGTTGTTGACCGTTTCGTAGAACCCTCCGGGAGTGGGGTCGAACAGGTGTACCGCGGCCCCCGTCTCCCGGGCGATGTCCGCGGGAACCATGTTGTCGAGGAAAAGGTCACCTGCATCCCGTAGGCACACGGAGGGGAGATACACCCGGGAGGCCCCTCTTTTCCGCAAGGCGGACAGGATATCCTCCCCTGCGAGAAGGCCCGTGACCGCCACGCTTTCCCCCATCAGGCGGTTTTTCACCGGCAAGTGGGTGAATCCGACCCCTGCCCGCAGGGAGAATTCTTTCAGAAATTCAGCTATATACATTCTGGGGGAGACCCCGCTTATCACCGTGCCTCCCGCATCCGTCCTCTTCCACCTCTTCCGCCGGAACAGAGTACGCGAGTCGGTCAGGAACCTCCGGAGGAGCCCCACGCCGTTGCCGATCTGCGCGAACGAACCGTAGGCACGGCATCCGGGGATCTTTTCCCCTGCAAGCAGGTAATACTCGTCAGCAGCAACGGCAAAGGGCTCGCCTTCCCGGTCCCCGAGACGACGGCGCAACCGGGCGAGCAGGGAAAGCGTCGCGGCCGCCTCTCGGCGGTTAACCGCCCGGAGGGGGGGAAGTCCGCGCCTGTGCGAGGTGAGCCCGACAGGCACCACGGCAACGGTCATGAGCCCGGGTCGCAGGCCGGAGAGCTCCACGAGCGAACGCGCAAGCTCCTTCCCGTCGTTTACCCCCGGACACACGACAATCTGACCGTGAAGAACGATTCCGGCCGATAGAAGGCGATGCATGACCTCCATCACGTCGGCAACGCGGGGATTTCCGAGCATCTGCCTCCGAAGTCCTGCATCGGTCGTATGGATGGAGACGTAGAGGGGGGAGAGGCGGTAGCGGATGATCTTCCGGATTTCCTCCTCGGTGATATCGGAAAAGGTAACGTAATTCCCTTGAAGGAAGGATAGCCGTACGTCCTCGTCCTTGATATACAGGCTTCTGCGCATACCCTTCGGCAGCTGGTGAACGAAGCAGAAGATGCACCGGTTCCGACATCGGCGTACCCGAACCGGCTCCGGAAAGATCCCGAGAGGATCCCCCGCGGTCCGGATGATTCTCTCCCTCTCCTCGCCCCGCTTTGTTTCCCACCGGAGGAGGAACCGTCTCCGGCTGGCAAGATAGTGCAGGTCGAGAAGATCGAAGACGGCCTCCCCCGCGACGGAGAGGATCCTGTCGCCTGCGTTGACCCCTGCGCGTTCCGCAACGGAACCCCTGCCCACGGACTCCACCCGGACCCCGGCAGCACGCGAATGCGGGCTAGGCACGGGAAAGTTTCCGAATTCCGATAATAAGGTATTGGAGCCCCGAAACCGCGGTCGACAGGGCGCACACTGCGACGACCATCCCTGTCACCAAGGGCTCAAGGCCCGCGGGGACATGACCCCATACCACGGGAAACGCCCGGCTGGCCAGGAAATAGATCACGGTCAGGATCTGCACGGCGGTGTTTCCCTTGCTTATCCCCGTAACGGCGATATCCTCCGAATCGAGCAATATCAGGTAGAGCAGGCTTCCGACGAGAATGAAGATGTCGCGGCTGATCACCATGATGGCCAGCCAGAGGGGAACCACTTTCACGATGGCGAGAACCACGAAGGACGTTGCCATGAGCAGTTTGTCCGCGATCGGATCAAGGTAGAACCCGACGACCGTCCTCTGATGGAGCCATCTTGCCAGGAGACCGTCCAGCATGTCGCTGGTCCCGCATACGACGAAGACCAGGAGTGCGGGCCGAAACCTGTCGGAGATCAGCAGGTAGGCAAAGAGAGGAACGAGAAGGACGCGGGTGGCGGTAAGCCCGTTGGCGATGTTGATCAGCCTCGCCTGGTCAAACCGCTCCCGGATAAACGGTGCACCCATAATCCTCCTTCCACTTCCTTGAGCAGCACCGGAATCCCGGATCCCGTCGCAGCCGAAATGCGAATCGCCCCCGGGGGGCAGTACCCGGAATTCCCCGTCAGGTCCGACTTGTTGATGGCAAGAAGGGATGGCTTACCGGAAAATCCGAGCTTCGCAAGAATTTCCTCGACGGACGAGATGCCTTCCTCCATTTCCCCGAAACTCCCGTCGGCCACGTGGACGAGCAGGTCGGCTTCCCCGATGCCCTCCAGCGTGGCGAGGAACGCTTCTCGGAGCTCGGACGGGAGGTCGTGGATGAATCCCACGGTGTCCACCAGGATCGCCGTGCCGCCTCCGGGCAGCGGAAACCTTCTCGCGGTGGGGTCGAGCGTTGCGAACAGTTTGTCCGCCACGAAGACATCGGCCCCGGTCAACCGGTTGAACAGGGTGGATTTCCCTGCGTTTGTGTATCCCACCAGCGCCACGACGGGAAATCCCACCTCCCTCCGCCTGCGGTAGTGAAGCGCCCTCGTCCTCCTTACCGTGAGCAGTTTCCTCTCGATCTGGCGGACGTGGGTCCGGATCCGGCGCCGGTCCTCCTCGAGCTTCTTTTCCCCCGGGCCTCTTGTTCCGATGCCTCCCCCGAGCCGGGACAGGTCCCTCCTCCCTCCGGTCAACCGCCCCAGCCGGAAGGAGAGCTGGGCGAGCTCGACCTGGAGCTTCCCCTCCCGGCTGTGCGCCCTCCGGGCGAAGATATCCAGGATGATCTCCCTGCGGTCGAGAACCTTGACGCCAAGGTCCCTTTCGAGATTGGCCTGCTGGTTCGGCCGGAGGAGATTCTGGAAGACGACCAGGTCCACGTCGTTTTGACGGACGGTTTCCCGGAGGCTCGCAAGCGTTCCTGAACCGATCAGGGTTGCCGGATTTTCCGAGGAAAGGGGCTGGGAACGGGTTCCGGCCACGATCCCGCCTGCGGCCGTTACTAGGCTTGCAAGTTCTTCGAGCAGGTCGGCAGGGGGAGGGGCTCCCGGAAAGGGCCGTCTTTTGCGCTGGGCCCATACGAGCCAGGCCCGCTCGGGGGAATCGGGACCGGCCATCGTCAATGGAGTCGCAACACGTCGTACCCGAATCTCACCCGTAATTCGCGTGCCAGCGTGAGTGACGGGGCGACGCTATAGGCTTCCGGCAGGGCGAGAACCGCCTCGTATTCCCCTTCGCGCACGAGGTGCAGAAATCCCCTTTTCTCCCCGGCGTTCCGCTCGAGCATCTTTCGCAGGTCGAGGATGTCGGCAGGTGTCATCCTGTCGGTGTAGACCTGGAAATGGACGGACCGGGCAAGCCGTTCCCGGACGTTTCCCATCCGGAAGATCTCCGTCGCGATGACTTTAACGGTTTTGTCTTCCGCTTCCACCCGCCCGACGAGGAAAACCGGTCCCTCGCAGGAAAGGGCATCCTGGCTTTGCTGGAAGACTTCCGGGAATACGATTACCTCGAGAACGCCCTCCTGGTCCTCCAATTGAAGATAAGCCATTTTCCTGCCCTGTTTCGTCGTCTTCTGGCGAAGGGAACTGATGATCCCCCCGATTCTTACCTCCGTGCCCGAACTCATCGAAAGCACCCGCGACGAGACGGCATTCGCGAAGAGCTCGATCTCTCCGGGGTACTCGTCCAGCGGATGACCGGTGATGTAGAATCCGAGCGCATCCCGCTCGTGTGCCAGCCTTTCCCGTCTGCTCCAGGTGGGAGGGGAAGGTGTTCTCTCCGGTTCCCGCGCGGAGGGGGTGGAGGTGGGTGCCGTGAAGAGGGCGTACTGGCCGGAGTCCCGCCTTCGCGCTGCCTCCTGGGCGTCTTCCATCAGGGACGGAAGTCTTTCGAACAATCCCCCCCGGTCGGGTTCGAGGGAGTCCAGGGCCCCCGCCTTGACAAGACTCTCGACCGCTCTCTTGTTTACCTTGCGAAGGTCCATTCGGGAGAGAAAATCCGCAGCCGTAGCGAACGGTTCCTCCTCCTTTGCGTTCCCGATGACTTCGATGGCTGCCTCACCCACTCCCTTGATCGCGGAAAGCCCGAACCGGATCGCCTGCCCGGAAGGATGGAAGGCGAAACGGGATTCGTTGACGTCCGGAGGAAGAACAGGGATGCTGCGCTCCCTGCAGTACGCCATGTACCGGATGATCTTCGCGGTGTCTCCCGACTCCGAGGTCATCAGGGCACAGAAGAATTCCACGGGATAGTGCGTCTTGAGGTAGGCGGTCTGGTAAGCCAGAAGCGCGTACGCCGCGCTGTGGGACTTGTTGAATCCGTATTCGCCGAACTGTGCCATGAGATCGAAGATGGCCGCAGCCTTCCTCCCGGATATCCCCTTCTCCTTCGCCCCCTCGAGGAAACGGAACTTCTGCATTTCCATGAGCACCGGGTCCTTCTTCCCCATGGCCTTGCGGAGAACGTCCGCCTCCCCCATGGAGAAGCCGCCGAGCGCGACCGCGATCTGCATGACCTGCTCCTGGTAGACGATGACGCCGTACGTATCCCGCAGGATCTCCTCGAGCTCCGGCAGCAGGTACTCGATCGCCTTATGCGCGTGCCGCCTCGCGATGAAGTCTTCCACCATCCCGCTCTGGAGGGGACCCGGCCGATAGAGGGCAACCGCGTCGATGAGGTGGGTGAACCGGTCCGCCTTGAGACGAAGGAGCAGATCCGTGAAGCCCTGGCTCTCGCACTGGAACACTCCTGCGGTGTCCCCCCTGGAGAGCATTTCGTAGGTCTCCGGGTCGGAGAGCGAAAGCGTGTCGACGTCGACCTCCTCCCCTCGCCGTTCGCGGATCAGCTGCCGGGTATTGTGGATCGCCGTGAGCGTCCGCAAGCCCAGGAAATCGAATTTGACCAGCCCGACCTTCTCGATGTGCTGCATCGGGAATTGCGTCGTGATGTCGCCGTTCGAATTCCTGTACAGGGGGACGTACTCCGTGATCGGCCGGTTCGCGATGACCACTCCGGCAGCGTGGGTCGAAGCGTGACGGGACAGCCCCTCGATCCCCTTCGCGTACTCGAAGAGATCGGCAACTTTCGGGTTTCCTCCGATCATCTCCTGCAGTCTCGGCTCGACCGCAAGCGCTTTCTTGATCGTCATCCCGAGGTCCGGCGGGATGAGTTTCGCGATCGTGTCGACATCTGCGTACGGCATCTCGAGGACTCGCCCGACGTCGCGAACGGCGGCCCGGGCCTTCATCGTTCCGAAGGTGATGATCTGGGCGACATTCTCCTTTCCGTACAGGCCCTCCACGTACCGGATTACCTCGTCCCGGCGGTCCTTGCAGAAGTCGCAGTCGATATCCGGGAGGCTGATCCGCTCGGGGTTGAGGAATCGCTCGAAAAGCAGGCCGTACGTCAGGGGGTCGATCTCTGTAATCCGTAAGGCATACGCGACGAGGCTCCCCGCAGCGCTTCCCCGGCCCGGTCCCACGGGAATCCCCTGTTCCTTCGCAAACCGGATGAAGTCCCAGACGATCAGGAAATAGCCTGAAAACCCGGTTTTTTCGATGACTGTCAGTTCGTACTCGAGCCTCTTCCGGTAGTTCTCCTCTGCCTCCGGCCCGATTTTCCCCGATCGCGTCCTCATCTCCTGGAACCGCCGGAGAAGCCCATCCGTGGCAAGTTTTCTCAGGTACTGGTCCGAGGTCATCCCCTCGGGCACCTGGAACTCCGGGATCTTGTTATGCCCGAGATCGAGTTTCACGAGACAGCGTTCCGCGATCGCGACGGTGTTCTTAAGGGCATCCGGGGCCACGTGCCCGAAGGCCCGGTCGAATTCCTCCGGCGCCTTCACGTAGAACTGGTCGGTCTCAAACCGCATCCTGTCCACTGCTCCGATGACCTTTCCCGTCTGCAGGCAGAGCAGGATGTCGTGCACCCGGGCGTCCTTCCGCTCGAGGTAGTGGCAATCGTTGGTGGCCACGAGCGGCGTTCCCGTCTTGCGGGCGAGGTCGATGATCTCCGGGTTCGCCTTGTTCTGGGCGGTTAACCCGTTGTCCTGGATCTCGAGGAAATACCGGCCGTCCGGAAAAATTTCCTTGTATTCCTCGACGGCTTCCGCCGCCCGTCCCTTCTCCTCCTGGGCAAGCAGGACTGGAATCTCTCCCTGCAGGCAGGCGGAGGTGGCGATGATCCCTTTCGCGTGCTCGCGAAGGATCTCCTTGTCTACGCGAGGCTTGTAGTAGAACCCCTCGACGTGGGCCCGGGACACCAGCCGGATGAGGTTGTGATACCCCTCGTCCGATTCGGCCAGCAGGATGAGGTGGTGCGGCCTTTCCTCGCCCGGCGTCGCCTTGCGGTCGTGCCGGGACCCGGGGGTCACGTAGACCTCGGAGCCGATGATGGGCTTGATCCCTTCCCGGTTCGCCTTCTCGTAGAAGTCCACCGTGCCGATCATCCCCCCGTGGTCGGTCAACGCCACGGCGGGCATCCCCATCCCGGCAACCTTGCGAACGAGGTCCTCGATCTTGATCGCCCCGTCGAGGAGACTGTACTGGGAATGCAGATGCAGATGGACGAATTCCTTCAACGGTTGCCCCCTGGAGGTGCCGGTTCCGGCATCCCGCCCTTTTCTACTCCCATTCTATCGTGCTGGGAGGCTTGGAGGATATGTCGTACACGACACGATTGATCCCCTTGACCTCGTTGATCATGCGTGTCGAGATCCGCTGGAGCAGGTCGTACGGGAGACGTACCCAGTCGGCGGTCATCCCGTCCTGGCTGTGCACGGCGCGAAGGGCAGCCACGTTCTCGTACGTCCTCTCGTCGCCCATGACGCCCACTGTCTTGATCGGGAGGAGGACGGCGAAGGACTGCCAGATCGATTCGTAAAGGCCGGCGTTTTTCACCTCCTCCAGCACGATGGCATCTGCCTCCTGAAGCATGCGGATCCGCTCCTCGGTCACCGGCCCGATTATCCGCACGGCCAGTCCCGGCCCGGGGAACGGCTGCCGGTCGAGGATATGGCCGGGGACGGAGAGCTCGCGGCCGAGCACACGCACCTCATCCTTGAAAAGTTCCCGGAGCGGCTCCACGAGCTTCAGGTGCATCTTCTCCGGGAGGCCCCCGACGTTGTGGTGGGACTTGATCGTGGCCGACGGGCCCTTGAAGGAGACGCTTTCGATCACGTCGGGATACAGGGTGCCCTGCCCCAGAAACCGAACTCCCGGGATCTTTCCCGCTGCCTCTTCGAACACCCGGATGAACTCCTCGCCGATCACCTTCCGCTTCGTCTCCGGGTCGGAAACCCCTTCGAGGGCCTTGAGGAACCGATCCGACGCGTCGACGTACTCCAGGTGAAGACCGATCCCCTCCCGGAAGGTGTGCAGGACTTCTTGCGCCTCGTTCTTGCGGAGCAGACCGTTGTTCACGAAGATGGAGGTCAGCTGGTCGCCCAGGGCCCGGTGCAGCAGAACCGCCGCAACGGAGGAATCGACACCGCCGGAGAGGCCGAGCACGATGTTCTCCTTCCCCACCGTTTCGCGAATCCTGCCAACGCTTGCCTCGATGAAGGAATGCATCGTCCAGAGGGGAGACAGGCCGCATACGCGGAAGAGGAAGTTGGACAGGATCTCTTTTCCCTTGGGGGTATGGGCAACTTCCGGATGAAACTGGACGCCGTACAGCCGACGGGCTTCGTCTGTCATGGCTGCCACAGGGGAGTTTTCCGAAAAGGCGATCGAGGCGAACCCTTTCGGCATCTTTTCAATCCGGTCCCCGTGGCTCATCCACACCTGGGTCGTCATGTTGTGCCGGAACTCCTCGATCCCGAGGAACAGGGGGTCGCCCCACTGGCCCCGGATGTTGGCGAAGCCGTATTCGCGATCGGCGGTTTTTGCCACCTCCCCTCCCATGAGATCGGCGATGAGCTGCATCCCGTAGCAGATCCCCAGGACCGGTACCCCTATCGTCAGGATGTCTTTCGAAATCCGTGGCGCGCTCTCCCCGTATACGCTGGCGGGACCGCCCGAGAGGACGATGCCGTCAGGCCCGAAATCCCGGACGAACTCCGTCCCGACGTTGTATGGATGGATCTCGCAGTACACCTTCAGTTCCCGGATTCGCCGGGCGATGAGCATCGTGTACTGCGACCCGAAGTCGAGGATCAGCACTTTTTCGTTCAAAACATTACTCCAGGCGGTAGTTCGGCGCTTCCTTCGTGATGATGACGTCGTGGACGTGGCTCTCCTTGAGTCCCGCCGCCGTGCTTTTCATGAACTTGGCCCTTTTCTGAAGGTCCGCGATGTTTTTGGCCCCCACGTATCCCATTCCGGATTTCAGACCCCCGACGAGCTGGAAGATCATGACGGACACCGGCCCCCGGTAGGGGACCCTTCCTTCGATTCCCTCCGGCACGAGCTTCGCCTCGGATTCGACGTGGGTCTGGAAATAGCGGTCCCTGCTCCCCTTTTTCATCGCCTCGAGCGATCCCATGCCGCGGTACACCTTGTACGATCTCCCCTGGTACAGCACGATCTCCCCGGGGCTCTCGTCCGTCCCGCCGAAGACGGAGCCGATCATCACCGCGGTGGCCCCCGCCGCAAGGGCCTTGGTGATGTCCCCCGAGAACTTGACCCCCCCGTCCGCGACAAGGGGAATTCTCTTCTTCGACGCCACTGCGGCGCACTTCATGATCGCGGACATCTGGGGAACGCCCACCCCCGCGATCACCCGGGTGGTGCAGATCGACCCCGGACCCACGCCCACCTTCACGCAGTGGGCACCGGCCTTGATGAGCGCATCCGTTCCCTCGCCGGTCGCCACGTTTCCGGCGATGAGCTGAACCTCCCGGAAATTGGTCCGGATCGCCCGGACGGCGTCGGTCACATCGCGGGAATGTCCATGAGCCGTGTCGACGCAGAGGATGTCCGCGCCGGCAGAAAGAACCATGTCGATCCGTTTTTCCCATCCGGGCCCAACGCCGACGGCCGCCCCGACGCGCAGCCTTCCCTTGCTGTCCTTGCAGGCGAGAGGATATTTCTTGATTTTCAGTATGTCCTTGATCGTGATGAGCCCGCGCAGGTTGTTGTGCCGGTCGACCACGAGCAACTTCTCGATCCGATTCTTGTGGAGAATCTCCTTCGCCTGTTCGAGCGTCGTCCCCACGGGAACGGTCACCAGCCTGTCCTTCGTCATCACGTTCCTGATCGGTTGATCGAAGTTGGTCTCGAATCGCAAATCCCGGTTGGTCAGGATTCCCACGAGCTTTCCGCCGTTTGTGACCGGAAGGCCGGAAATCCGGTATTTCTCCATCACCGCGAGGGCCTCGAAGACCTTCTGGTTTGGCCCCACCGTGATGGGATCCGAGATCATGCCGCTCTCGGACTTCTTGACCTTGTCCACCTCATGCGCCTGTTCTTCCGCCGTGTTGTTCCGGTGGATGATCCCCAGACCTCCCTCCCGCGCCATGGCGATCGCGGTCTCCGCCTCGGTGACCGTGTCCATGGCGGCGCTGAGCAGGGGGATGTTCAGCCGGACTTCCGGTGTCAGGGAAATCGATATGTCCACATCCTTCGGGAGCACTTTTGACTCCGCGGGGAGCAGGAGCACATCGTCAAACGTCAGTCCTTCCTCCATGCCTTTCCCTTTCATCCCCATTCTCCCTTTCCGTCCGCGATCCCCCTTAGAATCCCTTCCAGGAGACCCGAATCGCTTATATGCAGGTCATTCAGTCCGAAATGCTCCATGGCCGCAAGGGCCTGGACCACCCCCGGCACGATGTACCGTTCTCGTCCCTTCTCCATCCCGGGCAGCTTGAGGCGTTCCTTTTCCGTCAGGCGGGCAAGACGTGTTTCCCATCTCCGGACGGCGGATATCGGCATCCGGTATCCGTCGATCCTTTCCGGCCGGTAGGTCTTCATCCTCAACTCGAGTGCGGCAAGCGTGGTGAATGTTCCCGCGGTGCCTACCATCCTCCGGAACTTCCGCCGTCGCCACCCTCGCGTCCCGGCAGAGATCCGGTCTGCCAGAAAATATTCCATATTCCGCTTTTCCATGGGCCGCGGCGGATCCGACAACCGGAAGAAACCGGGGAGGACGACGACTCCGATCGGGAGGCTGACCGAATCGCGTTCCCCGGGGCCCGCGATGAACTCCGTGCTCCCTCCCCCGATGTCCATGACAACGGTGGCGTCCTTGTCCCGGAGACGTCCTGTCGATCCCTCCCACGTGCGTCGAGCCTCCTCCCGCGCCGAGATGATCTCTACGGATACCCCAACCCCAGTCGCGGAAGCAAGGAAGGCATCACGGTTCGATGCTTCGCGCAGTCCCGCCGTTCCGCACGCACGAACCCTTGCGACCCCCAGGGCGTCCATCTCCCTCCGGAAATTCCGCAGGACCTCGAGAGAATCACGGAACTCCCGTTCGCCGATCCCGCCGGTAGCCCGGAGGTTTTTTCCCAGACCGGTGATCCACCGCCTCCGGACAACGGGACGAAGACTGCCGCGTTCCTGTGTGGCAATGAGCATGCGGACGGTGTTGGTCCCTACGTCAATCGCCGCCAGGAGTCTCTTCCGTGGCTGCACCGGTCTCCCCTTCCGGAATAAATGCCTCCTCCTCCCGCTCCAGTACCCCGATGATGCTGGCGCCGAACAGACAGGCCGCTGCAAAGAGGTATGCAACAATTATAAAGCATATGATCCCGAACGCCGATCCTTCCAGGGGCCCGGATCATCGTTCGCGGTACACGATTCGAATGGGTGACCCCTTGAACCCGAACCGGTCCCTGATCTTGTTCTGCAGATATCTCGTGTACGATTCCGGGATCCCGTCCCGGTACTTGACGAACACGGTAAAGGAGGGGGGCATGACGCCCACCTGTGCGATGTAAAAGGCCCGGTTCCTCCCCTTGCGGGAGGGTATGGGGACAGCGTAGAGAACGGAGGAGACCTTGCGGTTGAGGGACGCCGTGAGAACCCGTTTCTGGAAACTGCCGAAGGCCTCCTCGATCTTCTTGAAGAGGAGGGGGATCCCTTTTCCCGTTACCGAGGCCGTCGGAATGACGGCAGCGAAAGATGCGTATCCCAACCTCTCCTGGATTTTGCGAATCCCCTGGCGGCGCTCTTCCTCCCCGCGCCAGAGGTCTGCCTTGTTCGCCGCTACGACCACCGCGCGCTCCTCGAGGAGGATGTACCTCAGAATCTGCTTGTCCTGGTGGGACAACCCCTCCGGTCCGTCCATCATCAGGATCGCGACGTCGCACCGCTTCAGGGATTCCAGGCTCTTGATCACGGAGAACTTCTCGAGGACGGTTTCGGTCTTCCTCTTTGCCCTGATCCCCGCGGTGTCGATGAACTGGTACTTCTTTCCCCCGTAGCTCACCAGGACGTCCACCGCGTCGCGGGTGGTCCCCGGAATCTCCGAGGCGATCACCCGGTCAAACCCGACAAGGGTGTTTATGAGTGTGGATTTCCCCACGTTCGGGCGGCCGAGAACGGATACGCGCGGGACGGATTCCAAGGCTCCTTCGTCTTCGGGAACGGAGTCGGGAATGAGCGGAACGATCGCGTCGAGGAGGTCGGACACACCCGTTCCGTGCTCGGCGGAAACCATGTATACCGTACCGACGGACAGTTCGTGAAACTGCGTGGCCATCTCCTGCCCTTCCCGGGTGTCCACCTTGTTCGCTGCGAGAAAGAAGCGCTTCTCCCGCTCGCGAAGCATCGTGGCGATCTCCTTGTCGAGAGGGAGGATTCCGTCACGGGCGTCCACGAGAAAAATGACCGCGTCGGACTCGAAAATGGCACGAAGGACCTGTCCGCGGACCTTCGAAAGGATATCCCCCCTTTCCCCCGACAGGTACCCCCCGGTATCGACCAGACGGAACCGCTTGCCGTCGTGCTCCGCGAGGTGGGAGACAAGATCGCGGGTTACACCGGGTTCCCCGTAGGTGAGGGACCGCCGCTTCCCGGTGATCCGGTTGAAGAGGGTGGATTTTCCCACGTTCGGTCGACCGACGAGGGAAACGGTGAACTCGGAACCAGCCCGCATTTCTCACCAGCCTCCTGCTGCGGTGGCGGATACGAGCATGCCTACTGCGTTGCGCTCCTTCGTGCTCCTCGACGTAGTGTCAACCACGTCTGCGGTGCCCAAAGTTCGCGCGCCTTGTATCCACGCCCGTCTCCACCCCCTCGCTACGGAGCCCGGTGAGCAATGCGGGCTATGCATACCCAAGTCGCCGCAGCATCGTTTCCTTCCGGCTCCAGTCCTTTTCGATCTTTACGAACAGATCCAAGTATACCCGCCATCCGGTCTCTTTCTCCAGTTCCTGTCTTGCCGCGGTCCCGATGTTCCGCAACATCCTCCCTCCCCGCCCGATCACCATACCCTTTTGCGATTCCCTTTCCACGTAGACTTCGGCACGGATCCGGATCAGGTTCTTTTCCGGGTTCTCCTGGTACTCCTCGATGGAGACTGCGACGCTGTACGGAAGCTCCTCGGAGAGGAACTCGAAAAGCTTCTCCCGGATAACTTCCTTGGCGATGAACCGCATGGGAAGGTCGGTCAACTCGTCCTCCGGGTAATAGGATGGCCCTTCCGGAAGGATCCCGAAGAGAAACTCCAGGAACTCTTTCACTCCGGCCCCCTTTGTGGCCGAAGTCAGAAACCCCTTGGAATATAACCCATCTTCCATCATCTTGCTTCTCATCCGGTCCGCGGCGGCAACACCTAACCTGTCCGTCTTGTTGACAACGAGTACCCGCGGCGCGGAAACCCTCTCGAGGACACCCCGTACGAGATTTTCCTCCTCCCCCGACACCCGTGGGCGGTCGTCCACGATGTGCACGACCACATCCGCTTCTCCCGCGATCCTCTCCGCGGTCCTGACCATGTACTCGTTTAACGCCCGCTTCGGGTGATGGATCCCCGGGCTGTCGAGAAAGACGATCTGTCCGCGGGGATCGGTGTAGATTCCGGCGATCCTGTCACGGGTAGTCTGTGGCTTGGCTGTCACGATCGCGATCCTGGACCCCAGAATGCGGTTGAGCATGGTGGACTTGCCGACATTCGGCCGCCCGAGGAGAGCGACAAAGCCGGATTTCCTTCCCGTTTCCATTCCGGTTCCGTCAGACGTCATGAACCCTCCGTGGAGTTTCCATCCTCCCCGCCCAGAAGCGCCAGCAGGCGCCCGGCGGCTTCCATTTCCGCCTCTTTCTTCGTCTTCCCGTTGCCTCTTTCTTCCCTGCCGTCCGATAGCCTTGCGGAGACGATAAATGTCTGGGAATGGGGCGGTCCCCCGGCGGAAATCAGACGATACTTCGGGAGGGACGCCCGGTGTTTCTGGCACCACTCCTGGAGGCGGCTTTTCGCGTCGAAACCGGCGACGAGGGCCTCCACCTCTTTCTCTGCCCAGAAGTGGAAGAGCACAAAACTCCTCGCCGCGTCGTACCCGCCGTCCAGAAAGATCGCTCCTGTGATCGCCTCCACCGCGTCGGCAACCATTTTCCGGGTTACTCCCCCGCCTTTTTCCCTGACGGAGATGTCGATCCGCAGGGCGTCCGGAACACCGATCATTTCCCCTACGCGGACGAGATTCCGATTGTTGATCAGAGCGGAACGCGCCTTTGAAAGAGTACCCTCTTCTGCGGAAGGAAAGGTCCGATACGTCTCTTCCGCGACGCAAAGGTTAAGAACCGCGTCCCCCAGATATTCGAGGCGCTGATACGATTTCCGCGTTGTCCCTTCCGTCGTGGAAGCGTGCCGGAGTGCCTCCTCCAGAAGGTCCGGCGCCCGGAACCGATACCCGATCTTGTTTTCAAGATTCTTCATGCATTTCCCGAGGGGCGAGGTGGAACGTCCTTCAAGCCCGCCTTCCGGAAAGTCTCCCGTCACGGATGGATTCGACGCAAACGTGGTGAATTTCCCCGATTTCCGAGGGTAAGCCCGGAAAAACGACTTCTGCGTAGTTCCCCGAGCGACCCGACAGCCAGGCCCCCTCCCGATCCGACGCTTCCGCAAGGACGTCGACCGTTGTGCCTACCTGCCTGGACAGGAACGCTTCGCGCATCCGGGTGGAAAGCGACAGAAGCCGGGAGACTCTTCCTTTCTTCTCGGTGGAGGTCACGTCGTCGACCAACCCCGCGCTTTCCGTCCCGGGACGGGCCGAATAGGGAAACACGTGCAGGTAGGTAATCGGGGAGTCCCGAAGAAACCGCACCGTCTCCTCGAAGTCCGCAGGCGTTTCGCCGGGAAACCCCACGATGACATCCGCTCCCAGGGAAAGATTCCGTATCCTCAAAGCCGCATCGGAGACGACTTTCCCGTACTCTACGCTACTATACGGGCGGCGCATTCTTGCGAGTGTGCGGTCGCAACCGCTCTGCAGCGGGACGTGCAGGTGGGCGCACACCCGTGGATCGCCGGCGATCGTTTCGACGAGCATCCCGGTGATCTCCCCGGGTTCGACGGAACTCAGGCGGATGCGCGTCCGGGTGGTATTTCGAAGAAGTCTCCTGATCAGTCCGGGAAGGGCGTCCCTCTTCCCGGAATCCGCCCCGTACAGGCCGATGTGGATCCCCGTCAGGACGAGCTCGCGCGCACCTTCGTCCTCCGCCCTTACCGCCCTCCCGATGATCTCCTCTTCCGGGGTGGATCGGTTTCTCCCGCGTGCCAAAGGCACCACGCAATAGGCACAGGAGAAGTCACACCCGTCCTGGATCTTCAAATAGGTCCGCCGGTGCCCCAGCAGAAGGTCCGCGGCATAGTCGGAAAGGAGTTCGTGATTCCCGGGACCATTCCCCGAAATTTCGTGCAGGATCCTTGCGAGGTCCCCTCCTTCGGCCGCCGGCGCATCGCGTGCCGCCAAACCGATCCAGTGGTCGACCTCGGGGATCCTCTCTCTATCCGGGGGGGAAACCTGCGCGTAGCATCCCGTGAGGATGACGGTCGCCTTGGGGTTTTCCCGACGCGCTCTCCTTGCGTGGGACCGGCTGTCCCGGTCCGCCCGGTGCGTCACGGTGCAGCTGTTGATGACCACAACGTCGGCGGGCTTCTTGTCGCCCACGATGTCGAACCCCTCGGCAACGGCCAGCCGGACGACGGAGGCGGAGTCGGCGAAGTTCGCCTTGCACCCGACGGTCAGGACCTTGAGGCGCTTTCGCATTCGATCCAGCCGCCTCCAAGGACCTCTTTCCCGTCGTAAAGGACGAGGGCCTGTCCCGGGGTCACGCTTCTCTGTGGGGAGTCGAAGACCACCTTGAGGCGTTCTCCTTCCACGCGGACGGATGCCTCCTCCCCCGCGTGACGGAACCGCACCTTGGCGGTGGCACGGAACTTCCGCGCGGGGGGAGCGCCCGCCACGAAGGAGAAGCGCCCGACAGTGGCCAACGGCGAGAGCGTTTCGTCCTCCGTCCCCAGGACGATTTCGTTCTTCTCGGCGTCGATGGCAACGACGTACAACGGTTCCTTCGCCGCTATCCCGAGGCCCTTACGCTGCCCCAACGTGTACCGGAGGACCCCTTTATGGGTACCGAGGACGTTCCCGCTGCGGTCGAGGATACGACCCTCCTCCTCCTGGATCCCCCGCCGTTTCAGGAACTCGGTGTAGGAGTCGTCGGTGACGAAACAGATATCCTGGCTTTCCCGCTTCTCGAACACGGGCAGGCCCGCCCCCTCGGCAATCTTCCTTACCTCGTCCTTGTACATCTGCCCGACGGGGAAGTGGATCCTGCGGAGACGTTCCGACTCCAGCGAGAAAAGGAAGTAGGACTGGTCCTTGGACTCGTCGGGGGCGGCGAAAAGACGGCATCTCCCCGATTGCTCCCTCCGGATGACCGCATAATGTCCCGTCGCCACTCCTTCTGCTTCGAGTTCGTCCGCCTTCCGGAGAAGGGCCCGGAACTTCAGGTGCTCGTTGCACAGGATGCAGGGGTTCGGCGTCTTCCCGGTGATGTACTCCCGGACGAACGGATCGACCACCTCGCGGCGGAACTCTTCGCGCAGGTTCAGCACGTAATATGGGATGCTGAGGGTGTCGCACACCCTTCGGGCGTCGTAGAGATCGTCCAGCGAACAGCAGGTGCCTTCCCGGTCCTTCGTGATCTTCGAAAAGTCGTACAGGTCCATCGATATGCCGATCACTTCCCACCCCTGCCGCTTGAGAAGGAGCGCCGCAACCGAGGAATCGACACCTCCGGAAAGCGCCGCCAAAATTCTCTTCCCCTTCATCTCGCCCTCGCCTCCTTTGTGCTCGGATAGAGCGGGGACAGGGCCCGCAGCTTGCCTACTACCGTCTCGACGGCGTCGATGGCGTACTCCACGTCCGCGTCCGTGTTCCCCCATCCCAGGCTGAACCGGAGTGCGCCCTGGGCGTCCGTCGGGTCTGCGCCCATGGCGAGCAGGATAGGGGACGCCTCCAGCGATCCCGAGGTGCATGCGGAACCCGAGGAGCAGGCGATCCCCATCATGTCCAGGTTCAGGAGCATCGCCTCTCCCTCCACGAACCGGAAGGAGATGTTTACGGTGTTGGGGAGTCTGCGTGTCGGGTGACCGTTCAGGACAAGCTCCGGTATCCGGCCGAAAAACCCCTTCTCTAACTTGGTCCGAAGCCGAAGGACTTCGGCGACCTCATCCGCCATCCCCGTACTCAGGAGTTGGAAAGCTTTCCCCATGGCGATGATTCCCACGACGTTCTCGGTTCCGCCGCGTCGACCCCTTTCCTGGTGCCCCCCGTGGGACATCGCCTCGATCTCGATCCCCTTGCGGACGATCAAGCCCCCCGCGCCTTTCAGTGCGTTCACCTTGTGCCCGGAAAAAGTGAGCATGTCCACAGGGAGCTGGTCGAAGTCAATCGGGATTTTTCCCGCAGCCTGAACGGCATCGGTATGCATGATCACGCCGGCATCCCGGGCGATCGCCCCGATCTCGGGGATCGGCATGACGGATCCCGTCTCGTTGTTCGCATACATGATGGAGACGAGGATCGTATCCCGGGTCAGGGCTTCACGTACCGTATCCTGCTCGACGATCCCGTGCCGGTTCACCGGTACATATGTTACGCGAAATCCCTGCGTTTCGAGGAATCGGCAGGTGTTTATCACCGCGGGGTGTTCGACCTGCGATGTGATGATGTGCTTCCCTGCGTTTCCTTGCCGGTAGGCTATCCCCTTGATCGCGAGGTTGTCGCCCTCGGTCCCGGAACTCGTGAAAACGACCTCCAGCGGCTGGGAACCGAAGAACGAGGCGATTTCCTGCCGTGCGTCTTCCACCCCCTTCCGAACGTCCCGCCCTGCCCAGTGGATGCTCGAGGGATTCCCGAATTGTTCCGAGAGGAACGGTTCGATCGCCTTCCTGACCTCGGGATGGACAGGCGTGGTCGCGTTGTGGTCGAAATATATTTTTCTCACGCCTCCGCCTCACGGTGCTTCTCCGCCTGGTGGAGGAAAAGATTTTCAATCGTCATGGAATCGAGGAACTCGTCGATCCGCGATTCCAGAGTGTCCCACATGTTCTGCGTTTTGCATCGTTCGATCATCCCGCATTTCCGCCCGGAGCTTCGGCAACCTACCCGTGCATTCTTCCCCTCGGCGACCCGGATGATCTCCCCGATCGTGATCTCGGAAGGACGCCGCGCGAGGATGAACCCTCCCCCGGGGCCTCGCACGCTCTTGACCAGGTTCTGACGGCGCAGGCGTGTGAACAGCTGCTGGAGGTAGAGTTCCGAGATATTCTCCTGGCGGGATATATCCTTGAGGGATACCGGGTTTCCGTGGGAGACTCCCGCCAGGCTTACGAGCGCCATGACGGCGTACCGCCCCCTGGTGGTGATCTTCAAGGCTTCGACCTTAACTGCGGCAGATCCTCCCCCTCTTCAAACCGCTTCAGAACATCGTCCAGCCGCTTCTCCAGCGCCATCACCTGCTCGGTGAGGCACTTCAGGGCCTTCCCTTCCGGGTCAGGCGTACCGGCAACGCCCGTGGGGTCCTTATATACGTTCCCCTCGCGGAATACCACTCTGCCGGGGATCCCGACGACTGTCGAATGGGAGGGGACCTCCTTGTTCACCACGGAGCCCGAGCCGATCTTGGAGTTTTCCCCGACCCGAATGGGTCCGAGGATCGATGCATTGGCCCCGATGATCACGTTGTCTTCGATCGTGGGATGCCTTTTCCCTTTCTGCCAGCTTGTCCCCCCGAGCGTCACCCCGTGATACATCGTCACGTTATTCCCGATCTCGGCGGTTTCCCCGATTACCACCCCCATCCCATGGTCGATGAAGAACCCCTCGCCGATGGTTGCCCCCGGGTGGATCTCGATGCCGGTCAGCAGACGGGAGACATGGGATAAAAATCGAGCGGGCAACTTCAGGCCGTGGTTCCAGAGCCAGTGCGTGCCTTGGTGGAACCGTACGGCGTGAAATCCGGGGTAGCAGAGAAGGATTTCCAGCACGCTTTGCGCGGCCGGGTCGCGCTCGAAGATGACACGGATGTCGTTCCGGATCCTGTCAAACATCTCTCCCCCCTTCCAGACAATACGTCTTTACCTGACTAATGTAGTCAATTATTGGGGAAAAAGGTGATAAAGGGAAGTATTTTTTTCAACCGCTTTTCCTTGATTCCCCGTACCGCCAGCAGATCGTCGGGCCGAAGGAAGCTCCCAAGCCTTTCTCGTTCCTTCACGATCGCCTTCGCCACGGGGTCGGAGATTCCGGGGAGGCCGGATATCTCTTCGTATCCGGCCCGATTCAGATTCACTCGCCGTCCGAGGAGAAACTTCTGTCGGACCGTCAAGGGTCCGGCATGCCCTCCCGTCGCCGCGTCTCCTCCCCGGGCCCCCGGAGAACCGTCCCGGACGGATCCGGATTGCGGGATAAATCCACCCGGGGGAGACGTCTGACGTGTGAACAGGACCCACCCCGAGGCCCCTAAATTCCATACCAGAATAATCAGGGATAGGAGGAGAACAGCTCTCGGATCTCTACCTCCCCTATTCCGGAAGGATTCCCCGGGACTTCCAGAGTTTGTACCGGATTCCGTCGACCAGGGCCTGCCAGGACGCTTCGATGATGTTGTGCGAGACACCTACGGTTCCCCACTGAGTTTCCTTGTCCCCCGAGCGTATCAAAACCCGTACCGAAGACCCCGTCCCTTCCGCGCCGATCACCCGGACCTTGTAGTCAAGCAGTTCCACCTCGGAGAGTTCCGGGTAAAACTTCTCGAGCGCCTTCCGGAGGGCGTTGTCCATTGCGTTCACCGGGCCGTTGCCGA
>Ga0255055_10000622_pt1 | contig 27091 bp, 27 predicted proteins | sample JV7_2_27_MG_FD_188633 | JGI IMG/M metagenome (GOLD analysis project Ga0255055, IMG submission 188633) | Seawater microbial communities from Jervis Inlet, British Columbia, Canada - JV7_2_27 | ecosystem: Environmental > Aquatic > Marine > Inlet | place: Canada: British Columbia | collected...
GCCGCGACGACAGCCTCAACGGCTTCCACAACCTCTTCGGCCTCGACGACAGCCTCAACGGCTTCCACAACCTCTTCGGCCTCGACGACAGCCTCAACGGCTTCCACAACCTCTTCGGTCTCGACGACAGCCTCAACGGCTTCCACAACCTCTTCGGTCTCGACGACGGCTCCAACGACATCGTCGGCGTTGGACTCGTCGCGTGCCTCTTCCAGCAGGGCCTCGGCCTCGGCAGCCGTCGTTTGGCGCTTGCCGCCGCCGGCCTCGATGAGACGCTTCCCACCGCCGGCCTCGATGAGACGCTTCCCACCGCCGGCCTCGATGAGACGACTCTCCCGGCCACCCGCAGCCGACTCCGCACGGGATTTTGCCGGGCGGCGACGCTTTCGGTCCGCCCGTCCGCCTGTGGCGAGCCGCGCCTCGGCAGCGATGCGTTCTGTGCGGAGGCCGCCGGTGACGAGGATGTCGCCCCGATACACCCAGACCTTGATACCGATCGTGCCGACCGTCGTGTGCGCCGTTGCTTGTCCGAAATCGATGTCGGCCCGCAGCGTGTGCAACGGCACCCGGCCTTCCAAGTACCACTCGCGACGACCCATGTCGGAACCACCAAGGCGTCCGGACGCCTGGACACGGACACCCTCGGCACCCGCCTTCATCGCCGTTTGGACCGTGCGCTTGAGCGCACGACGAAACGACACGCGGCCCTCGAGTTGGTCCGCGACGCTGCGGGCGAGGAGGGTTGCATCGAGTTCGGCATTCTGGACTTCGATCACGTTGAATTTGACCATGCGGTCGGTGAGCTTCTCGAGGCCGGAGCGCAGCCGCTCCGCTTCGGAGCCGCCGCGGCCGATGACCACACCGGGACGCGCCGTGTGCACGTCGATCTGGACCTTCTTGTCGCCGATGCGCTCGATGTCGATTCGCGAGATGGCGCCGCGCTTGAGCTCACCGCGAAGATACTTGCGGATCTGGTGGTCCTCATTGACGTGGGCGGCATAGTCCTTTTCGCTGTACCAGCGGGACTTCCAGTCGGTGACGATGCCGAGGCGCAGGCCGTACGGATGGATCTTCTGGCCCATGGCTACGACATCTCCTCTTCGGCTTCTTCGTCGTCGGCGACGACGATCGTGATATGACTCGTTCGCTTGTTGATACGCGTGGCGCGACCGCGAGCGCGAGGACGCCACCGCTTGAGTGTGGGACCTTCGTTGGCATACGCCTCTGTGACGAACAGCTCATCGGCATCCAGTGCGAGGTTGTGCTCGGCGTTGGCGACTGCAGAATCCAGGCACTTGAGAATCGGGTCTGCAGCCCGGCGATTCGTGTGCTGGAGGATGACACGAGCGTCGTCGACCGGCAGACCCCGAACGAGATCCAGCACTCGCCGTACCTTGTACGGTGATTGCCGGATGAACCTAGCGTGAGCGGTTACGTTCATCCCCGCCTCGCTGCGCGGTCGCCGCCGGCGTGGCCACGGAAGGTGCGAGTGGGTGCGAACTCACCCAGCTTGTGCCCCACCATGGACTCGGTGATGTACACGGGCACGTGCTTACGGCCGTCGTGGACGGCGATAGTGTGCCCGACCATCTCGGGAATGATCGTGGAGCGACGGCTCCAGGTCCTGATGACCTTCTTCTCGTTGTTGGCGTTCGCCCTCTCCACCTTTACGAGGAGAGATTCATCGACGAACGGCCCTTTCTTCAGGCTTCGTGCCATGAGCGCCTACCTCCGGCCCTTCTTCGATCTGCGGCGAACGATGTATTTGTCGCTTGCCTTGTTCTTCTTGCGGGTGCGGCCCTCCGGCTTGCCCCATGGGCTCACCGGGTGACGGCCACCAGAGCTGCGCCCCTCGCCACCGCCGAGCGGGTGGTCGACGGGGTTCATGGCAACGCCTCGAGTCTGCGGGCGCTTGCCCTTCCAGCGGCCTCTCCCTGCCTTGCCGATCTTGACGAGTTCGGCGTCGGTGTTACCGACCTGACCGATCGTGGCGCGAGAATCCAGCGACACCTGCCGCATCTCCCCGGAGGGGAGTCTCAGCAGTGCCATACCGCCCTCTTTGGACATCAGTTGGATTGCCGTACCGGCCGACCTCCCCATCTTCGCCCCACCTCCGGGACGGAGCTCCACGGCGTGGATGATGGAACCGGTTGGGATGTTTCGCAGCGGCAGTGCGTTGCCGGGCCGAATCTCGGCGCGTGATCCCGACTCGAGGATGTCTCCAACGGTGACGCCGACCGGAGCGATGATGTATCTCTTCTCGCCGTCCACGTAATGGAGCAACGCGATCCGCGCGTTGCGGTTGGGGTCGTACTCGATGGCGGCGACCTTGGCCGGGATGCCGTCCTTGGTGCGGCGGAAATCGATGATGCGATAGCGTCGCTTGTGACCACCACCGCGATGGCGCGACGTGATACGGCCGTAGCTGTTCCGGCCGGACGAGCGCTTCTTCTTGTCCAGCAGGCTCTTTTCCGGCTTCGACCTCGTGACCGAGCCGAAGTCGGAGACGGTCTGCCACCGGCGGCCCGGCGAAGTTGGCTTGAGTTTCTTCACACCCATGTCGCTACACCTCGAAGATGTCGATCGAGTGGCCCTCGGCCAGTTTCACGAGAGCGCGTTTGGTGTCCTTGCGCTTGCCGATCACCCAGCCGGTGCGCTTGACCTTGCCTTTGCGGTTCATCGTGTTCACGCTCGCCACGCGAACGTCGAAGATCCGCTGTACGGCCTGCTTGATCTCGGTCTTGTTGGCCCGCTTGTCCACGACGAAGGTATAGGTGTTGAAGTCCTCGATGAGGTCGTAGGACTTCTCCGAGACGACGGGTTCGAGGATGACGTCACGGGGATCCTTCATGCGCCCTCACCTCCTGCGGACGTGTCGGCTGCGGCCTCACGGCGTGCCGCGTGCTCCTCGGTGCCCCTCGGCGCACTCTGGCCCAGGTCCAATGTGCCCTGGCTCATGAGGATCGTGTCGGCCCACAGCACGTCGTACGTGTTGGCCTGGCCGAGGTTGGATGCGATCACGCCGTCGAGGTTGCGGAACGACTTGATCGCCACCCTCTCGTGGTCTTCGGCGATGAGCAGCACCTTCATCCCTGCGACACCGATGGCCTCGAGCAACGCAACGGCGTTCTTGGTCTTCGGCGTCTCCCAGACGTCGAACGTCTCGACAACTTTGATCTTGCCCTCAGCGGCACGGGAGCTGAGTGCCGACCTGAGAGCCAGGCGCTTCATCTTCTTCGGTGTCCGCTGGCTGTAGTCGCGGGGCTTCGGGCCGTGGGCAACTCCGCCACCGGCCCACTGCGGAGAGCGGATGGAGCCGTGACGTGCTCGACCGAGGCCCTTCTGACGCCACGGCTTGCGGCCGCCTCCTCGAACCTCGGCACGCGTCTTCGTGGAGTGGGTCCCAGCACGAGCAGCCGCCAGTTGGGCAGTCACGACCTGGTGCATGACGGCGACGTTCGGCTCGATCCCAAAGATCTCTTCGCGCAGCTCGACCTCACCCTTGCGAGTCCCGTCCGCTGTGTACAGCTCGGCGGTGATCCCCTCAGGCACGGGCCTTCACCGCCTCCCGCACAACGAGCACCGCTCCCTTGGGGCCGGGTACGGCGCCCTTGACCAGCAAGAGATTGCGGGCGGCGTCGACTTGCACGACCTCCAGGTTCATCACCGTGCGCTGATCGCCACCCATGCGCCCGGGAAGGCGCTTTCCCTTGAACACACGCGCCGGCGTGGCGCATGCTCCGATGGCCCCGGGAGCACGATGGACCTTGTGCACGCCGTGGCTGGCACCCTGACCCTTGAAGTTGTGGCGCTTCATCACGCCCGCAAACCCCTTGCCCTTCGAGATGCCGGTGACGTCGGCTTTCTGACCCGTTTTGAGGACATCGCCGATCGAAATCTCCTGGCCCACTTCGAAAGCGTCGGGATCATCGACCCGCACCTCGACGAGATGACGATGAGGGGCCACACCGGCTTTGGCGAAATGGCCGGTCGCGGGACGACCCGCCTTGCTCGCGGAGATCTCCTTGTAGGCGATCTGGATCGCTGCATAACCGTCGGTCTCAGGGCGCTTGATCTGCACCACGCGGACCGGCCCGGCCTTGATGACCGTCACCGGGATCGCCTGGTTGTCGTCAGAGAAGATCTGGGTCATCCCCAGCTTCTCACCGATGATCGTGTTCACGTCTTGATCTCCACTTCCACCCCGGCAGGCAGATCGAGACGCATCAACGAATCGACGGTCTTTGGCGTGGGCTCGAGAATGTCGATGAGCCGCTTGTGGATGCGCATCTCGAAATGCTCCCGGCTCGTCTTGTCCACATGGGGTCCGCGAATCACCGTGTAGCGGTGGATCCGCGTTGGCAGCGGCACCGGACCCTTGATCTTGGCTTGGGTACGGATCACGGTTTCCGCGATCTTGCGCGCCGACTCATCGACGACCGAGTGGTCGTACGCCTTGAGGCGGATCCGGATCCGATGCTCGTCTGTCATAAGTGCTCGTTTGTTCCTCTGCTACTTCAGGATGTTGGTGACACGGCCCGCACCAACAGTGCGGCCACCCTCACGAATCGCGAACCGCTGCCCCTCATCCATCGCGATCGTCGTAATCAACTCCACCGTCATCTCCGTATTGTCCCCAGGCATCACCATCTCCGTACCCTCAGGAAGACGCACCGAACCCGTCACATCCGTCGTCCGGAAATAGAACTGCGGCCGATACCCATCAAAAAACGGGTTATGCCGACCACCCTCCTCCTTCGTCAACACATACACCTGAGCCTCGAAATCGGTATGCGGAGTAATCGAACCCGGAGCCGCCACCACCTGACCCCGCTCCACATCCTCCTTACCAACCCCACGAAGAAGCAACCCCACATTGTCCCCAGCCACCGCAGAATCCAACAACTTGCGGAACATCTCCACACCCGTCACCACCGTCTTCTGCGTCGGACGGATCCCCACAATCTCCACATCAGACCCCACCTCGAGCGTCCCCTGCTCCACACGCCCCGTCACCACCGTGCCACGACCCGTAATCGAAAACACATCCTCAATCGGCATCTGAAACGGCTTCTCCGTATCACGCTGCGGCTCCTCGATATACGAATCCACCGCCTCCATCAACTCCAAAACCTGCCCACCAGCATCGGCATCACCCTCGAGCGCCTGCAAAGCCGAACCACGCACCACCGGCACATCATCACCAGGAAACTCATACTCCGTCAGCAAATCACGAACCTCGAGCTCAACAAGATCCAACAACTCCTCATCATCAACCATGTCGACCTTGTTCAAAAACACCACAATCGCCGGCACCCCCACCTGACGCGCCAACAACACATGCTCCCGAGTCTGCGGCATCGGACCATCCGCAGCCGACACCACCAAAATCGCCCCATCAATCTGCGCCGCACCCGTAATCATGTTCTTCACATAATCAGCATGACCCGGCATATCCACATGCGCATAATGACGACTCGGCGTCTCATACTCCACATGCGCAATCGCGATCGTGATCCCACGCTCCCGCTCCTCAGGAGCCTTATCAATCTCATCAAACGCCGTGAACTGCGTCCCCCCACCATCACCCTCAGCCAACACCTTCGTAATCGCAGCCGTCAACGTCGTCTTCCCATGATCAATATGACCCATCGTCCCCACATTCACATGCGGCTTCGTCCGCTCAAACCTCTCCTTAGCCATATTCATCCTCTCCTTTATTCGCCTCGAACCTTCGCCACGATCTCCTCAGCGACCGTGGCGGGAACTGCCTGATACGAGTGAAACTGCATCGTGTAGGTAGCCCGGCCCTGGGTTCGCGACCGTAGGTCCGTGGCGTATCCGAACATCTCAGCCAGCGGCACCAAGGCCGCGATCACGCGGGCTCGGCCCCGCTGATCCATCGACTCGACCTTTCCCCTCCGCGAAGACAGGTCGCCGATGACGTCTCCCATGTACTCCTCCGGGGTGACGACCTCGAGTTCCATGACGGGCTCGAGGATCTTGATCCCGGCGGCCTTGGCCGCATCCTGGAGGGCCATGGAACCGGCGATCTTGAACGCCATCTCGTTGGAGTCGACGGCGTGGGAGGACCCGTCCCTGAGAGTCAACTTCAGGTCCACGAGCGGGTAGCCGGCGAGAATCCCGGAGTCGAGGGCCTCACGGACGCCCTTCTCCACCGCCGGGATGTACTCGCGGGGCACGTTGCCGCCCTTGACGGCATCCTCGAACACGAAGCCCGAGCCGGGATCGAGCGGCTCCAGATCCACGACCACGTGGCCGTACATCCCCGAGCCGCCGGTTTGGCGCTTGAACTTGGCATCGATCTTGGTGACCGGGTTCTTGGGTGTCTCCCGGTATGCCACCTGGGGTCGGCCCACATTGGCCTCGACCCTGAACTCTCGCAGCAGCCGGTCGACGATGATCTCCAGGTGAAGCTCGCCCATCCCCGCGATGATCGTCTGGCCGGTGTCCTCGTCGGTGTGCACCTGAAAGGTGGGGTCTTCCTCCGTCAGCTTGGCGAGTGCTTGACCGAGCTTGTCCTGGTCGGACTTCGTTCTCGGCTCGATCGCGACCGAGATCACGGGCGCTGGGAACGTCATCGATTCGAGCTGGATCGGGGCGCTCACCAGCGAAAGCGTGTCACCGGTCTTCGTGTTCTTGAGGCCGACGGCAGCGACGATATCGCCGGTGACCACCTCGTCGATGTCCTCTTGCTTGTCGGCGTGCATACGCAACAGGCGGCCGAGGCGCTCCCTGCGCCCGGTTGTCGTGTTCATGACCGAGTCGCCCTTGTCCGCCGATCCGCTGTACACGCGGAAATACGTCAGCTTGCCGACATACGGGTCGGTCATGATCTTGAATGCAAGCGCCGAGAACGGCTCGTCGTCCGACGGCTTGCGCTGCAGGATCTCGTCTTCATGGCCGGGACGGAAGCCGGTCATGGGAGGAAGGTCGGCCGGTGAGGGGAGGTAGTCCACGATGCCGTCGAGCAGCGGCTGGACGCCTTTGTTCTTGAACGCGGCGCCGAGCAGTACGGGAACGAAATCCTGATTGATCGTGCCCTTGCGGATCACCCTGCGGATCTCGGCCGGCTCGAGATCGTGGTCCTCCAAATACTTCTCCAGGAGGGCTTCGTCTTTGGAGGCGACGACATCGAGCATCTTGTGATGCCACTTCTCGGCGTCTCCGCGGTACTCCTCGGGGATATCCACGACCTCTCGCTCTTTGCCCTCGTCGTCCATCCAGACGATGGCTTTCATCTCAACGAGGTCGATCACGCCGTTGAAACCGGACTCCGCTCCGATCGGGATCTGGATGATGACCGGATTGCCCCCAAGCCGATCGACGATTGAGTCGACGGCTGCGAAGAAATCGGCACCGACACGGTCCATCTTGTTGATGAACGCCAACCGGGGAACGCCGTATTTGTCTGCTTGGCGCCACACCGTCTCCGACTGCGGTTCGACGCCGGACACGGCATCGAAGACCGCAACCGCACCGTCGAGCACTCGAAGCGACCGCTCCACCTCGACCGTGAAGTCGACATGACCGGGCGTGTCGATGATATTGATCGTGTGGCCGCGCCATTCGGCAGTCGTCGCGGCGGACGTGATGGTGATGCCGCGCTCTTGTTCCTGCTCCATCCAGTCCATGACGGCAGCGCCTTCATGGACCTCACCCATCTTGTAGGTGCGGCCCGTGTAGTAGAGGATCCGTTCGGTCGTCGTGGTCTTGCCCGCGTCGATGTGGGCCATGATCCCGATGTTGCGGATCGTCTCGATTGGAATGGTGCGTGCCATGGTTCTGTCAGTTTCTTCTTCTGCTTTCGTCCCTACCACCGGTAGTGGGCGAAGGCCTTGTTCGACTCAGCCATCTTGTGGATGTCCTCGCGGCGCTTGACGGCAGCGCCGGAGCGGCGGGAAGCGTCCAGGATCTCATTGGCGAGACGCTCGGCCATGGTGTTCTCTTTGCGCTTCCGTGAGAACTCGACCAACCAGCGGACGGCGAGCGTCTGCGCTCGCCTCGGCCGGACCTCGACCGGAACCTGATAGCTCGTTCCGCCCACGCGTCGCGACCGCACCTCGAGCTGCGGGCGGATGTTCTCGATTGCTCGCTTGAGCGTCGGCAGTGGATCGGAGCCCGTGCGCTGTTCGATGGTGTCCAGTGCGCCGTAGACGATGCGCCGAGCCGCACCCTTCTTGCCCTTGAGGAGCACCTTGTTGATTACCTGACTCACCAGGACGCTGCGGTAGATCGGATCCGGCTCGAGCCTGCGGACTTCTGCTGGTGCGCGGCGCATCAGCCCTCCTTCTTCGTGCCGTAGAGGGAACGGGATTGCTTGCGCCCAGCGACGCCGGCTGAGTCGAGCGCGCCGCGGATGACCTTGTAGCGGACACCCGGGAGGTCCTTCACGCGCCCTCCGCGTACAAGGACGATCGAGTGCTCCTGCAGGTTGTGGCCCTCTCCGGGGATGTAGGCGGTGACCTCCATCCCAGATGTCAGCCGCACACGTGTCACCTTGCGCAACGCCGAGTTCGGCTTCTTGGGCGTCACCGTGTACACGCGCGTGCACACACCCCGACGCTGCGGGGAGCCGGCGAGAGCCAGCGTCTTCGTCTTCTTCGGCTTCGGCTTGCGGCCCTGGCGGACCAGCTGTTGCACAGTCGGCAAACTCGATTCCGTTTCTCTAGTTGGCACACCTCGAACCCGTATTCGGGAGCGAGGCTCTGACGAACGAAAATCGGCGTCGCCACGCAAGTGGCTTCGCCGATCCCTTGTGGTGGGCCGCTCCGCGTACAACAACGCTCACAGGGTGGACGTCTCCGGGTACGCGGGTGCCCGGCGGGAGACCGAAAGGAGAGTATATGAACCCGCCGCTTCTAGCGCAATCGGAGTCACCAGCGATTCGCGCGTGCTGAGAAGTCGAGCGGGACAGATGAACCACTTTCGACAGTGCGGTGGTGTCTCATCCCGTTCTTGCCGCTTCACGGCGGGCCACTCGGGCCACGGCTCTGCGGACGGCTTCTCGAAATGGAGCGACAACGGGCCCAATCCGCTGAGCCTCTTGCAGCCACCTGGGACATGGATCCAAGCGCACGCGAATCGTGGGTGTCGATAAGCTCGCCGGGCTCATGGCAACCATCTCGGTCGATCAGCTCACGAAGGTCTTCAAAGTGCCGGTGCGCGAGGCCGGACTCGGCGAGTCCGTCCGTGCCCTGTTCCGCCGCGAGCACCGTGACGTGGTTGCCGTCGGTGGTATTTCCTTCTCCCTCCAGGCCGGCGAGATCGTCGGCTTCCTCGGCCCAAACGGAGCCGGCAAGACCACGACGTTGAAGATGCTGTCTGGCCTCCTCTTCCCCGACGGCGGGTCGATCGACGTCCTCGGCTACCTGCCGCAGCGCCGGGAGGCGGCGTTCCTCGACCGGATCGCGTTGGTGATGGGAAACCGCAACAGCCTGCAGTGGGATCTGCCGGCAGCCGAGTCCTTCGAGTTGAACAAGGCCATCTACCAGATCCCAACCGCCGACTACGAGCGCAGACGCGACCAGTTCATCGAGATGCTGGAGGTCGGAGATCTCGTGACCAAGCCGATCCGCAACCTGTCGCTCGGGGAGCGGATGAAGATGGAGACGATCGCAGCACTCCTCCATGGGCCGGACGTGCTCTTCCTCGACGAGCCGACCATCGGACTCGACATCACCATGCAGAAGCGAATCCGCCAATTCGTCGCCGCGTACAGCGCAGACCATGGCGCATCCGTCATGCTCACGTCGCACTACATGGCCGATGTCGTGGCTCTGTGCGAACGAGTGATCGTGATCCACCAAGGCCAGCTTCTCTATGACGGTTTCCTCCAGGGTCTCTCGGACCGCTTCTCCACGCAGAAGACGATCACCGTCACCTCAGTTGGCACGCTCGGCGACATGTCCGGGTACGGCCACGTCGTCGAGAGAGAGTCCGGCAAGGCCGTGATTCGCGTCGACCGCGCTGGTGTGGCCGCGACGGCAGCGCGGATCCTGGCCGACCATCCGATCGATGACCTCAGCATCGAGGACCCGCCCATCGAAGACGTCATCGAGCAAGCATTCGCCATCGAAGCTCCGGAACGGGCGGCGAAGCCTCCGACATGATTCGTCTCCTTGCCGTCTACGCCGCCGAGGCGAAGATCGGCGTGCAGGATCAGTTCCAGTATCGGATCGCGGTCTTCTTCAACATCCTCGGCTTCCTGATCGAACCGATCGTCTACCTCGTCGTGTGGCGAACGGTGGCCGAACAAGCAGGACCGATCGGCGGTTACGACGCAGACGACTTCACCGCGTACTACATCGTGTGGACCCTCGTCCGAAACATGAATCTCGCGCTGACCCCCTACGTGTGGGAATGGTGGATCCGTCACGGCCGGGTCTCGGATGCGCTCCTCAAGCCGGTCAACCTCTACCACCGCCAGCTGGCCGTCTTCGGCGGCTTCAAGGTGGTCTGGATCCTCGTGTGGATCCCCATCGCCGCCGTGCTGATCCTCATCTTCCGCCCGACGATCTCGCCGACCCCATTCGAGATCTTGACGTTCTTCGTCGCCATCTGGCTGGGTTACATCATCCGTTTCAGCGTGCTGTGGCTGATGGGCCTCGTCAGTTTCTGGACCACCCGGGCCTCCGCCCTTTTCGAGATCATCGTCGCTGCGGAATTGCTGCTCTCGGGAAGACTCGTCCCGCTGTCGGTGATGCCCGCTTGGGTCCAGACGCTGTCCAACTTCTTCCCCTTCAAGTGGACCTTCCAGTTCCCCATCGAGATCCTCATCGGGAAGCTGACACCGCAAGAGATCGTGGTCGGCATCGGCGTCCAATTCGTGTGGATCGCGATCCTCGGCGTTGCCATCTTGCTCGTGTGGCGACGCGCCGTCCGGCGGTACACGGCGGTGGGATCGTGAACGCGTTCCGCCTCGCCTGGCATCACTTCCGGGTCGCTGCCATGTACGAACTGCAGTATCGGCTCAACTTCTTCGTGCAGCTCATTCACTCCGCGCTCGCGCTCCTCACCGGGCTCGTCGCCATCGCCCTGGTGTTCAGCTATGGCAAACGCTCAACGGATGGACGGCTCCGGAGTTGCTCGCGGTCATGGGCGTCCACATCCTGCTCTCCGGTTTCCTGCGGTCCTTCGTCATCCCCAACATGCAGGACATGATGCGCCAGGTCCAGGACGGCGAGTTCGACTTCGTGCTCGTCAAGCCGGTGGACGCACTGTTGCTTGTCTCCATCCGTCGGGTCCAGGTGTGGCAGCTCGTCGACGTGATCGTCGGAGTCGTGGTCATCGTCTGGGCCGTGATCGGGATGGAACAAACGATGCGGTGGTGGCAGCCACTCACCTTCATCGTGCTGCTCGCTTGCGGCGGGATCATCCTCTACTGCCTGTGGGTGCTCATCACGACGACTGCGTTCAAGTGGGTTCGCGTCGAAGAGATCACCCAACTCATGGAAGGCGTCTACCAAACCGGTCGCTGGCCGGTGGCCATCTATCCCAGCTGGCTCCGTTACAGCCTGACGTTCGTCATCCCCCTGGCGTTCGCCATCACCATCCCCGCGTCAGCGCTCGCCAACCGCATCACTCCGGGCGTCGTCGCATTGGCGCTCGTGGTGACGGCCATCGTCGCCGTGGCCACGAGGGCGGCGTGGCGCTACGGGTTGCGGTGGTACTCCGGCGCCTCGGCGTAGCGAGCCGGAGTACCACCCACGAGTCAGATAGGGAAGTCGGGCGGGGGCTCGGCGCGGCGGACTTCCGGGTCATCGACCGGTTCGGGGGCGATCTCTTCGGTTTTAGGCGTCGCCGGCTGTGGCTCGGCGGGGCCGGTGCGGAGACCCGAGAACGCGATGATGGCGATGAACATGGTGAGAAACGGGCTCTCCAGGACAAACCATGAGGCCAATCCCGCACCCACTGCAGCCACGATGCTGATGGCCTTAGCCACCGTCAGCGCCGTGGCGCCCGGGAGGAATATCTCGAGGATGCTCTGCGTCATGTGACCGCCGTCGAGCGGCAGGATCGGGATCCAGTTGAGAACGCCCCACACCAGAGCGGCAAACACGAAGGACTGGAGCAGCACAAAGAGGAAGCCGTGAACGTCGGTTACTCCGCTCCTCTGTGCGAAGAGCACGCCGGCGCCCAACGTGATCCCCACGGCCGAGCCGGCGGCCGCGATCAGGAACCGTTTGCCGGGACCGATGGGCCTCGAACCCGGCGCCCACGTCGTGTAGCCGCCGAACGCAAACAGCGTGATGGAGATGGAGCCAGCCCCGAACGACCGCGCCGTGAACGCGTGACCGGCCTCGTGGAAGAGCACGGCAACACCGACGCCGAGCGTCCACGCCGCCAACTCGATGCCCCGATACACACCGATCCCGAACAGCGCGATCAGCAGGAACGACAGGTGGATCCCCACGGGGATCCCAAAGAGCGAGAACCGGATCACGTGCCGTCGAGGCTACGCACTCCTCCCCGGTACTCCGGGGAGGAGCGGTGGTGGTTACTCGTCGGGAACCTCTTCGGCCTCCACGACATCGCCACTGCCTGCTGCACCGAGTGAGGCGAGCCACTCGGCCGGATCGGCCGGGAGTGCTTCCTCGCCGAACTCTGTCGTGCCATCGCCGAACAGCCCGAATGCCGACACCACGGTCGCGTCCGGCAGCATCGGCTCGACACTCTGATAGGCGTCCGAGCCCGTCCCGGCGGGGATGAGCTTGCCGATGATGACGTTCTCCTTCAGACCACGCATGAAGTCCGACCGCGACTGCAACGCAGCCTCAGTGAGGACCCGGGTCGTTTCTTGGAACGAAGCGGCCGACAGCCATGAGTCGGTTGCAAGCGAGGCCTTCGTGATGCCCATCAGCTCGGGACGCCCCTCAGCGGGCCGTTTCCCGTCCTCGACGAGTTGGCGGTTCGTCTCCCGGAATGCCCGGGTGTCGACGAGCTCCGCCGGCAGATATTGGGAATCCCCCGGGTTGACGATCCGCACCCGCCGCAGCATCTGGCGCACGATGAGCTCGATGTGCTTGTCGTGGATGTCGACACCCTGTGAGCGGTACACCTCTTGCACCTGTTCGACGAGGTATCGCTGACAGGCGCGCACACCCTGGATGTCGAGCATCTCCTTGGGGTCGAGCGGACCCTCGGTGAGCTGCATCCCCGGCTCGACGATGTCGCCCTCCGCGACCCGCAGTCGGGCACGTCTCGGGATCTGGTACTTCGCCGGTTCCTCGTCACCGTCGGCGATCACGACGAAGCGAGCGCCGGACTCTTCGTCTTCCTCGAATTTCACGACTCCCCCGGCCTCGGTGAGGATGGCAACACCCTTGGGCGTGCGCGCCTCGAACAACTCCTGGACACGGGGCAGACCGTGCGTGATGTCCTCACCTGCCACACCGCCGGTATGGAAGGTCCGCATGGTGAGCTGGGTGCCCGGCTCGCCGATCGATTGCGCAGCCATGATGCCGACCGCGGCACCGGGCTCGACGATCTCACCGGTGGCGAGATCGATGCCATACGAGGCCTGACTGATGCCGTAGCGGGACTCGTCGGTGAGCGGTGACCGAACACGGATCTCCGTGACATCCTCGAGCTGCTCGAGCCCGATCATCGCCTCCCGGTCGATGATCTCGCCCTTCTTCAGCTTGCGGCCGTCCGGAAGCTCGGCAAGAGACCGACCGATCTTCACATCCTCGGCAAGCGTCCTGCCGTAGATGCTGCTGCGGAGATGGCGTCGCAGCGAGCCGTCTTCGTTGCGCAACTGGATGACGATCCCGCCGTCGGGGGTCTCTTCTTCGTGGATGATGACCTCCTGGGCCACATCCACCAGGCGTCGAGTGAGGTATCCGGAGTCGGCCGTTCGCAGAGCCGTGTCGGCCAGGCCCTTTCGAGCACCGTGGGTCGAGATGAAGTACTCGAGCACCGACAGGCCCTCGCGGAAGTTCGACTTGATCGGCTGCGGGATGATGTCGCCCCTCGGATTCGCCACGAGCCCGCGCATGCCGGCGATCTGTCTCAGCTGCATCATGTTGCCGCGTGCACCGGATCGGACCATCATGTCCATCGGGTTGAAGGCATCGGCCTGCAGGGTCGCCGACATGGCGTCCTTGACCTTGTCGGTCGCCTCCGTCCAAATCTCGATGAGCTCCTGGCGACGCTCGTCGTCCGTGATGATGCCCTTCAGATACAGGCCCTCCACCTTGGTAGCCCGCTCCTCGAATTCGGCGATGATCTCGCCCTTCTCCGCCGGTGTCTTCACATCTTCGAGCCCGATCGTGAGGCCCGCCACTGTGGCGAAGTGGAAGCCGAGCTCCTTGATGGAGTCGAGTGTCGCCGCCACGTCCGGCTTGTCGTAGCGCCGGATGATCTCCTCGATCAGGATCTTGACATCACCCTTGTATACCGGGGCGTTGACATACGGGAACCCTGGAGGGAACGCCTCGTTGAGGATGGCCCGCCCCACTGTGGTCTCGGTGAGCCCGTCCGGATCGGCCGGTTCATCGAGAATGAGGTCACCCAGCGACGGCTTGAGATCGGCATGAAGCTCCGGATCGCCGGCGAGCCAGCCTACGCGCAGCTTGATCGGTGCATGCAGCGCCAGCTCCCCCAACTCGTAGGCCATCCGCGCTTCTTCGAGCGTGGAGAAGGACCGACCTTCGCCAAGAACCTCGCCGCCCGCGTCGGCAGAGAGGTAGTACACACCGATCACCATGTCCTGGGATGGTGTGACCACCGGCATACCGGATGCCGGGGAGAGCACGTTGTTGGCCGAGAGCATGAGGAGACGGGCCTCGGCCTGAGCCTCCGCCGAAAGGGGCAGGTGCACGGCCATCTGATCGCCGTCGAAATCCGCGTTGAAGGCCTCACACACGAGCGGGTGAATCTGGATCGCCTTGCCCTCCACGAGGACGGGCTCGAAGGCCTGGATCCCGAGACGGTGCAGCGTCGGCGCCCTGTTGAGCAGCACCGGATGCTCCTGAATCACGTCCTGGAGCACATCCCACACCTGGGGGCGGCGACGCTCGACCATGCGCTTCGCAGCCTTGATGTTCTGCGCGATATCGAGGTCGACGAGGCGCTTCATCACGAATGGCTTGAAGAGCTCGAGCGCCATGATCTTCGGCAGCCCGCACTGGTGCAGCTTGAGCTGAGGACCGACGACGATGACCGAGCGACCCGAATAATCGACACGCTTGCCGAGCAGGTTCTGGCGAAACCGGCCTTGCTTGCCCTTCAACATGTCCGAAAGGGACTTCAAGGGTCGGTTGCCCGGCCCGGTCACGGCGCGGCCGCGTCTCCCATTGTCGAAGAGGGCGTCAACGGCCTCCTGCAACATCCGCTTCTCGTTGTTGACGATGATCTCTGGCGCGCCCAGATCGATCAACCGCTTCAGGCGGTTGTTGCGGTTGATGACCCTGCGGTAGAGGTCGTTCAGATCCGACGTGGCAAAGCGACCGCCATCGAGCTGCACCATCGGCCGTAGATCCGGAGGGATCACTGGAATCGCCTCGAGGATCATCCCCCTCGGGTCGTTCATCCCCTCAGCGAAGGGCTTGACAACCTTGAGACGCTTCATCGCCCGCTGCCGGCGCTGTTGTGATTTCGCCTCGAGGTCGTCGTTCAGCCTCTCGATCTCTGCTGCGAGATCGAGGCGGTCGATGAGGTCCTTGACGTACTCCGCGCCCATGCCTCCGATGTAGTAGTCGCCGTAGCGGTCGATGATCTCACGCCACAGCTGCTCGGACTCAATGAGGTCCTTCGGCTTCATCTTCTTGAACGTTTCGAAGGCATCCTGGAGCAGCTCTTCTTCGACGAGAGAGCGCTCTTCGCGGTCTTTGATCTCCCGATCGACCTCGCGCTTGCGGGCGTTGATCTCTTGCGTCTTGGCGCCCGCGTCCTCCATCTGCTCGAGTTCCTTCTCGAGACGCTCGAGCCGAGCGGCCCGCCACTCCTCGAGTTCCTCGCGAATGAGCTCGAGCTCGTGGCGCGTTGCTTCCTCGAGCTCGACGAGGTCTGCCTGGCGTTTCTCATCATCCACCCAGGTGACGACATAGGCGGCGAAGTAGATGACCTTCTCGAGGTTCTTCGGCGACATGTCGAGGAGGTAGCCGAGCCGGCTCGGCACGCCTTTGAAGAACCAAATGTGCGTCACAGGAGCGGCCAATTCGATGTGACCCATGCGCTCGCGCCGCACCTTGGCGCGCGTGACCTCGACACCGCATCGCTCGCACACGATGCCGCGGAAGCGAACGCGCTTGTACTTGCCGCAGTAGCACTCCCAATCCCTGGTCGGGCCGAAGATTCGCTCGTCGAAGAGGCCGTCCTTTTCCGGTTTCAGGGTCCTGTAGTTGATGGTCTCTGGCTTCTTGACCTCGCCGAAGGACCAGGCGCGAATCTGATCCGCGTCGGCTAGGCCGATCTTCAGTTCATCGAAGAGTTGGGTCACCTGCTACCCCTCGTCTTTCTCACTCATCACCGATCTCGTTCATCGTCTCGATGGCGAACGGCCGAGGCCATCCGCCCGCCTGCTCACACGTCCGGCCGCTCGGGGCGGGAGATGTCGATGCCCAGCGACGCCGCGGTCCGGAACACGTCCTCGTCGAGCTCCTTCAATTCGACTTCTTCACCTGCGGACAGCATCTCGACATTGAGGCAGAGGCTCTGCATCTCCTTGACGAGCACCTTGAAGGACTCCGGGATCCCCGGCTCGGGGATGTTCTCGCCTTTGACGATCGCCTCGTACACCTTGACGCGACCGCGGACGTCGTCGGACTTGATGGTCAACAACTCCTGCAAGGCGTAGGCGGCTCCGTATGCCTCCAGCGCCCAGACCTCCATCTCCCCGAATCGCTGACCGCCGAACTGCGCCTTACCGCCGAGAGGCTGCTGCGTGATCATGGAGTAAGGACCCGTCGAGCGAGCGTGGATCTTGTCGTCGACGAGGTGGACGAGTTTCAGGATGTAGATGTAGCCGACCGTGACCCGGTTGTCGTAGGGCTCTCCGCTACGGCCGTCGAACAGTTGTGCCTTGCCGACTTCGTCGACCATCCGGTCGCCATCGCGGTTCGGCAACGCGTTGTCGAGAATGTCGAGGATCTCCTCCTCGCGGGCCCCATCGAACACCGGGGTCGCCACATTGGTCCACGGCCTGGCGCCATTGGCCCCGACGTCGTCGCCATCGAATGGCTCCCAGCCTTGAGCCGCCGCCCAGCCCAGATGCGTCTCGAGGATCTGACCCAGGTTCATCCGGGACGGAACGCCGAGTGGCGACAGGACGATGTCGACCGGTGTGCCGTCCGGCAGGAACGGCATGTCCTCTTCGGGGAGGATCTTGGCGATGACACCCTTGTTTCCGTGGCGCCCCGCCAATTTGTCCCCGGCACTGATCTTGCGGGACTTGGCAACGTAGACGCGCACGAGCTCATTCATGCCCGGGGGAAGGTCGTAGCCGTCCTCGCGACGGAACTCCTTCACCGCGATGGCTTTGCCCGACTCACCGTGTGGAACCTTCAACGAGACGTCGCGAACCTCTCGCGCCTTCTCGCCGAAGATGGCACGCAGCAGACGCTCCTCGGGTGTCAGCTCGGTCTCGCCCTTGGGGGTGACCTTGCCGACGAGGTAGTCGCCGGGCCCAACCTCCGCCCCGATGCGGATGATGCCGCGGTCGTCGAGGTCGGTCAGGACCTCCTCGGCGACGCTCGGGATGTCACGTGTGATCTCTTCGGCTCCGAGCTTGGTATCTCGCGCCTCGATCTCATGCTCCTCGATGTGGATCGAGGTGAGCACGTCCTGTTTGACCAGACGCTCCGAGATGATGATGGCGTCCTCGAAGTTGTAGCCCTCCCATGGCATGAATGCCACGAGCAGGTTGCGGCCGAGGGCCAGCTCCCCCGACTCGGTCGACGGACCATCGGCGATGACATCGCCCTCCTTGACGGCATCGCCTTCGGCAACCAGCGACCGTTGGTTCATCGACGTCCCCTGATTGGAGCGCTCGAACTTCATCAGGGTGAACCAGTGCTTCCGGTTCGTCCCGGACTCCTTGATGACGATCTCATCACCGGTGACCTCGACCACCTCGCCGCTGACGCTGGACACGATGACGTCGCCACTGTCCCGGGCTGCGGCGCCCTCGATGCCGGTGCCGACGAGCGGCGCCTCGGCCTGGAGCAGCGGCACGGCCTGGCGCTGCATGTTCGATCCCATCAAGGCGCGATTGGCATCGTCGTGCTCGAGGAATGGAATCAGTGATGTCGAAACGGAGACGATTTGGCGCGGCGACACGTCCATGTAATCGACGTCGGTCGGCTTCACGTACTCCGGTTCGCCGCCCGTCACCCGGACGAGCACACGGTCGTTGACAAACGACCCGTCCGAGTTGAGCGGTGCATTCGCCTGCGCGATGACATGGCCCTCTTCTTCGGAGGCCGTGAGGTAGTCGATCTTCTTTGTGACCTTGCCGTTGATCACACGGCGATACGGGGTTTCGATGAACCCGAACCGGTTCACCTTCGCATAGGTCGCCAGCGATCCGATGAGCCCGATGTTCGGACCCTCCGGCGTCTCGATGGGGCACATTCTCCCGTAGTGCGACGGGTGCACATCGCGCACCTCGAAGCCGGCTCGCTCACGCGACAATCCGCCCGGGCCGAGTGCCGAGAGACGGCGACGATGGGTGAGCGAGGCGAGAGGGTTCGGCTGATCCATGAACTGGCTCAGCTGGCTCGTGCCGAAGAACTCCTTGATCGACGCTACTACCGGCCTGATGTTGATCAGGCTCTGCGGCGTGATGGCCTCAGGATCTTGCGTCGTCATCCGCTCCCGAACGACGCGCTCCAGTCGGGTCAGACCGACGCGAATCTGATTCTGGATCAGCTCGCCAACGGTGCGCACCCGGCGGTTCTGGAAGTTGTCGATGTCGTCGACGCGGTAGCCGTCTTCGCCCTTGTGGAGCGCGATCAGGTACTTGATCGTATCGAGCATGTCGTCCTCGGAGAGGAGTCCGTGCTCCTCGGCGTCGTAGTCCTCGAGGAGATCGATCTCGACATCGCGCCCGAGCTTCTGGTCGAGCTTGTAGCGGCCGACCCGCGTCATGTCGTAGCGCTTGGGGTTGTTGAACAGCGTGTTGATCAACCCGCGGGCGGACTCGACCGTGGTCAGCTCGCCGGGACGGAGCTTCCGGTAGAGATCGAGCAGCGCCTCGTCGCGGGTCGATGTCGGATCCTTTTCGAGCGTGTTCTTGATCAGCTCGGAACCGTCGAACAGCTCGAGGATCTCCTCATCGGTCTCGGCGAGACCAAGGGCACGGATGAAAGTGGTCACGAATTGACGCCGCTTCCGATCCACGCGGACCCCGACGGTGGCCTTCTTGTCGATGTCGAACTCGAGCCAGGCGCCGCGACCCGGGATGACCTTGCACGAGTAGATGTCCTTGTCCGAGGTCTTGTCGATCGTCAGATCGAAATAGACGCCCGGGGACCGCACGAGCTGGCTGACGACCACGCGCTCCGTGCCGTTGATGATGAACGTCCCGTTGTCGGTCATCATCGGGAAGTCGCCGAGGAAGACCTGCTGTTCCTTGATCTCACCGGTCTCGCGGTTCAAGAACCTGGCGGTTACGAAGAGCGGTTCCGAGTATGTGTCGTCGCGATCCTTGGCCTCCTCGATCGTGAGGGGAGGCTCGCCGAAGCGATGGTCGGTCAGTTCGAGGGCGAGATTGCCGGTGAAATCTTCGATCGGCGACACTTCGCTGAAGATCTGCTTGAGACCGCTCTCGAGGAACCAGCCGAACGACTCGCGCTGCACGGACAGCAGGTCGGGGAGCGGAAGGACCTCAGGGATCTTGGCGAAAGAGAGCCGGGTAGAACGCGCACTGGCCAAAGACAATGCCTCCTCGATCGCCGGTCGCGTGGCAATACCTGCGCGAACCGGATTGGGGCGGATGAAAGACGTATGGAACGGGCGGGACGGAACTCAGGAGGATAGCACAAATCCGAGATAGCGCACACAGCTATCCCGGGGCGGGTACCGGACGTCGCAGACTGGTCAATTGTCCTCGCGAATGTATCTGCAACCTCCGACCCTGTCAAGGGTCGGAGGTTGGTGGTGAATCACGAATCGTGGGTGCTGGGTCGTGGGCCGAGCCTGCTACCACAGATCACTTCAGCTCGACGGTGGCACCTGCAGCCTCGAGGGCTTCCCTCGCCTTCTCCGCAGTCTCCTTGTCGACGCCTTCGAGCACCGCGTTCGGGGCATCGTCGACAACCGCCTTGGCTTCTTTGAGCCCGAGGCTCGTGAGGCCGCGGACCTCCTTGATCACCTGGATCTTCTTGTCGCCGGCAGCGATGATCACGACGTCGAACTCGTCCTTCTCCTCCTCGGCGGCTGCCCCGGCGCCATCCCCTCCGCCGGCGGGGCCGACGGCAACGGCAACAGGCGCTGCCGCAGTCACATCGAACTTCTCCTCGAACGCCTTGAGGAACTCGGACAGTTCGAGAACCGTCATCTCCTCGAAAGCGCCGAGCAGGTCATCGGTCTTCATCTTGGCCATGGCTATTCGTCCTCCTCGTCACCTTCGGCGACTGCCTCGGGATCGGCGTCATCGTCTTGTTGGGAACTCTCGATCTTGGGCTCTTCGGTGCTTGCCTCGTCCGTGCTTGCCTCGTCCGTGCTTGCCTCGTCCGTGCTTGCCTCGTCCGTGCTTGCCTCGTCCGTGCTTGCCTCGTCCGTGCTTGCCTCGTTGGCAGCCGGCTCATCTCTCGGCGCGACATCTTCGCTCTCGGTCGACGCCTCCGGAACCTCCCGCTCCTTCTGCTCGAGGAGCTGCTGCATCATGTTCGCCATGGTGCGCGGCATCGCGGCGAAGAGCGCGGCAGCGCCCGCAAGCGGCGCTTCGAGAACACCGGCGATCTTCGCCAACAGCACCTCACGCGAGCCGAGAGATGCCAACTCGGCGATCCGCTCCGGCGTGAGAAAGTCACGCCCGAGAAAACCACCTTTTACCGTGAATACGTCATGGTCTTTGGCGAAGTCTCGCAGCACCTTGGCAGCACCGACCGGGTCACCGTCTGCATAGGCAAGGCCGGTCGGGCCGAGCAGCAGCTCGTCGAGCTCGTCGAGCTCGAGCTCGGCGGCGGCGCGACGAGCCAGGGTCATTTTCACGACCTTGAACTCGGCGTCGCTGGCACGCAGCTCCCGCCGGAGAGTCTGTTGCTCCGATACCGAGAGCCCGGCGTACTCGGCGAGAAACACGGCCCGCGCTTCTTCGAGTCGTACCTTGATGTCGGCGACGGCCTGAACCTTCTCTGGTCGTGGCATTCGTCGTCCTTCTCCCTCAGTCTGGCCTCGGTCGGGCATCTCATCGCCACTCCCCTCAGCCCTTCGGCTAACCGAAAAGGGCTCCCGACACGAGACACGGCGGGAGCCCTCCAAAGAGGACGACCTGCGTCGGCGCCGCGGAGCGGACTTGGCCTTACCGACGGTCTCGGGCCGGAGTATGGGATGTGGTCGGCGGGAGAATACCGTAGATCGCTCGCAACGCGCTCGGCGGGGTCATCACAAACGCGTTGCGGCCCGGGCTTCCCCTCTGCCATACTTCCTGGTACATAGCGGAGACCCCCGTGTCCGGTGGCAGGGAACGATCCACCACCGTTCCGAGGATGGTTCAGTCTGGCCGCCCCGGTCGATATGGCCAGCCCCTACCCTGGCCAAGCGGGGTGGAGACGAGTAGATGGCATCCTGGCCCGCCGTCTGCCCGAAACCTCAGAGCGAAACCGACCTCCCGGAGGCGGCAAGGTTCCCGCTAGACAAAGCGCCCGGCTACGCCGGGCGCTTTGGTTTGGGCTCTGAGTACCAAGTACTCACTACTCACTACCGGTGTTCCTTGACCAGATCCTCGATCTGGCCGGTGTCGATCTGCACGCCGGGGCCCATCGTGGATGAAACCGACACCTTCTCCAGATAACGCCCCTTGGCCGAGGCGGGTCTCGCTCGCAGGATCTCGCCGGCTGCCGCCGCGAAGTTCTCTTCGAGTTGAGCCTGCTCGAAGGACACCCGCCCGATGGGGAGATGAACGTTCCCGTATCGGTCGTTGCGGTACTCGACACGACCAGCCTTGAACGCCTCGACCGTCTTGCCGATGTCCTTCGTAACGGTCCCCGACTTCGGATTCGGCATCAAGCCTCGCGGACCGAGCACCGGTCCCAGCTTGCCGACGACCGGCATCATGTCGGGAGTGGCGATGGCGATGTCGAACTCGATCGCCCCCCCGCCCTGGATCGCGTCGGCAAGTTCCTTGCCCCCGACGATGTCGGCACCCGCCTCTTCCGCCTCTTTGGCCTTGTCGGATTCGGCAAACACGGCTACGCGGATTTCCTTACCGGTCCCGTGTGGAAGGCTCACCGTCCCGCGAACGAGCTGATCCGCCTGGCGGGCATCGATGCCGAGCTGAAAGACCGCGTCGATCGATTCGTCGAACTTGGCGTACGAGAGGTTCTTGACCAATTCAACGGCGTCGACCGGGTCGTATGACGTGTTCGTGTCGTACTTGCGCTCGGCGTCATTGCGCTGCTTGCTCTTCTTCATGTCTCCTCCGTGGTGATGGCGGAGCCTTCGCTCCTCCCACTTGGTGATGGGCAATGGCCTGGTTACGCGACGACGTCAATTCCCATGGACCGCGCGGTGCCGGCGACGATCTTCATTGCCGCCTCGATGTCGTTGGCGTTGAGATCCGGCATCTTGATCTCGGCGATCTCCCTCACCTGGTTCTCGGTGACGGTTCCCACCTTCTCGCGGTGTGGCTCGCCGGAACCCTTCTCGACACGCGCCGCCTGTCGCAGCAACACGGCCGCCGGCGGCGTCTTCGTGATGAACGTGAAGCTCCGGTCCTCATAGATGGAGATCTCCACAGGAACGATCGTGCCCGTCTGGCTCGCCGTCGCCGCGTTGTATGCCTGTACGAAGTCCATGATGTTGACGCCATGCTGCCCGAGAGCGGGGCCCACGGGCGGTGCCGGGCTCGCTTGACCTGCAGGAATCTGCAGTTTGAGCATGGTCATGAGTTTCTTGCGTCCCATTGAGAATCCTTGATGACGAGTGTTGGTTGTGTGGAGGCCGGCGGGAGGTCTAGTACTTCACGATCTGGTCGAAGTTGAGTTCCACCGGGGTCTCGCGCCCGAAGATGTCGACGAGCACACGCACCTTCGACTGGTCGACATTGATGTCCTCGATCACACCGTTGAAGTCGGCGAATGGGCCCGTGACGACGCGCACCGTCTCGCCGACATCCCACGCCGGCTTGAAGGTCGGCTTCTCCTTCTTGGCGTCGTCGGCCTTGGCAACCCCGAGGATCCGCTCCACCTCGCGCCTCGACAGCGGCGTCGGCTTCGTGCCCGACCCAACGAAACCGGTGACACCGGGAGTGTTGCGCACGGCGTACCACGTGTCGTCGTCCATGTACATCCGTACCAGGATGTATCCGGGGAACTTCTTGCGCTCGACGGTCTGTTTCCTGCCACCCTTGTACTCGACGACCTCTTCCATGGGGATCTCCACTTCGAAGATACGATCCTCGAGGTGCATGGACTTGACCCTGGTGCTCAGGTTGGCCTTGACCTTGTTCTCATAACCGCTGTATGAGTGCACGACGAACCAGCTTCCCGGTAGGTCGTATGGGCTCGGCGGCAGCTCCGCGACGATCTCCTCGACGGCGACTGCCTCGTCGGAAACCTCTGCGGGATCGGGGGTGGCGGTCTCCATCACGTCTGCCATCAGGTCGCAAGGTCCAGGAGCCGGATGACGCCGTTTCCGAAGACCCAGTCCATGCCGAAGATGACCAGCGTGAGCACGGTGGTCGTCGCGAAGACAACGATGGAGTAGGTGGTGAGCTCATCGCGTGATGGCCACACGACCTTCTTCAATTCCTGGCGCACCTCGCGCAGGAATTGGAGAAGACTGGTGCGTTGCCGCTTCTTCTGCGGGCGCGCCTTCTCCTGGCGCCTCTTCTTGGCGCGTTCCTCTTCTTTCGCCTGCAGGCGACGCATCTCACGATTCGCCATGCGTACCTCCCGAGCAGGGGTGGCGGGACTCGAACCCACAACTTCCGGTTTTGGAGACCGGCGCTCTGCCAATTGGAGCTACACCCCTCCGGCCGAACGAGGCCCGAGGCGGCAGTGTACAAACAACCAGCGGCAACACGCGAGAGTGGGTAGCAGGTGCCGATTTCACGCTGCTCTCGTTCTCCGCAAGCCGTAGAGGACGACCGCGCCTGCTGCCACCACGGCAGCACCGGCCGCGGCGGCCACTGCCGTGCGCCGAGCATCGCCCGCATCGGGCTCCCCTGCCGACCGCGATGAGACCAGATCAGGCTCGACGAGAACGAACGCACCGAGGTCACTCGGTACCGGGTAGGTGACGTCGGCCAACGCGGCGAGGCCGCGGTGCATGTTTCGGTAGCGGGCCTGCTCGGCCTGACACCGCAGGCACTCCTCGACATGGCGGCCCAGCGCGCCATCGAACGCTTCGCCTTCTCTTCGAGGAAGCCGGACCCGGACGAGACGGCAGTGAGCGCTCATGACGGGTCGTCGGCCCACAGCAGATCGCGCAGCTTCCTTCTCCCCCGATGGAGTCGCACCTTGGCGGCGGTGACGGTGATCCCCAGGTGCTCTGCGATTTCTGCGTGGCTCCAGTCGTACACATCTTTGAGCACCACGACGGAGCGCACCGGTTGTGACAGCTTCTGGAGGGCCGACTCGATGACCGGACGCATCACTGCGCTCTCCCCGGCGCGTTCGGGGCCGATGCCCTGCGCCTCGGGCTCGATGTGCATCTCGTCGAGCGGGGCGGCGTGGCTGCGCCGCTGCTTGGCGCGATGGCTGAAAGCGGTGTTGACCGTGATGCGGTGCATCCACGTGGAGAAACGAGCGTCCGCCCGAAAACGCGGAATCGCTCGCCAGGCACGGATGAACGCCTCCTGCGCAACATCGGCGGCAATCTCCCGATCCCGAACCAATCGCAACGCCAGGGTGAACACCTCGCTCTGGTGGGCACGGACCAGCTCGGCGAAAGCACCGCGGTCGCCGTCGCGTGCCGCGTCCACCACGTTCTCTTCGTCAAAGCGATCGACCTCGTACGCGCGCACGTCGTTACTCCTCGGGAAGCCGCACGCTAGCCGCTCCGGTGACGAGCGCCTCACCGTCCCGAACGACACGAAGCCCAACCTGAGCGTCTCCTCCGTCGACGGCGATGTCGCCGACCACCGCCTCGACCATTGCCTGCTCGGCAGGAAGGAGAGGGTTACGGAAACGTACCTTCAGATGAGCGACGGGGTCCGAGCCCCGACCGACGACGGCGGCTGCCTGCGCCGCCCAAGCCAGCATCAACAACCCGTGCACGATGATCCCGGGAGCCCCGCCTGCTCGTGCCGACGCATGGTCCCAGTGAATCGGGTTGAAGTCCTTCGTCGCAGCTGCGTACCGGATCAGATCGGCGCGACTCGCCGACTTGGCGAGAGGTGGCAGCGGGCCAACCGCGGCCTCCACCCGCCCGGGCAGCTCGTTCAGGGCCCGCTGGGTCACGTCCGGCTCTCCGGGGTCAGGCCCCGGATCACCGGCCGCTTGCGCCGACATGAGGAAGGTCGACGTCGACGCCACCACGAGATCCCCGCCACTCGTCGCGTCCGCTTCGAACGTGACGAAGAACGTGCCGCTGCGCTCTCGAACCCTCGTCACGGCTCCAGCGACCGTCACCGACTCGCCGATCATCGGCAGCCGCTGATACGTGAAGGCCTGGTCGAGGTGAAGCAGGGTCCTCGTGTACTCGGCGATACGGGGATCCCACAGGAAGTCGCCGGCTACCGCAAAGAGCAGCGCCGACGCGAAGCCCGGAGGAGCCGTCACATCCCATCGCCCGGCCCCGTCACCCGTCGCCGCGACATAGTCCGCAACGCGATCCGCCGTCACGACAACGGCAACCGGACCGAAAGTGGCGTCTGTCAGATCGGCAGGGTTCATCGGCCGGGAGTATGGCGTATACGCTCACACCGCGAATGACCACGGCAGAAACCGACACCGCGCTGCGCTCCGACATCAGGTTTCTCGGCAACCTCCTCGGAGACACGCTCGTTCGCCAACATGGCCGGTCCCTCCTCGACCTCGTCGAGGAGGTGCGAGCGCTGGCGAAGCAGGCTCGAGGACGAGCCCCCGGCGAAGCAGAGGAAGCCGCCGCTCGGTTGAACACACTGCTGGTCGGGCTCGACCTCGACACGATCATCCAGCTCGTCCGTGCTTTCAGCGCGTACTTCTTCCTCGCCAACGTCGCCGAGCAGGTACACAGGATCGGCGACTGGGGGGCAACGGGCGAGTTGGCCGGGACGATCGATCGCATAGCCATCGCCAAGGTCGGTCCCCGTCTGATCCGCGACGTCGTGGCGTGCCTCGAGGTTCGTCCGGTCTTCACGGCTCATCCCACCGAGGCATCGCGACGGTCGATCCAGACCAAGACCGAGAGGATTGCAGAGCTGCTCGAGGCACGAGCACGTGCCGGCACTGCAGCCGAACGAGCACGCACCGAGCGCCACATCGCCGAGCTCGTCGACCTCATCTGGCAGACCGACGAGCTGCGTGCGGAGCGGCCGACGCCGAGGGACGAGGCGAGGACGATCCTGCACGCCCTCGACACGCTGTTCGACGACGTTGTGGCCGACGTGTACGACGAGTTGGCCTTTCAGCTCGCCCGGCTCGACGTCACGCTCGACACCCGTGCCGCTCCGTTGCGGTTCGGGACCTGGGTGGGGGGCGATCGTGACGGCAACCCCTGGGTCACGCCGGAAGTGACCACAGACGTGCTCGAGATGCTGCATGATCGAGGCCTCCGCCACCTCATCGGCGCCGTCGAAGACCTGGCCGTGGTACTGAGCCCATCGGATCGCAACGTCGTCATCTCCGATCGGTTGGCGGAATCCCTCGAAGCCGACGCCGGGCTGATGCCTCGGGTGCATCGGCGGTTCACGACCCTCTCGGCGGGCGAGCCCTATCGCCAGAAGCTCGCCTTCATCCATCAGCGGCTGATCAACACC
>Ga0255055_10000623_pt1 | contig 27073 bp, 29 predicted proteins | sample JV7_2_27_MG_FD_188633 | JGI IMG/M metagenome (GOLD analysis project Ga0255055, IMG submission 188633) | Seawater microbial communities from Jervis Inlet, British Columbia, Canada - JV7_2_27 | ecosystem: Environmental > Aquatic > Marine > Inlet | place: Canada: British Columbia | collected...
CGGATACTGCCAGAAACGACGGGTCGGCTCCGTACTCGGTGCTGTGGTCACGGATCCATGCCACCGCGGCCTTGGCGTCGATGAGGTGGTCGGGAAAGGTCGCGCCCGGGCTCAGGCGGTAGTTGGCTGAGACGACGAACCAGCCGCTCTCGGCGAGGAAGTGGATCATCGGGAGGCCCTGCTCACGTTTGTCCCCGACCGTCCAGGCTCCTCCATGCAGGTAGAGCATGACGGGCAGCCCATCGGCGCCGCCCACCGGTCGGTAGACGTCGAGGCGCAACACCTTTCCGGCGACCCGGCGGAACTCGATGTTCTTGATGCGCTCGACGCTCTTCGGGCGGAACGGAAACGCGGTCACGACGCGCCATCTCGGTACCGACGTCGTCGCGGGAGGAATGTCGGCGAGAGCGAGCTCCTCGTTGACAACGCGCCGTGCCCCCCGACCCTGGAGGAACAGCACGAAGCGCCCGACCCAGGAGACGATCAGGAGGACGAGCGCCGGCCATCCAAGCCAGACGTCGAGTGCGCCGAGCCAGATCAGCACGAGTGCGATCACAACCTCGGCGATGGTGAAGTGAGCCGGAAGCTCAATCGTGATCAGTGAGACCACGAAGCTCGGAAACAGCAGCCACTGCTGACGGATCGGCCGAAAGGCATTGATCGTCTCGAACAGCGACCAGATGGCAAGGATCAACAAGACGGCGGCGACGAGCACGTGGCGACGATACCGGCCGCCGGCTCGAGAGCGCGAAAACCTGATGTCGTGTCCGATGAGGCTCGTTCGTCGAGTTGGATGAGGGCCTCGGAGCGCCGCTCCGACGATGAAAGGAGTTGTCATGGCAGAACACAAGGTCGTGCACTGGGAGTTGATGGGTCCCGACGGCGACAAGCTCGTCTCGTTCTACAGCGATCTATTCGGATGGAACACGCAGGCGGTGCCGGGTTTCGACAGCTATCACATGATCGACGCCGAGCAGACCGGCATCGGTGGGGCAGTAGGCAAGGGCAATGAGCAGATGCCGCAATACCAGACGATCTACATCGAGGTAGAGAGCGTCGATGAGCATCTGGCCAAGGCGGCGTCGAGCGGCGGTGCCGTCGTCATGCCGAGGACCGAGGTTCCCGGTGTCGTGACGTTTGGGCTGTTCACCGACCCCGCCGGCAACCTGGTGGGCATCGTCGAAGCCGAAACCCCCGCCGCCGAGTAAGAAAACCTCCAACGCGCGTGCCTAAAGGACGCCTGAGCAACCCTTTAGGCACGCGCGATGGGTCGACGCCGTACTCTCGGGGCATGCATGTCGACGTCGAGGGGCTGGTTGCGGCGTTGCGCGAGCGGGGGTTCCGCGTGACGCGGCCGCGGCGGGCGGTGTGCTCTGTGATCGCGGTACACCACGACGAGCACCTGACGGCCCCACAGATTCTCGCTTACTCCGAGGAGCAGCTCGGAGGCGGTGTCGACCGCGCAACGGTGTACCGGACTCTCGAGGCTCTGGAGGAAGCCGGGGTCCTGCGCCACAGCCACATCGGGCACGGTCCCACCGTCTACCACCTGACCGATGAACGGCCACACCAACATCTGGTGTGCGGTACCTGCGGTAAGACGGTGGCCGTCGGAGAGACGGACATCGAGACCGTGTTTGCCAGGATCACCGAGGTCACCGGCTTCGTGCCCGATGTCCAGCACTTCGCACTCGGTGGCCTGTGCGCGGAGTGTGCTGAGCGCGACTGACATGCGACAATCACGGCCATGTCGCTCGATGCCTGGCTGACCCTCGCCGTCATCGTTGTGCTGTTCGGTCTCCTCGTCTGGGACCGCTGGCCTACGTGGGCGGTGTTTGCCGGGACCGTTGCGGTCATCATCACACTCGACCTCGCCTCGGAACCTGAAGCCCTGGCCGGATTCGCCAACTCCGGCGTGCTGTCCGTCGTCGTACTCTTCGTCGTCGCGGCCGGCATGTATCGGACGGGGGCAATCTCGCTGATCATCTCCAAGGTGGTCGGCATGCCGTCGAGCGAGCGCGAGGCGAACCTCAAGATCCAGCCTCTCACCGCTACGGGGAGCGCGTTCCTCAACAACACGCCCATCGTGGCGATGCTCGTCCCGGTGATCGAGGATCTCGGCCGCTCGGCCCGGCTCTCGGTATCCAAGCTCTATATGGCGGTGTCGGACTCGTCGATCCTGGGCGGCGCGGCGACGCTGATCGGCACGTCGACCAACCTGATCATCGCCGGGCTCGTCCTGAGCCAGTTCGGTGAGGATCTGGGGATCTTCTTCCCGACGCGCATCGGCCTTCCCGCGGCGATCATCGGTGTGTCCTTCGTCGTCTTCATCGCACCCAGGCTGCTGAAGGACTCCAAGGTCGACGCAGAACGCGACGCTGCCGTCGTCACCCGCTATCGCGCCGAGTTCTTCATCCCCGACGGCTCGTCGCTCGTTGGCAAGTCGCTCGCCGAATCCGGTCTCGCCGTGCCGCCGGGGGCCGAGTTGGTGCATGTATCGCGAGGGAGCGAGGATGTCGATCCGGTTCCCGACTTGCAGTTGGAACCTGGTGACGTCCTGACGTTCGACGGGTCGATCTCCGCCGTGACCAACCTCTGGACGACCATGGGGCTGGTCGCGGCAACACCTCGGCGGGAGACGGGCAAGGAGTATGCCCATCGCATTGCGGAAGGGGTCGTATCCGTTACCTCCGATCTGATCGGGTCGCGGGTTGGTGATGCCGACCTCGGTGAAGAGAAAGTTGTAGCGATCTCATCAAGCGGTGTCCCGATCACCGGGACGATCGCGGATTACGTGATCGTCATGGGCGACAACATCGTCCTCGAGGTCGAAGAGGACTTTTTCGACGAACCCCACGACGAGGACTTCGCCCTCGTCAAGCGCCATCGCGGCTACCGCGTGCAACGCGTTGGCCGGGCGGTCATAGCTTCGCTGATCGTCCTGGCGATGGTGCTGCTCTCTGCATTCGGGGTGATGAGCTTGCTGAATGCGGCGCTGTTGGCATCGATCGCGCTGTTGGCGACGGGTTGTCTCTCCTTCCGCGCCGCGTGGCGATCGATCGACTGGACGACCTATGTGATCCTCGGTTCGGCCATCGCCCTCGAACCAGCAGTTACCAACTCTGGTCTTGCCGACACCATTGCGGACGGTCTGGGCGCTATCGCCGGGGACAGTGTGATCGTCTCGCTGGCCGTGGTCTTCATCGGATGCATCGTGTTGACCAACCTCGTCACCAACTCCGCAGCGGCGGCGCTCATGTTCCCGATCACCGTCGGCATCGTTGTCGCTCTCGGTGTCGCGTGGCAACCATTCGTCGCCATCCTGATGCTGGGTTGCTCGTACGCCTTCATCAACCCGGCGGGCTACCAGACCCATCTCATGGTGATGGAGCCCGGCGGTTACAAGTTCGCCGATTTCGTCAAAGTCGGTGTGCCGCTGACGATCCTGCTCGGCGTGGTGGTCGTCCCGCTGGCATGGCTGCTCTATCCGGTCTGATCGGAACCTGAGTCTGGATCTGCCTCCGTGCCTTTCTTACGTCGCCACGGGCGGCCCTTCTTCTTGGCCTGCTTGGCTCGAGCCTTGTCCTCCATACGGGCCTCGTACACCTCTGGGCTCTCGACCCGCTCGCTGTGGATGAGGTCGTAATGCGACGTGTAGGTCTGCACGATGGCGGTCACCGTCGCCGCGAATGGAAGCGCGATGAGCGCTCCGATGCCGCCGAGGAGATTGGCGCCGACGATGGCAGATCCAAATGCCACTGCCGGGTTGAGGTCCATGGTGTTGGCGGTGATCCTGGGTGAGAGGGCATAGTTCTCGATCTGCTGGTAGACGGTGATCGCGATCAACACCCACACTGCATCGACAGGATCCTCCAACAGGGCGACGAGGAACGGCACGACACCGGCGAGGTAGGTCCCGACCGTCGGCACGAACTGGGAGACAATCCCCACCCACAGCGCCATCGCCAGGGCGTAGGGGAGACCGAGGACGAGGAACACGACGAAATGGAACGCCGCTGAGAAGAGTGCCAGCAGGCCCCTGGAGTAGACCCATCCACCGACCTTGTCGATGGTGATGTCGGTGATGGTGTCCACGTATTGCTGTCTCTGTGGCGAGAATCGGCCGTTGATTGCGGCGCGGAGGCGGGGCAGGTCGGCGAGCAGGTAGAACACGAAGAGCCCGATCGTCAGGGCCTGGAACACCAGCCCGACGATCCCTCCGGCGAGGCCGAAGATCCTTCCTGCAATGTTCGTCGCTAGTTCCTTGACCTTCTCCTCGTCCGAGGTGACCTCATCGATGAAGCCGGCAATGTCGACCTCCACACCGAAGTTGTCGTTGATCCAGACCGCGATGTTGTCCGCATATCCGGGGATGGCGTCGATGAGGCTGATGAGTTGGCCAACCACCAGGCTGGCCATGGCTACGGCAAACACGCCGGCGATGAGGAAGAAGATGAGCATGACGACTCCGGCGGCCGCCCCGCGGCGCCAACCTCGTGCGACGAGCTTCTCGACGCCGGGGAGGAGAGCGAGGGCCACGAAGGCCGAGATGAGCAGCGTGAGCAGGAAGGCGGAGGTCGACGTGAAGACCCAGATCGACCCGAACCAGGCCGCGGAAAATACAACGGCGATGAAGATGATGCGGGGGAACCAGTGCCAGTACCAATCGGGGCGGTTGGGTTCGTTCGTTGCTTCCGGCTCGGTCCACACCTGGTCGGTCATTGGCCTCCTTCGCCAAAGGTATTCAATCAGGCAGGGGGCCGGTCTCCAAGGTTTGCCGGGAGGGGATGAATTCGGCGCGCCCTATGACTGCGAAGGCCAGAGCCACGCCGACCACCGTCGCTGCCATTCGATCGAGGCCCGCCTCATAGGCGTCGCCCAGGACGATGCGTTCGGTGAACACGAGCATCGCCGTGAGGAAGGTGGCAAACAGGGTGTAGCTGGCACCCTGGAACGCCACCATGAGGAAAGCGCTGAGGACGAACGCCACCGCGATCGCGGGATCGGTCCGGGGGAAGAACGATGCCACTCAAACGGCGATGGCGGCGCCGATAGCGGTGCCGAGGGTTCGCTGCACGGCAACCTCGAAGGTCTGGCCGGCGGACGGCCGGATGATCACGATCACCGTGATGGCCACCCACAACGGATATGCGGGGAACCACCAGAAGCCGAGGAGCACCGCGATCGAGACGGCGGCCGCGCGGAAGCCCGATAGGACTCCGAGGCGGCCACGCACGACATCGGTCAAGCGAATGCCGGAAGTGGGTGCCGGGTCGTCTGCGGAACCGTTGCCCTGGAGCGCGAGCCGGAGGGCCGTGGTGGCGATGGCGATCGCACCGCCGACCAAGAATGCCAAACCTGCCGCCAGCGCGCTGGTGTCGGCGGAACCGAGCAGCAGCGAGAACAGCGCCCACAAGGTGAGGTACATCCCCCGCCGGGCCGTGGCGGGACCGTACGCAGCGCCGAGGGTTGTGAGATAGGTGACGATGCCGAGCACGATGGCGGCCTCAGCGGCGTTGTCGGTCGAGAGAAAGGCGAGTCCACCGACGAGCATCCCGAACACGACGAAGCGGATCATCCCGGGCAAGCGCTGCCGCATGGATCCGTCGCCGGCTGCCGCCGTGGTGAAGACGGCGACGAAGGCGACGCTGAATGCGATGTCGCCGGTGACTCCGATGAAGGCGATGATCAGCAATACCGCGCCCAGGCCACCGAGGGCGCGCTTCAGCTGGACCTGAAACCAGTCGACTGCGAAGACGCGTTGGATCACCACCGCACGGCGCCAAGGGCCTTCCCGGGCCCGGCGAAGTCGGGACCTAGACTTGGACGAGACGGCGAACGCATCGCGACCTGGAGGGCTCCATGACGACGACGACCGAAGTGCAGATGGGGAGAGAGGCCGGCCGGTTCTGGTGGCTGTGGCTCGTCATCGGCGTCCTCTGGGTGTTGATCAGCCTCGTGATCCTCCAATTCGACACCGGGTCTGCGGCCACGGTGGGGATCGTCATCGGCATCATGTTGCTGGTGGCTGGTGTCCAGTACATCGCAGTCGGCACGATGGTCGATGGGTGGCAATGGCTGTGGTACGTATTCGGTGCCATCCTCCTGATCGCCGGCCTGGCGTCGCTGTTCTACCCGACGCGCACGTTCGTGGCTATCGCCGACGTTCTCGGTTTCATCTTCGCTTTCATCGGCCTCATCTGGCTGATCGAGGCGTTCATGATGCGGGAGGGCAACGAATTGTGGTGGCTGACGCTCATCGCAGGCATCTTGATGGTGATCCTCGGCTTCTGGCTCGGTGGCCAGTTCTTCATCGCAAAGGCCCAAACGCTCCTCGTGTTTGCCGGAATCTGGGCCATGATGCGGGGCATCATCGACATCATCACGGCCTTTCAGGTGAAGAAGTTGCAAGACATCTGATCCACCAGAAACGCACGGGTTACAGGTCACCTGAGCGCGCTTTTAGCCACATGGAATTGGGTCGAGACGAGGTGTGACATGTTCATTGCAGATGTTGCGGAGGGAGTCGAGATCCCGGGCGATGGGACGCTGAGCAAGAAGCTCGTCGAAGCCCCCGTCCGGGTGGTGCTCTTTGCCTTCGATGAAGGTCAGGAGCTCACCGAGCACAGCACCCCGCGGCGGGTGATCATCCAGGTGGAGAGGGGATACCTGCGGATCGATGTCGACGGCTCGACCCATGAGGCGCGCCCCGGTTCGTGGCTTTACATGGAACCGAATGAGCCGCATTCGGTCCTCGCGGTCGAGCCCAGCATCATGCTGCTCACCATGCTGCCTGCCGAATAGCCCCCTTCACTCGAGGTGGTGGAGGAGGAATCCGTAGACGTCGGCCATCTCGTCGATGACCTTCGAAGTCGGCTTGCCGAGCCCGTGACCGGCCCTCGTCTCGACCCGCACCAGTAGAGGCCGTTCGGAGCTTCCGCCTGCCGCATGGTGCATCTCGGCGATGAACTTGAGGGAGTGCATCGGGACGACCCGGTCGTCCGTTTCCGCCGTGAGGACGAGCAGCGGCGGGTAATCGATACCGGGCTCGACGTTGTGCAGCGGCGAGTACGTCGAAAGCCAGGCGAACGCTTCGGCGTCCGCGGCCCCGTCTCCATATTCCACCGTCCAGTAGCGACCGGCGGTGAAGTGCTGGTACCGATACATGTCCGTCACGGGCACCTGGGCGACAACGGCGCCGAAGAGGTTGGGTTGCTGCAGCATGACGGCCGTGGTCAGCAGGCCGCCGTTGGATCCGCCGCGGATGCCAAGTCGATGCTGCGTGGTGATGCCGTCCTCGATCAACTGCTCGGCGCAGGCGATGAAGTCGTCGAATACCTGCTGTTTGTTGCCGAGCATGCCCTGGCGGTGCCACTCCTCCCCTTTCTCCGATCCACCGCGAAGGTTCGCCACGGCGACGACACCTCCGGCCTCGAGCCAGGCGAGACGTGCCGGGTTGTACGTCGGGGTGAGGTTGATGTTGAAGCCGCCGTACCCGTACAGCTCGGTCGGAGCGGGCAGGTCTGTGTTCTTCAACCGCACGACGAACATGCCGACCTCGTCGCCGTCGGTGGAGCCGACGTAGCGGCGCTCCACGACGACGTGGTCGGGGTCGAGCGGGGGCGATTCGCCTGCGAAGACCGTGGTGACGCCGCCCTCCCAGCGAAGGGCCATTGGGGGATGGAGGAACGACTGGAAGCCGATGAATATCGTGGGATCAGACTCTCGCCCTGTCACCTCTGCCGCGGTACCGAGTCCCGGGAGCTCGATCCTGCCGGCGGGCGTCCCATCGAGATCGAAGAGGTCCAGTTGGTGCGATGCATCCTCGATCGATGCGGCGATGAGCCGGTCGGCCGCCATGCCGGCGAAATCGATCGGCACATCTCCTTCGCCAACGATGACTGTGCGTGCGCGGAGATCGTCGAGGGGAATCGTGACGATCGCGCCGTTCGGCGCATCGAGATCGGTGAGCACGAAGAACCGTTCGTCGTCGTGACCGAGGAAGTCGTGGGTGGCGACGCCACGCTCGACGATACGCATGAACTCGCCCGAGCCATCGAGCGGTCGGTACAGCAAGCCGTTCTCGCGGGATGTCCCCTCCCACTCGGTGAGGACGACGTACTGCTCATCGTCGGTGACAACAGCGTCGTAACCGAGCGCCGGGGCCGCCGGGTTCGAGAAGATCAGCTCATCGTCGGCCTGGTCTGTCCCAATCCGGTGGTAGCAGACCCTCGGGTCCACGAAGAGCCCGACATCCTTTTCGGCTTGCTCGGGGAACCTCGTGTAGAAGAAGCCGTCACCGACCCAGGCGAACGAGGTGAACCGCAAGTGACGGAGCTCGTCGGGGAGGTGATTGCCCGTCGAGGTCTCGAGGACGTGTCCAATCTGGCGATCGGATCCGGCATCCGAGGTCGAGAACGCGAGATGCCTCCCGTCCGGGGACAGCGACCACACCGTCACCGCGACCGTGCCGTCTGCCGTGAACTCGTTGGGATCGAGGAGCACCTCGGGGTCGCCACCATCGCGGGAGATGTGGAGAACGGGCTGGTTCTGCAGGCCATCGTTGTGCTCCCATACGGTCACTCCGTTGCGATGGCGCGGTGCCCCGGTGCGTGGCGTGTCCCAGAGTTCTCCAATTCGCCGCCGCATGGCTGGGACCTCTCTGAGTCCGGCGAGGTACGGCTCGGTGACGGCGTTTTCGGCCGCGACGAAGCCTCGAGTTTCCGGGTCGTGCGGATCCTCCATCCAGCGGTATGGGTCGGCGACGGTGATTCCGTGATAGTCGTCGACCTGGTCGGATCGACGCGGCTGTGGGTAGTCGAAGGCCACGGCGGGAGGCAATCTCGGCCCGGTCAGCCGACTGTGAAGCGAACGAGCGGCGCGCCGGCAACCCATTCGTCGATCTCGGTGACGCGGGTCTCGTCGAAGTTCCAGCTCTCGGTCATAGCCCGTAGCATGATCTCACGGCGAACTTCGGGGTCGGTGATGACGGTGGCCAGAGCCCCGAGGTCGGCCAGCACCTCCCGCTTGAGATGGATGACGAAGTGGTTGTTCGTCGTCATGTTGGCGAGCCAGTCGCGGTCCCTGCCCGGGCTACCGGTGATGTAGTGCTCGCCGTCAAAGGTGTGGAAGTAGATCTCGGTCCGCCGGGGCAAGCCGGAGCGGCGACCGGTAGTGGTGATGTCGATGACTCCGCCACGAGCGATGGCTGCGGCGGTTGCTTCGTCCATGTCGGGAAGTTACCGGGTCGAGTCGTCATTTCGTGCGCTACCTACGCCTGCTTCTCCCGGTGTACAGGGCGACGAGACGGGCAACGCCGATGACGAGGAATACCTGCCCGATAACGGCCTCCGCGACCGAGGCGAGCCGGGCGACATCGGTCGCAGGATTCAGGTCGCCGTAGCCGAGAGTAGTGATCGTCACCAGGGAGAAGTATGGGAATGCAGTCGAGGACACCGTCTCGCCAAAGAACTCACTGCCACCGACGTTGTCGATGGAGATGAAGAGAAAGGAAAAGGCGAGGGCGATGAGGAGGTAGGCGCAGACGGCGCCCAGCAGCGTCTGCGTGGTGACAGATTCGTGCTGGAGGATGCGGTGAATCACCACGATTGGCGCGGCGCCCACGAGAAGCAGCCAGAGAAGGCCTGGCGCGAAGGACGACCCGGCAACGAACGCCGCGATGTTGGCAGCGACCGTGATGGCGCCCACCACGACGCCGGTTCTGACGGCTCGAACCGATGCGCCGGAGGTGTGCAATGCCAGCACCAGGACGCCTGCAGTCAGCACAGTGACGCCCACGGCCATCGTCTCGGCCCACCTGGACGAAGCCTCCTCGAAGTCGACGAGCATTAGCAATCCCAGGACAAGAGCGATCAGCAAGAGCAGGGAGAGATAGCTGTCGAGCGTCCGCTCCGAGGCCTCGACGACCTCGTCGACCGGATGGCTGGACGCGTTCACCCGCCGGGATCCGATGTTGATCCCACTCGAGTCTCGCCGCCCTCGGCGGAATACTCGACGACGATCGAGGGTACGTATTCGACCCGCAGTGTTACCGGCTCGTCGAATTCCTCATTCAGCTCCGCCTCGAGGTCCGCGGCCTCCGGGAGCGGTCCGCTGCCGGTCAAGAGTACCTCCACCCGGGCTCCCTCGACCTTGATGACGGCGGCGGTGTATGTCGAGTCCTCCCCGAGCCAGTCGCCGATTTCGTCTTGCGCGATCTGCCGACGACCGGCCGTTGCCAGGACGCCCTCGGCCGTGAAGACCAGCGGAACGAGGATCACGAGGGCGGCAATGGCAACGGTTCGCAGGACCGCGCGCACCTCCGAGCTGTTCTCCCTCAGCCGCTGGAAAGGGGCAAAGCCGGTGAGGAAGAAGACCAGAGTGGCGGCGAGGATGATCGACACGAAGTTGGTGAGAAAGAGCAGGAACGCTCCGAATGCATCGTCGAACATGCCTGCTTCCAGCGTCAGCCCGACGACACCCAGCGGTGGGACCAATGCCACCGCGATGGCAACGCCTGCGATCGAGTCCGACACTCGCTTGTCGACGTTGGCATAGGCGCCGGCAGCGCCCGCGGCGAGTGCGATCAGCATGTCGAGCATGTTGGGGCTCACCCGCGATACGACCTGGGAATTCACGTCGAGCGGAACGATCACCGGGATCCACTGACCGATGGCGAAGGCAAGGAGGATTGCAGCCCCGACTCCGGCAGAAACGAGTGCCAGCGACTTGACGAGACGTCCCCGCCAGGCGTTGACGATGGCTGCCGCCATCCCGAGGATCGGCACCATGAGGGGAGCGATGAGCATGGCGCCGATCACTACTGCGGTCGAATCCTGCATGATGGCGAACGTGGCGATCGCCACGGACAGCATGAGCATGATCCACCACGATGTGATCTTGCTGGTCCGGTCGGGCGGCTCGAAGAAGAGGCGATCACCGATCTCCTCCCGGCGCTCGTCCCCGATGTCGCGACTGTTGATCCAGGTGATGACGAGTTGGGACACCGTCGCCGCATCGATGTCGGCCATCTCGTCGTCGGTGTGTGCCCTGATGCCGTAGCCGAGCATGATGGCCCCGACGATGATCAGCGCGGCCGCCACGGCGACGAGAAGTCCCTCGATCACCGCCTCCGGAAGGATCAGCATGATCGCACCGAGGGCGATCATGAACATCCCGCGGCTGAAGTCGATGATCCAATGTTCGCTACGGGCTCGCTGTCGGATCGAGGCACCGATCACCAGGACGCCGCGGATAAGGAAGTAGACCGCGGCGATGACTGCCACGGCGCGAATCGTTGCACTCGGGAAGAGGAGGATCAGCAGGCCGGCGATGATGGAGGCGCTAGCTTCGAGTACACCGCGAGCCCTTCCTTCATCCTTGCCGCGTGCCTTGAACCACAGGTCCGCTGCCCCGGAGACCACGAGTGCGATGCCGAATACGACGCGGATGACGAACGAGGACGCCTGCGGAGCGAGCAGGATCGTCATGCCGACGCCAATCGATACGGTCCCCTTGATCGTTGCAGGGTTGAGCCAGAAGGGCTCGACGCGGCTCGAGAAGCGGCTTGTCGGCGGCACGGGCTCGGTGGGTCCGGTGGTCAATTGGTCCTCCGCATGAGGTCGGCATTGTGCCGTCGGGTGTCGCCGCCTCGCCAATCGGTAGGGTGTGGGTGATCGAAGTCGCGGTGATCTGGGCAGTAGGGGGTGTTCGCGTGAGCGATGTCGTGGGATCCGGTGCCAAGGAACGGTTTGAGTGGGGGAATTCGCTGCGGGAGACCGTGCCCCTCGCCAGCCACGCGGAGTGGAACCCTTCTCCGTCCCGCGATCCAGTTGGGCTCGTGCTGGGGCAAGACGAGGGCCGCCTCCAATCCCTCGTGCCTGTGAGACACCAGCGCATGGGTGCTTCCGCCTTTGCCTTCTATCGAGGTTCGGCCATCGCCATGGCCGCCGACCTCGCCACGACCCCTGCCAGCGGAATCCAGGCTCAGCTCTGCGGAGACGCCCATCTCTCGAACTTCGGGCTCTACGGCTCGCCTGAGCGACGCCTCGTTTTCGATGTGAACGATTTCGATGAGACGCTGCCGGGACCATGGGAATGGGACCTCAAGCGCCTCGCGGCCAGCTTCGTACTCGCCGCCCGTGACCTCGGCTTCTCCGACAAGGCGGGACGAAAGGCAGCCAGGGATGCCGCACGAACCTACCGGGAGGCGATGGCTACGTTCTCCTCGATGCGCTACCTCGACATCTGGTATGCCCAGGTGGATGTCGACTCGATCCAGCAGGACATGATCGCGGCCGGCAAGAAAGAGAAGAAGACAAAGAAGAAGACAAAGAAGAAGTCCAACAAGACGCTCGACAAGGCACGCAGCAAAGACAGTCTGAAGGCTTTGAGGAAGCTGGCCGTAGAGGTCGACGGGAAATACCGGATCGAGCCGGACCCGCCCTTCATCGTTCCACTCTCCGACCTCCAGTCCGACCTCCACTCCGACCAAGATCCCGACCAGATCAAGGCTGATCTCGAACAAGCCATGGACGTCTATTACGCGACGCTGTCGGCCTCGACGGCCACGCTGGCCGGGCATTACCGGATGCAGGACTTCGCCCTGAAGGTCGTCGGCGTCGGCAGTGTCGGTACCCGTTCATTCATGGCGCTCATGGAGGGGCGAGACCAGGACGACCCCCTCTTCCTGCAAGTCAAGGAGGCAGACCGGTCGGTGCTCGAGGCGTATCTCGAGCCGAGTGCCTACCCCCACTCCGGGCAACGCGTGGTCGAGGGGCAGCGCCTCATGCAGGCGTCGAGCGACATCTTCCTCGGCTGGACCCAGGCCAAGACGGGCGATCGGCACTACTACATGCGCCAGATGTGGGACATGAAAGGCTCGGCCGATGTCGATTCGTTCGACCCCAAGGAGCTACGGAGCTACGGCCGCGCCTGCGGGTGGACGCTCGCCCATGCCCATGCGCGAAGCGGGAGTGCGACGTCCACCGCCGGGTACCTGGGTGACGACGACACGTTCGACTCGGCAATCGCGGCGTTCGCCCAGGCCTATGCCGACCAGATCGATGTCGACTACAAGGCGTTCATGGAAGCGGTGAATGAGGGGAGCTAATCCCCGAGTCTGACTCCACACATCCGCTCGAGGGCCTTCACCAATGCGTGGTTGCCGTCCGAGCCGAGCCCGTCGTTCTGTAGCGCCCGATACATCTGATAGACGATGCTCGTGCCGGGAAGCGGTGTACCCACGTCGTTTGCTGCTTCGAGCGCCACGCGGAGGTCCTTCTGTTGCAGATCGATCGTGAACCCGGGACGCCAGTCGCGCACGATCATCTGCGGGCCGCGATTCGCCAGCATCCATGATCCGGCGGCGCCGCTCTTCACGGCCTCGATGGTGGCGGCCAGATCCAATCCCGACTGTTGGGCGAAGAGGAGGGCCTCGCTGGCAGCAAGCTGGTTCAGAACGACCAGGATCTGATTGACGATCTTCACCTTCTGCCCGTCTCCGACGGAGCCGACGTGTGTGATCGTCGTCGCGAAGGACTTGATGTAGGGGCGGACCCGCGCGATGTCGTCGGTGGAGCCGCCGGCCATCACCGACAGCGTTCCGTTGACCGCTCCTTCGGACCCTCCACTCACGGGAGCGTCCACCCATGAGCCGCCGTGTGCGGCCACGACCCCGGCCAGGCGAACCGAGGCAGACGGGCTGATCGTCGAGTGGTCGACGATCAGGCTGCTTTCGGTGAGCCCTTCGAGGATTCCCGCGGGGCCTTCGACGACCTGTTCGACGTCCGGAGTGTCGGACACGCAGATCATCACGATCGAGGATCGTGCGGCGACATCGGCCGGGGAGCTCGCCGCAAGCGCACCCGCGGCAACGAGAGGATCGGCACGGCCGGGTGAGCGGTTCCAGACCACGACGTCATGGCCGGCATCCACCAGGTTGGCAGCCATGCCGCTTCCCATGGTCCCGAGTCCGATGAATCCGATGGCTTCTGGCATGACTGCTCCCCGACGTGCGTGTGGGAACCTAGTGGGAACGAGCGAGAGGCGACATGGAGCGACATCCCGTCCCGGGAGTTGGCGCCGTCATCATCGAGGACGACAGCATCTTGCTCATTCTCCGTGGCTCCGGTGCATGGAAGGACTACTGGGCAGTACCGGGCGGCAAGATACGGTTTGGTGAGACGATGCAGGAAGCGGTCGTCCGCGAGGTCCGTGAGGAAACCGGCCTCGACGTGGACGTCGGCGACGTGGCCTGGGTGGGGGACATCATCGACGATCAGAGCCCGCCCCGATTCCACTATTCGATCGTCGACTTCTTCGCCGTCCGTGTCGGGGGTGAGCTCGCCGCTGGGGACGATGCGGCTGAGGTCGTCTGGGTAGCGTTCGACGACCTGGAGGACCACGCCCTCACACCGACGATGCGCGACCTGCTGGCACAGCTCGCCGCGACCGGCGTGATCAGCAGACGCGGCGGAACGTCGGGTAGGGGTTGACGAGTCCTCCGCCGGTCGGTCCCATGCCGAAGTGGAGATGCGTCGTTCCCCTGGCGTTGCCGCTGTCGCCCATGTACCCGACGAGTTGACCCTTGGCCACGCGCTGACCCGTGGACAATCCGGGGGCCCAACCACTGAGGTGGGCGTAGTAGTAGAAGATCCCGTTGTCGGCATACAGATAGACCTGCTTGCCGCCGAGGTAGTGGGACGAGACCCGCACGGTTCCGCTGTCCACCGCTGCCAGCTTGGCGCGGTGCCCGCGATACATGTCGGTGCCCTTGTGCGTCCGCCCGCCTGACCGTGGATAGCCCCAGCTGTCGATGAAGGACGCCCCGCCCGCAACCGGACAGACCACGCCAGGTGTCGTGGCGAGGGGCAGCCCGGCGGCGCCACCTCGCCGCAGCGCGGCCTTGCGCGCTGCCTCCCTGGCGACCGCTTCCTTGTATCTCTTGACGGCGATGCGATAGTCGGCGTCGGTGTGGTTGAACAGCTTCTGCGCGTTCTCCTGGAGAACGTTGAGCTTCTCGACGACCTCGGCCTGCTGCTGCTCGAGCACCTCGATCTCGTTGGTCTTCTGATCGAGTTCGACCGTCAATCGGTCCATCTCCCGACTCACTGCGGACAAGCGATCGAGGGCGACGAGCTCGAGAGAGGTAGCGCGCTCGAGGAGCACCTGGCTCGTGAGGAGATCCTGGATGGAACCCGCGGAGAAGGCGGCTGTGATCATGTCTCGTCCGCCGCTCGTGTACGCCTCGAGGACGAGATCCCGGGCGTCATCCTCGAGCCCGACCACCTCGCCGTCGTATTCGGTGATCCGCGTTCCGAGCAGATCGATCCGCCAGTTGAGGTTGTAGATCTTGCCCCTGATCACCTCGAGCTCTTCGATGGCGGCCTCGAGCTCATCGTTGGCCTCGACCAGCTCGGCGTATGCAGCTCGGCGTCGTTCCTCTGCCTGTTCGACTTTCTTCTCCGTCTGCGCCCCTGCCGAAACGGGGACGAGAAGAAGCAGACTCACGATGATGAGGAGTGTCAGCGGCTGCCGCCGGCGCAGTGCGGTCATGGCTCGGGCTGAGGCTACTCATGGCATCCCGATAGCCGCCACGCGGTTAGCGTTGCAGCAACGTGGTCGACGCCGATTTCATCGCTGAGCACACCGCGGAGGTGCCCCTGGCCGATGGGGGTAGGATCGTGGTGCGGCCGATCGTTCCCGAGGACAAGGATGCCCTCATCAGGGGGTTCGAACGGCTCTCGGATCGATCGCGCCGGTTCCGCTTCTTCCAGAGCAGAGACTCGCTGACGAAGAGGGAGCTCGAGTACCTCACCGAAATCGACTACTTCGATCACTTCGCCTGGGTGGCCATAGATCCGGATTTTGGTGACCCGGACGGCGGCGTTGGAGTTGCCCGCTACATTCGCTCCCCGGACGAACCAGACGCCGCAGAGCCCGCTGTGACGGTCCTGGACGAGTACCAGGGACGCGGCATCGGCGGCACCCTCCTGGCGCTCCTCGCCGAATCGGCGGTCGCCAACGGTATCCGCCGCTTCAGGGCCGACGTGCTCGCCGACAACGCGGAGATCCTGGGAGGCTTCACCGAGAACGCCAGAGTCAAGCCCATCGCCGACGGTGTCGTATCCGTCGAAGTCGACCTGCCGATCACCGCGGAAGGCTTCCGCTCCTCATTCATGTACGAGCTGCTGCGTCAGGTCGCCGACGGCAAGGTGGTGCCGCGGCCGTTGCAGTGGCAGGATGTTGGAACCACAGAACCGGAAGGGATGACGGAGAGCCGATGAGCACCGACGAGGATGTCTTCGATGAAGCAGAGGCACATCGGTATTTCTCCACGAGCGCGTTCAACCGGACGTGGGATCTGATCGATCAGGAGGACCGCACGCCCGTCGAGACCGAGGAGATGATCCATCTGGCGCATGCCTCGCGGTGGCATTGGGGACAGCGGGAAGACGCGACGGCGGAGAACCAGTCGGTTGCGGCGTGGCAACTCTCGCGGGTGTACGCCGTGGCAGTGCGAGCGGAGGAGGCTAGGCGCTACGGCGTGGAGAGCCTGACTCTGGCAACGGAGAACGACCTGTCGCCGTTCCATGTTGGCTATGCGCATGAGGCGTTGGCACGCGCTGCCGCGCTCTTGGGCGAGGACGAGCTGCGGGATCTCCACCTTGCCGCGGCCCGCGATGAGGCATCGACGATCGAGGACCAACGGCGTCGGAAGCTTCTCGTCGCCGACCTGGGAACGATTCCCACCGACTGATCCGGAGCGGCGCGACGTTCAGCCGACGACGAATGCCAGCTTCAATGTGGCGCGGTAGCTGCTGATCGCACCATTCTGCACCGTGGCCGAGAGGTTCTCGACCTCGATGCCGGTGATACCCGTGATGGACTCCGCGGCCTTTGCCACGGCCTGGTTCACGGCATCGTCGAATGACTCGGGCGAGATTCCGATCACCTCGATCACCTTGATCGCACCCCGGTCGATTTGACTTCCCATCCCGTTGCCTCCTGCATCATGGATCTTGTGGTCTGGCGCGGCGATGCTACCGCCACGCTTCTACTCTTGACGGCGGTGAACGGCGACGTCTCTTTTGCTCCTCGCAGGCGGACGGTGCGCCGAGGATGGGGCGGTGTTGTCGGGCTCGCCTACCCATCATTGCTGGTGGTTCTCGGGCTGTCGGTCGGCTTTCGTCAGGCCGGTGGGCCGACCGATCTCGCTGCCAGCTATCTCGGAGCGCTTCTCTTCCTCACCGCGGCCCCAACCGCGTGGGTGTTTGCGTTTCCGTTCATCGAGGTGACCCGATTCACCGTGATCGCCGTCGGTGTGCTCACCAGCTTTCCGCTCTGGTATCTCGCCGGTGCCGGCATTGCGGAGCGTTCGCCGTCATGGGCCGTGTGGCTCCGCCGCGATATCACGGTGGCGATGGTGTGGACGGTGACGACGCTGGGCCTGTTCGCGATCCTGGCGCTCCTCGCCTGACCCACGACTCACTACCTACCCTGCTCTTCATGGATCTCTACGAAGCCCTCTACACGACACGCGCCATGCGGCGCGTCGAGCCCGATCCGATCCCGGATGACGTCGTGAGACGCATCCTCGACGCGGCCATCCGCAGCCCATCCGGCGGCAATACGCAGAACTGGCGGTTTGTGGCCGTCTCCGATCGCGACACGTTGGCCTGCCTCGGCGAGCTGTATTCCGAAGCATGGGAAATCCTCCAGTCCACGGTGTATGCCGGGAGGCGCGCAGCGGCGGAAGCTGCCGGTGACGAGCAGATGAAACGGGTCATGAGCTCATCGCAGTGGCTCGGCGAGCACTTCGGTGAGGTGCCGCTGGTGGTCCTTGCCTATCACCGCAACGATCCGTCGGGGGCGTCCATCTATCCCGCTGTGTGGAGTCTCATACTCGCCGCCCGCGGCCAGGGTGTGGGTGCGACCCTGACGACCATCCTCGGCATGTTCCGCCAGGCCGAGGTCGCCGACCTGTTGGGCGTCCCGCTTGAGAAGGGCTGGTCGAACGCCGCAGCCGTTCCCCTCGGCTACCCGCGTGGTCGGTGGGGGGTGGCCAAGCGGCAGCCGGTGCAGGAGGTCGTGTACGTCGACCGGTGGGCCAACCCGCCGCCGTGGACCGTCGACGAACCCCTCTGGCCCTGAAAACCCCAATCTCACTGTTTTGTCTGTTTTGGCGTAACTGGACACGAATATTCGTGTCCAGTTACGCCAAAACAGTCTTCTAGAACAGTCTGGGGCGGAAGAGCTCGTCGTGGCTGCGCACCGCGAAGCGGTCGGTCATGCCGGCGACGTAGTCGGTCACCTGGGTGAGCTCGTCGGCATCGTCGTGGCGGTACGTCTCGGGTACCTCGTCGACATGGTCGAGAAAGTAGCCGACGAGGTCGCGGACGATCTCCCGCGCCCATCGCCGCTGCGGTTCGATGGCGGGGCGCACATAGACCCTGGCGAACATGAAATCGCGCAGCGACAGCATCGTGTCGAGCATCGCGTGTTCCATCGAGATCTCACCGGTCCGGAGCGACTCGGCAACGACACCCTCGATCATCGACTCGACCCACTCCCGACCTGGCTCGCCGAACACCTCGATGGCCCCTCGCGGGAAGTCGTCGACTGTGAGGATTCCGGCACGGATGGCGTCCAATGCGTCGTGGGCGAGGTAGGCGATACGATCCGAGTAGCGGACGATGTTGCCCTCGGGGGTGGCGGGCGGTTTATCCATCTTCCAGGGATGGGCCCGGATGCCGTCAAGCACCTCCCACGTGAGGTTGAGTGGTTCCAGCACCCGGAAGACCCGCTCGCTCTGCTCCGAGTGACGCCAACCATCGTCGAAGAACTCGCCGAGCGCCTCCTCTCCGGTGTGGCCGAATGGAGAGTGTCCGACGTCGTGGCCGAGGCAGACCGCTTCGGCGAGCGCAACGTTGAGCGACAGATACCGGGCGATGGCGCCGCCGATCTGAGTCACCTGAAGGGTGTGAGTGAGCCGGGTGACGTAGTGGTCGCCTTCGGGGTCGATGAACACCTGGGTCTTGTGCTTCAGCCGCCGAAACGCCTTCGAGTGGAGGATGCGGTCGCGGTCCCGCTCGAACGGTGTGCGCCACGCGTCGAGGGGCTCGGGGTGCTCGCGGCCCCTGGTATCGACGGAGAGGGTGGCCCCGGGCGCCAGCTGTTTCGTCTCGCGCTGCTCTGCCACTTCTCGCGTCCGGAGGACGAACTCTCTCATCAGACGAAGCGCTCGCGCAACCGTGACGACACGTAGTCCATTGTTGCCACGACGATGGCGATCGCCAGCATCTGCACTGCAGCCGCCCGATAGTTGAGCAGGTTGATGTTCTGCTGCAACAGGAAGCCGATGCCACCGCCGCCGGCGAAGCCGATGATCGTCGACATCCGCACGTTGATGTCCCACCGATACATGGTGAATGAGATGTATGGCGGGACGATCTGTGGAGCCACGGCGTAGACGATCGTCTGGAGCCTTGTGGCGCCGGTTGCCTTCACCGCCTCGATGGGCCCGAGCGAGATGCTCTCGACCTGTTCCGAGTACAGCTTGGCGAGTGAGGCCGCGGTGTGTAGCGAAAGGGCGAGGGCGCCTGCGAACGGCCCGATACCGACCCACACGACGAAGACGATGACCATGACGAGTGGCTCGATGGCGCGGATCCCATTGAACACCGTACGAGCTCCGTAGTAGGTGGTCAGGCCGATGCCGACCGAGTCCCGGCGGTAGAGCCATACGGCTCCCGCGAGGCCGATTGCGGCACCCACAATGGCCGGCATCCACAGCGTCATTGCCGGATCTGTGATCTCATACAACCAGGCAACGGCCTGTGCCAGGAGGACGGACACGAGAGCGCCGGAGAAGGCAGCCAGCGCCAGGTTGAGGGGGCGCACGGTGGATTTCGGCAGGTGCGAACGCAGCGCGATGCCCATCCGGTTGAAGAGGAACATGAACACACCGCCGGTGAGCAGGGTGGCGACGGCGACGATGAGAAGCCGCAGGATGTCACCGATGCTGGTGAGGAAGAGTCCCAGGAACCCGAACACGCCGAGGACGGAAGCGACGGCGTCGCCGATTCGGTTCAGCAGTGCCGCCAACAGGAACATCACGATGACGCCGGCCGCGGCCGACAGGCCGAGCACGAGGCCGCGGGCGATCCGGGTCCCGATGCTCGGCGGCTCGATCTCGATGGGCGGCACCGCCCACCGCACCGCAACGCGGATGGCTATCGGCAGCATGATGAGACCCGCGATGATCAGGAGGAGGTTGTCGGAGAGGCTATTGGCAGCGGATCTGGCGAGACGGGCCAATACGAAGCCGATGCCGATTCCGATCACGCCGCCGACGATCGACAGCGTGAGGCTGGTGACCGTCACGCTGATCTCTTTCATGAGGTTTCGCGCTGCCATGAAGCTCAACGGAACGGCGATCACCGTGCCCACCGTGGTGGCGATCAGGGCGAGAAACACGGTCTCGATGATCTTGTCCCAGGTGTCGATCGAGGTCTTGGAGAAGCGTGGCGAGGTGACCACGATCTCCTCGCCGGTCTCCCGGTCTGTCTCGCCGGTGGGCACCCGCTCCCAGTTGAAGATGGATCCGACTGAGACCCTCGTCACCGCACGGATGGTCTGTGGCTCGTCGCTCGGTCGTTCCCTGGTCTCGACGACCTCGGTGAACTCGCCGTCCTGATTCGTCTGGAAGTCACCAAGGTTGATTTCCACGCCCGACGGCGCCGCGTAGAGGAGACTCCCGCGCGTGTTTGCGTTGAGGTTGAAGCCCGAGACCTCGAGTTGGCCCCCGGGCTCGACGCAGCTCGGGTTCAGGGAGATGTATGGCCCGCTCGTGTCCGGCGCCGGTGGCTCGAAGCCGCCCGAAGGGCACGGACTCATGAACTCCGTGTCGATGGTGGTGTCAACGGTCTCGTACGTCAGTAACTCGGGTCGGGCCAGGGAACGGAGGATGCGGATGAGCTGGGTCTGTCGCCGCTCGGATTGGATCTCGTCGAGGTCGACATCCGTCTTGTCGAAGGCATAGGCATAGACGACCACGGCGATGGCGACGGCAAGAGCAATGAACAGGATCCGCCGCCAGCGACGCTTCGGCCTTTCCTCTGGTGCCGGTTCATCGCCGCCGGTCTGCTCCTCTGTCGGAGGCCGTTGAGTCTCAACCAACTCGCTCGGCCTCCTTTCCGTAGATCTCCTTGAAGCGGTCGTCGTCGATCTCGGCAGGCGGGCCCTCGAAGACGAGTTTGCCGTCCTTGAGAGCGATCGCTCGATCTGCGTAGCGGTGGACCAGATCGAGGAAGTGCAACGAGCACAGAATGGTCACCTTGTCGTCCTTGTTGATCTGCTCGAGGTATTGCATGATCGAGTGGGCGAGCACCGGGTCGAGGCTGGCAACCGGCTCGTCGGCGAGGATCATCTCGGGATCCTGCATCATGGCTCGAGCCACCCCGACCCGCTGCTGCTGCCCGCCGCTCAGCTCATCTGCGCGGGCATTGGACTTCTCGTCGAGGCTGACGCGCTCGAGCTGTTCGTGTGCCTTGTCGATCGCGCTCTTGGGGAAGCGGTTGATCAGACTCAACCCGGGGTTCACGTATCCGAGTTGTCCGGCGAGGACGTTGGTGATCACCTTCGATCGGTGGACGAGGTTGAAGTGCTGGAACACCATGCCGATCTTGCGCCGGATGCTTCGCATTTCGTCCTGTGTTGCGTTCGTGATGTCGACGTCGTTCCACGTGATCCGGCCGTCGGTAGGCTCGATGAGGCGGTTGATGCAACGCAGCAGCGTGGATTTCCCCGAGCCGCTGAGGCCGATGATGGCGAGGAACTGCTGTTCGGGCACTTCGAAGCTGACGTCATCGAGCGCCAGCGTGCCGTCCTCATAGATCTTGGTCAGGTGCTCGACCTTGAGCATCTACTCCATTTCCTCGATGGGTTGGGCGGTTGGGGCCCGGAGCAACACGGGCCCCAACCAGTGACCGCTAGCCCTGTGAGGGGTCGTAACCGACGACTTGCACCATCTGGCGGATGAAGTCGTACTCCGAATCGCTGGCCTTGTCGATGCTGGTCCAGCCGTAGAAGTCCTGGTTACCGATGGACTGGAGCCAGGAGCAGTCCTCTCCCTGCTGGTCGTCGTCGCACTCCGCATTCCACGCCACCAGTGCCTCTTCGATCTGCGTACGTAGGTCTGCGGGGAACTCCGACCCGAACGACATTGTGTCGTTGGGGATCGCCGGCGAGATCTGGAGGATCTTCACCTTCTGCACGATGTCCGGCGCTTCGGTCCGGACGGCCTGGCGGGCGTCGAGCACTCGCAAGTCGCCGCAGAAGAGCCGGTCGTCCTCGTTGATCGCGCAGCTGTCGACGAGATCGTCGGGGATGTCGGGCGGCATGCCCTCTTCCCACTTGGGGCCGTCTCCGGTTTGCAGATACGGGCTGTAGAACGTGGTGCCCACATCGACCTCACCGTTGTACACGGCGAGGGCCGCTGCGTTGTGGGTTCCGGCCTCCACCGATTCTGAGAACGTGATTCCGTTGTCGTCCCACATCACGGTCGGAACCATGAATGATGAGGTCGAGCCGGGTTCGCTGTAGGCCCAAGTCAGCCCGTTCAGATCGTCGAGCGAGTCGATGTCGCTGTCACGGGCTACCAGGATCTGCGCCCAGTACACGCTGTTGCCGAATCTGACGGCCTTGAACGACACGTCCACGCCACAGAGATCGGTGGCGAGAACGTAGAGAAGACCGGGGATGAAGCCCAAGGTCGAATCCGGTGCCGCACACATCTCCTCGGCGGTCGCCGCGTAAGACGTCGGAACCGCGACTTCGAACTCGAGTCCGGTCGCCTCGTTCAGCGCCTCGGCCATGATCTCGCCACCGGCGGTGATCACCTGGGCATCGACGGACGGCACGAACAGCACCCTGATCGGGTTGTCGGCGGTTCCGAGATCCGGGGCTGCCGCCACGGTCGTTGCCGTTGCCGTTGTCGTTGTTGTGTCGTCGCTGTCGCTGCTGCATGCTGCGGCGACCAACGCGAATCCGATGAGTAGCACGATCAGCGATCGTTTCACATTGCCTCCCTTGTCGTGGGCCGTTCGGCCCCTCCAGCACACTCCACGATAGGACGCTCGTGTGCGCATGTCAGGGTCGAAATACCCTCTCAACACCACACTTGGTCCACGAGCGCGCTGAACTCATCCCAATCGCGGATGTCTCGGGCACCCCGGACCGGGGCGTTCCACGGTCGCACATACCGGCAAACCTCTCGATCGGGCCGGTGCAGAGTCAGCTCCTCGAGTTGATGGGGAGCGTCGTCGAGATAGACCTCACAATCGACACGCCACTTCTCAGAGGTGTAGTGGACCTCATCGGTCGGGATCCCGACGTCGATGATCCACGCCTCGGTGTCGGGAACGGCCCACGGTGGCTTCGTGGTGATGATCACGATGTCGTTCTTCGCGGACAGTCGCTGCAGCGCTTCGACGGCACCGGGATAGGTCGGTAGGTTCCGGAAGATCGATGGTCCGGGGCCGTTGTGAGCCCACCGCCAGAACTCGCCCATCGTCTGGAAACGGGTGAGCGGGATCATCGCACCCCAAGTGGAGACCTCCTCGGGCCGCAGAGACGCTCCGGTCTCTGCGTTGTAGCGAGTCATCCATCCGAGAGTGAAGTTGGCCACGACTCCATCGAGATCGATACCGAGGCGCATCAGTCGGATACGACCTCGCCGCCGAGCATGTCGGAAACGAGCGCGGTGGGGTCGTCGGCGTCCTCTCCGGCCTCATCGAGTCGATCTTTGTCCGGGGCGCGCAGCAGTTGCTCGGGCTCCGGGCCATCAGGTCCGTTGCCGTGGCGGAACTCGAGTGTGACGGCCGCGCCGGTGGTCTCGGCGGTGAGGTCGATGAGCACCTGCTGCAACTCGGTGTCGGCCTTGAGCTGTTCCAGCAGGAAGTGCAGCTGCTCGGGAACCTCGAGGACCACTGTGGATCCCTCGACTGCAACCGGCATTGCCTCCTTCACATATGCGTGGCGGCGGGCCCCGACATCGCTGCGGATCCTCGCCACGATTGCGGGCCACGCGGCAGAGAACGTGGCGAGGTCCAGCTCCGAGACCCCCTCCGCCTCGCTGCGCTCGGAGGCGGGACCCCCTCCGTCCCTCGCTTCGCTCGGGCCACCTCCCCCTGAGGGGGAGGCAAGGGAAGAGGGGGAGGCAAGGGAAGAGGGGGAGGCATCTTGTTGCGGGGAGGGGGGTCTCTCGGAGGGGGGTCGACCGTCTCGTTCCAGGCGGTCGAGGCGGGCGGCCAGGGCCGGGGCGTCCATCACCGTCTCTGGTCGGGTCGCCTTGAGGAGCGCCAACTCCACGACGAGCCGTTCCTCTCTTCCCTCTCGCAACTGCGTCAGCGCGGCGCCGAAGAGATCGATCGTCCGCAGCAGGTCCGTCGAGCTGATCTCGGTGGCGTAGCGACGCCACAGATCGAGGGTCTCAGCGGGCTCATCCGTGACCTCGTCGAGGTTGGGCGCATATTGGGCGAGGAAGATCCCACGGAGAAACGCGACGGCGTCCGCCGCGAATCGTCTCAAGTCTGCGCCCTGCGAAGAGAGGCGGGCCACGATACCGAGGGCCTTGGGGGCGTCCTGCTCACTGACGGCCTCGACGAGCTGCCCGAACGCGGCGTCGTCGGCGAGGCCGAGCGCCCGTGTCACACCCTCACGATCGACGGTTCCGTTGCCGAGAGCGGCCACCTGCTCGAGGAGGCTCATGGCATCGCGGACCGACCCTCTGGCGTGTGTCGCGATCTGGGCGAGGCCTTCGTGGTTGGTGGTGAAGCCTTCGCGGTCCCCGATGTCGGCGAGGTAGGGGATCAGCGTGTCCGCCGCGACCTGATGGAAGTCGAATCGCTGCGCCCTGGAGCGGATCGTATCGAGGAGCTTGTAGGGCTCGGTGGTGGCGAGGACGAACACCACATGCTCCGGAGGCTCTTCGAGGGTCTTGAGGAGGGCGTTGCCTGCGGCGCGAGACAACATGTGTGCCTCGTCGAGGATGTAGACGCGTCTGGCGCCCGCGGCCGCGGCCACCGTCCCCACGTTGATGCGAATCTCCCGGACATCGTCGACCTTGTTGTGCGATGCGGCGTCGAGCTCGATGACATCGAGCGATGCGGCGAGGGTGATCCCCTCGCAGGAGGAGCATTCATTGCACGGCTCGCCGTCCGGATGGCGGTTCTCGCAATTCAGTGCCTTGGCGAGCAAACGCGCCGTCGTGGTCTTTCCGGTCCCCCGTGGGCCTGCGAAGAGGTAGGCGTGCGCGACCTTCCCATCGACGATCTCCCGGGTGAGGGTGTCCGTAACGTGGGGTTGTCCGATCACCTCGCCGAACCGCTGCGGCCGGTACTTCCGGTAGAGCGCCTGATACTGCATGGAGACGAGGCTACCTCGCTACGCTCATCGCCATGTCCCGCATGCCCAAAGACATGCGTCAGCTCATGCAGCAGGCGCAAGAGATGCAGGCCCAGATCCAGGCTGCTCAGGCCGAACTGGCCGACAAGACGTATGAGGCGACGGCCGGCGGCGGCGTCGTGTCTGCCGTCGTGCGCGGTTCGGGTGAGGTCGTGTCCGTGACCTTCGATCCCGCGGTTCTCGATCCGGAAGACCCGGAGATGGCCGGAGATCTCGTGGTGGCCGCGGTCAATGCTGCCCTCACGATGGCGAACGAGGACGCCGCTTCTTCGATGGGCGGCCTTGCCGGCGGCATGGACATGGGCGGGCTACTGGGCTGATGTTCGAGCCCCCGATCCAGCGACTCATCGACGAACTGGCGCGGCTCCCCGGCATCGGAAGGAAGAGCGCGCAGCGTCTCGCCTTCCATCTTCTCAACGCCGAAGAGGCCGACGCGCAGCGGCTCGCCGATGCCATCGTCGACATGCGTGCCCAGGTCCGCCTGTGCTCGAGGTGCTTCAACGTCACCGCCGAGGAGGAGTGCTCCATCTGCCGGGATCTGAGGCGCGATCCTACGATGATCTGCGTGGTCGAGCGCGCCCAGGACATCCCGGTTCTGGAACGGACTCAGGAGTTCTCCGGTCGCTATCACGTACTGGGTGGGGCCATCTCTCCGATTGCCGGGATCGGGCCGGACCAGCTACGGATCCAGGAATTGCTGGCGCGGATCGACGGCGAGGGAATCAGCGAGGTCATCGTCGCAACGAATCCCACGATCGAAGGCGATACGACGGCGATGTATATCGCCCGACTTCTCAAGCCGCTCGGGACTTCCGTGACACGGCTCGCGTCGGGTCTTCCCGTCGGAGGCGACCTCGACTACGCGGATGAGATCACTCTCGGCCGGGCCCTCGCCGGGCGCAAGGAGCTGTGAGCCCCGCCGTCCCCCGCCGCCGGCTGTCCGTCTTTCTCGTCGAGCCCTACTACGGAGGATCGCATCGGGCGTGGGCTGACGGTTATCGGATGCACAGTCGACACGATGTTCATCTCATCACTCACCCCGCGCAGTTCTGGAAGTGGAGGCTGCAGGGCGGTCATGTGACTCTGGCTCTCACTGCAGGCGAACACGCCGACCGAGTCGGTTCGCCCGATGTGGTGTTGGCTACGTCGATGCTCAACCTTCCGGCGTTCCTCGGCGCTGCCAGGCGTTCGGTCGGCGACGCAGCCGTGGTCCTGTATATGCACGAGAGCCAGTTGTCGTACCCGCTGTCCCCGCTCGACAAGTCCGACCAGACCTATCCGATGATCAACTGGTCGAGTGTGGCCAGTGCGGACGTGGTGTTGTTCAACTCCCGGTACCACCGCGACGTGTTCTTCGTTGAGTTGCCGTCCTTCCTTGGCCGGTTCCCCGACCAGCGTCACCTGGGCCTCGTGGACGACGCGATGGAGCGGAGTGAGGTGGTGGCGGCGGGTGTCGACGTCTCGGGCATTGCTCCGGGACCGAAGCTGGATCCGCCGCTTCTGCTCTGGAACCACCGCTGGGATCACGACAAGGGGACCGCCGTTCTCGCCGAGGCGCTCACCCGGCTCTGTGAACGCGATCTCGACTTTCGGGTGGCGATCTGCG
>Ga0255055_10000624_pt1 | contig 27047 bp, 23 predicted proteins | sample JV7_2_27_MG_FD_188633 | JGI IMG/M metagenome (GOLD analysis project Ga0255055, IMG submission 188633) | Seawater microbial communities from Jervis Inlet, British Columbia, Canada - JV7_2_27 | ecosystem: Environmental > Aquatic > Marine > Inlet | place: Canada: British Columbia | collected...
CACGGTGGGACTTACGGAGGACGGCACCGTGGTCGCCACCGGAAGGAATAACGAGGGGCAGTGCAATGTCGGTGGCTGGACGAACATCATCATGGTCGCTGCAGGTGACTGGCATACGCTGGGGCTTAAGGACTGCGGCACCGTGATCGCCGTGGGCAAGAACGACGATGGGCAGTGCAATGTCGGTGGCTGGGTTCTGAAGACCCTATCAGACGAGCCGCCGAGTACACATAACCTCGTCATCGCCAGCACTGCTGGCGGGCTGGTAACCACCCCTGGCGAGGGGATTCTTGCCTATTGCGAAGGTGAGGTGGTCAACCTGGTGGCCGAGGCCGCGTCGGGCCATGGCTTTGTCAACTGGACCGGCGATATTGGCACCATTGCTGATGCCGATGACGCTACTACCTCTATCACCATGAATGGCGACTACTTCATCACTGCCAACTTTGAGCAGACGGTACCTCTACTGGAACTCACCATCTCGAGCACTGCCGGAGGTACGGTAATCGCTCCCGGTGAGGGAACTTTCACATATGCGCAGGGAACAGGAGTCGATATTGTCGCCGGGGCCGAAGAAGGCTACAGATTTGTCAACTGGACTGGCAATATTGGCACCATTATTGATGTAAGCGACGCTGCGACCACTATCACCATCGATGGCCTCTACTCCATCACGGCCAACTTCGTGGCGGTATACGATCTCAGCATCTCCAGCACCGCTGGAGGCACGGTAACCGCTCCCGGTGAGGAGACCTTCACATATGACCAGGGAACAGGAGTTGAACTTGTCGCCGAGGCTGAGGAAGGCTATCGATTTGTCAACTGGACTGGTGCTATTGGCACCGTTGCCGATGCCAGCGATGCTACGACCACTATCACAATGAATGGCGACTACCTCATCACCGCCAACTTTGCGGTGAAACCATCCTTGAGCTGGCCGCTGATCGGTGGGATCCTGGGGGCGGTGGTAGTAGTGGCGCTGGTGATTTTCTTCGTGCGTAGAAAGTGAGTTGCCTCGACAGCAAGACGACGAACTGATCTCTCTTGGGTCGACAGGGCGGCCACAGCAGGCGTGTTGACACTTGCCTCAGTGGCACTGGCTGTCCGGGCAATGAGGCGGCGAAGCAGAGGTACAGGAGATACCTGAAGGCGGAACTGCGCAATGACCTGAAATGCTGCACCTTAGTCCAGGTTGTTGGGTTAGGGCAATAAGAGCTCAGGATGTGTAATCCCCGCTGAAGGGAAACGCAGTGAACGTGTGGGGCTCCCACCGGGCGCGGTACTGCGGGGGCGTAGCACCGGCTCTTGATTCCCGCCGATAGCAGTTGTATTAGGAGGTCGTGATTTGATGAAATCGAACACTGAGATAGTCCAAGATGCCATTGAGCAGGTTGTTAACCAGAAGAGAATCGATGCGTGGGACCAGTACTTCAGTCAGGATTACATCTCGCGGGCAGTTCCATATATCGGATTGGGGTTCTCTGTAGACAGCTCAGGCAATAAGCACATCCTTGACTTCATTGTCCCCGGCAGTCCTGTCGACGGGAAGCTCCAGGTGGGGGACGAAGTGCTCTGGGCAGAGGATGAACACCGGCGCTGGGCTACCTATGAGGATATATCGCAAGGTTTTCTGCAGGGTTATCGCGGCAGCAAATGTAGAATAGGCGTACGTCGGGGTAATCAGAACCTCGAACATGAATTGACCAGAGGTTTCTACATGGGCCTCGATACCCACACTGAGCAGGCGAAGTCGGAGATGCAGGAGTTCATGACGAAAGCAATCCCAGATTTGAGGGCGGCCATAAAGCTAATTCTCGCAGACGGGGACATGGTTGTCTGTTTGCTGGAGTATCGCGGCAAGCACGCTACATTCGCGCGTGAGGCGGTTTGGAGAGAGGCTTGGTTCGTACGCCTGTCTGAAGGCAAGATCGTCGAGGGTTGGCCTATCGTCGATGAATCCTCCTTCTTGAGGCAGCTTGGTTACCAGCTTGTTCCGCCCAGAACCTGAGCCATCTGTCGTTGCACGACAACTTGTGTCGTTGCTTCTGTGCTGACAACATACCGGTCTGTGCCCGACAGCGGGTGCCCGTCTTGAGAGAGCCATGTGAATGCTGATACCATAGCGAGGTTATCATCGCGAAATGCGGCAAACACAGACGGATTCAACACCCTTCGACAGGCTCCCGCCGGCTGAGCACTGCGCCGATGATTGAGAGGACCCACGGCAGCAGCATAGCGCCGGTGAACGCCATCACTATCGCTCCGGCCACGCCTCGCCTGAACCCGGTCTCACCCCTTCTCATCCTTCTCCAACCGAGCAGCACGAGTATCGGCCCCGTGAGTCCGAGGATGGTCGTACGAGGCATTGATCCTCTCACGCTAACACTGAAACTCGAGGGTCTGGAGACTAACCCCTCTTGTCTTCCCTGAGACTTGAGAAGTCCGAGTTGTACTCCTCGATCAGTCCTGCATCGGCAAAGCTGAAGTACCTGTTGTCCCCGACTACCACGTGATCGAGAACCCTGACCTGCACGGTATTGCATGCAAACACCAGATCCTGCGTTATCTGCCTGTCGTTGTCGCTCGGTTGAGGATTGCCTGCCGGGTGGTTGTGCACAAAGATCAGGGCCGTAGCGCTATGCTTCACTGCGCTCTGTACGATCTCCCGGGGGTATACTGCACTCGCATTCAGCGTCCCCTCAAAGAGGTCCTCGATCGCGACAACGTGATTCTGAGAGTCGAGGAACATAACCTTGAAGACTTCCTTTCTCAGATCACGCATAGAATGATACAGGTAATCGAAGACCTCCCGCGAAGAACGGCAGTAGGGACGGTCGAGGAGTTGCTCTTTGAGGAACTCCCTGGCCAGCTCCTGGATGAACATGATGACGAAGACATGGGTCGGACCGATACCATTGATCTCTTTCAGTTCCTCGGGGCGAGCCTCAAGAACGCCCCTCAATGTCTTGAACTTCTCTATCGCATCCTTGGCCTGCTGTTTACAGTCTTTGCGTGGCGTCCCGAGGGTAAGCAGTAGTTCCACCACTTCATAGTCGAGAAATGCGTCCAACCCCGACTGGAGGAATCGCTCCCGCAGCCTCTCTCTGTGTCCTTCAGTTCTCCTGTCGTCCATGTGCCCGCTCCTCCCCCATTATATACCACGTCCGTGCAGAGTATCCCATACGACGGGCAGAGAACTGCTGATATAATACACATGCAATGAACCTGCACCGGCTTATGGAGGAGCATCTGCCCCGATCGCTCCTGGAACTGGTCGGACAGATCAGTACACGGGCAACCGGGCGAGACGAGAGGGCCTACCTTGTGGGTGGCGCAGTGCGCGATCTGCTCCTGGACAGTCCCAATCTCGACCTCGACCTTGTTATCGAAGGCGATGCCGTGCAACTGGCACAGGAACTTGCGGAGGCCGGCCAGGCCGACCTGCTTGCCCGCCACAGCTTCGGCACTGCCACGCTCAGATGCGGAGACCATACGCTCGACGTGGCAACAGCGCGAAGAGAGACCTATGCCTACCCCGGGGCTCTGCCGGAGGTCACCCCCGGCACCATGAGGGACGACCTCGCCCGCAGAGACTTCTCCGTCAACGCCATGGCCGTGTCGCTCTCTCCGGATGATCACGGCGAGCTAATCGACCTTTGCGGCGGCAGAACCGACCTGGAACAGGGCCTTATCCGCGTTCTCCATCCGGGCAGTTTCCGCGACGATGCTACCAGGATCCTCAGGGGCGTCCGTTACGAGCAGAGGTTCGGCCTCGAGTTCGAAGCACAGACCGCCGGGCTACTGAGACGGGACCTTCACATGCTGGATACGATCAGCGGCGACCGCATCAGGCACGAGCTTGAGCTTATCCTCAATGAGAGAGAACCCGAAAACGCTATCAGGCGCCTTGCCGATCTGGGGGTGCTGACCAGGATGGGCCTGGCCGTGGAGAGCGAAGGCGAGATAGCCGGGATGTTCCGCAAGGCGCGCCGGGTGGCCGGGCCCGAGCAGTTGCCGACGCTCTGTTTCTGTCTGCTGATCTACTCGTCCACCCCGCAGCAGCTGGAGGCCGTTATCAGCCGTCTCAACATGCCGACGAGGCCGTCACGAGCCATGTGCCATACACTCCGCCTTAAGAACAGCCTCAAACTACTGGACAGGCCGTCGCCCAGACCGAGCGAGGTCTACGATCTGCTAAAGGAATACGACACTCTGGCGATACAGGCGAACGCTATAGCATCAGAGACTTCAGCCGCGCACGGCAGTCTGGATCTGTTTCTTACGAACCTGCGCCACGTGAGGCCTTCGCTCGACGGAGAAGACCTCAAAACACTGGGCATTCCGCCCGGACCCGAGATGGGCAGAATCCTCCGCGCACTGCACAGGGCCAGACTTGACGGCGAGGTACTTACAAAGGCAGACGAGGAAGGCCTGGCACTCTCCCTGAGAGCAGCCGACGATGCTGCGGAAGCGGAACCTCAGAGAGAATGATCAGGGACGTGAGTTGGGATCGGTTCTGCCGCCGTCCGGGGCAACGCACAACACCCGTTTGACGGTACCACCGCGCGACCTATTCGATCAAGGAAGCTGGAAAGGCGGAGGAGGTAGCATACGCAGGAACGCGTCTCCCAGGTAGCACACCAGGAGATACTTGGGGAACTTGCCCGCCCAGCAAGGCAGGAGGAACTTCCACAGGGGCAGCTTTGCCACCCCGGAGATGAACCCTGCTATATCAACGGGCAGGATCGGCTGAATGGATATCAAGAAGATGCCCCACGGGCCATGGCGCTCCATCCAGCCAACAAGCCTGCCATAACCCGGCGCACTCTCCAGATGTATTAGCCTCTTTCCCACATAGCCCGCATAGTAGGCGGTGAGCTCACCCAGCGTGCCACCGAGGCTGGCTATAAGGGCCGTGAGCACCAGGTCTCCCTCCGAAGCCACCGCTATCATCGTCACCATGGCGGGGACCACCGGAACACCGATAAGGGCGGAATTGAGGACGCTGAGCCCGAACACAGCCAGGTAGAGGGTGGGTGCGAATCCCTCCTCCATGATCCCCAGATCTCGGAACAGATACAGAAGGCCTATGCTGGCGACAATGAGGACGCCGAAGTACACCAATAGCTTCAGCCATCTCATCTTCTTTGGTCTCTCGCTAGCCATCTAGATTCGCGCCAACAGGCCTCGCACTCAGGCCTGGGAGCCCTCCACAATATCGTAGCCCGAACAGGACGCCGCCACATAGCACTCAAACCCCTGTGCCTTGAGTTGCGAGACCAACTCGGCAGCTCCGTCTTTCGCTGAGTAGAAGGTGAAGAGACACGGCCCCGAGCCGGCAAGGTGAACTGCCAGTGCACCGCCTTCCTGGAGGGTTTTCCGATAACCATCCAGCTCCGCCAACAGGTCGAAGGCCACCGTCTCGAACGTGTTGAACATTCCAGCGTGGTCGATGGCCTCGCCGCGTGTCAGGGCAGCCACTCCCTGCTGAACGAACCACCCCTCGGTGAAGTGGGCGCTGCTCAACCTGGCATACATCCGTCCGGTCTTACCCGCAATCTTCGGCAGTGGCGGCACCAGCAGAACGAAGTGGGTCGAAGGCAGCGACGGCAGAGGGGTTAATATCTCACCCCTCCCTTCCACGAGAGCTGTGCCCCCGTATATGAAGAACGGGACGTCCGACCCCAGCTTAGCTCCCAGGTCGACCAGTTCACGGGTCGGTAGACCCAGCCGCCACAGCTCATTGAGGGCCACCAGGGTAGCAGCGGCGTCGCTGCTGCCTCCTCCCAACCCCACACTCCAGGGAATCCGTTTGCGTAGTTCGATTATTGCACCGAGGCCACATCCCGTGCATGCCTTGAGGAGCTCGGCGGCGCGCGTCACCAGGTTGTCATGCTCCAGGCCGCGCGCATCACACTTGAAACATATGTCACTGTCCGGCTCAAAGGTGAGGACATCGCATAACCCGATTGTCTGAACAATAGTCGAGATTCGGTGATAGTCGCCGAGTCTTCCCAGTACCTCAAGCACCAGGTTCACCTTGGCCGGCGCATACACCGTCAACATCGCGGTTGTCTCAGAAACGGGTCAAAGACCTCCCATACCCGCCTCCACTCCTCCAGGCTTAAGGTCTCGGCGCGCCGTCTGCCCTCCATCCCGGCATTCTCCAGCAGCCGTGAAACCTCGTCGGTGCTCATCTGCAGAGAGTGTGCCATGGCATTGCGCAGCTGTTTGCGGGGCGCGCTGAAACCGTGCATCACCACCTCGAAAAAGCCGTCGACATCGGAGACATCTATGGGGGGCTGAGTGTAGACGTCAAGACGCAGGACAACCGATTCCACCCTGGGAGCCGGATGGAAGGCAGCCGCCGGCACATAGCATACAACAGAGGGCCTGCTATGAAACTGCGCCCTGACGCTCAGAAGGCGCATCTTGCCGGGATTCGCCACAATCGTCTCACCGACTTCCTTCTGTACCATAACCACCATCCGCTCAGGCTTATGCTGTGCCTCGAGAAAGTGGCTCAGCGCCGGTGATGTGATGTAGTAGGGGAGATTGGCGACGACTTTGTAGTCCGACGTTCGCTCGCTTGCGGGCAGATGATCGTCCAGCAGTTGCCCCGGGGAGACCTTGAGTATGTCGTCCTGGACGATCGTTACCCGAGGATAGGGAGCCAGTCGTTTCTTCAAGAGAGCCATCAATCGGGGATCCAGTTCCACAGCAATGACCCTGGCTCCCTGCCCGGCCAGCGCCTCGGTCAGTATCCCCAGGCCGGGACCGACCTCGATCACAGTGTCTGCCGGACTGATCTCGGCGGCGGAGATGATATGCTCCAGCACCGAACTGTCTCTGAGGAAATGCTGTCCCAGGCGCTTTCTCGGCCTGAACTCCGATCGGCGGAGCACGGGCTGCCTTTGAGAGTGCACCAAGTTATGATACGCTGCCTTCCCGCGATGCGGAGCCGCTCACGGGCGAACGTTGCGACCAATCCCGAACCTTGTCCTCCACAGATGTGAAAGCCGGGTCCTCTCTGCGGGGAGAATCTACTTCTCCCGGCCAAACAACTGGTAGAAACCCTTTCCCGCCTTCCTTCCAGTGTACCCGATCTCAACCATCCTCTTCAGCAACGGGGCCGGCTTGTACCTTTCCCATCCGGTCTGTTGATATATCCCCTCCAGCAGATCGACGACGACATCTAAGCCCACCAGGTCGGCCAGTTCAAACGGCCCCATGGGCCAGTTGTGCGATAGCCTCTCTATCTTGTCTATGTCCTCCACACTCGCCAGGTTCTCCTCCAGCAGCCTGGCCGCCTCGTTCATAACCAGGGTGACTATTCTGTTGGTGACGAACCCCGGAGCATCCTTGACTACGACGGTCTCCTTACCCAGAGACTGGACGAAATCGACGCTTACCTTCAGAGTCTCATCCGATGTTAGCAGGGATCTCACTATCTCGACGCCCTTCATCAGGGGTACGGGGTTCATGAAGTGTGTGCCGATGACCCTGTCCGGCCTCCTCGTGGCAGATGCGAGCAGGCTAATCGGGATCCCCGACGTATTGGAGGCAAGAATGGTCTCAGCAGGACAGTTCTCGTCAAGCTGCTCGAATATGGGGCGCTTGACCTCGGCCCTCTCGAACACCGCCTCTATGGCGAAGTCGGCACCCCTGGCAGCCTCTTTGATGTTGACGGAGGTTCGCAGCCGTGCCAGTGAGGCATCCATGTCCTCCTGGTTCATCTTCCCTTTCTCCACGAACCTGGCCAGGCTCGTCCTGATCATCTTCATGCCCCTGTCGACAAACTCCTGCTTCGTGTCAACCATGGTCGTCTCATAACCTGCATGAGCCGATACCTGTGCTATTCCACCACCCATGGTTCCCGAGCCGATAACACACACCTTCGTTATACTCATACTAACACCCTCATGAACTTCGGTAAGCCGTGCACCTGCTCTCGACCCTCAAATCGAGCAACTGCTTCTGCCAGCTAGCTCCGGCCAGGCAACTCCATGGCACACCGGAAATACCACTTACCGCTGCTTCCTTCCGGATCTGACGGGGTTCGTAGCCCCCAGTTGCATGGAACCCAACCATCAACACCACTCCGCAGAAGCAAAACTACCCGACCGAGAACCTCAAGCAAGAATTCAGCCCCGCTATAGCGGATTTCGGGTACAGGGCACCGCTAGCTCCCCGCCTAGCACGGCTCAACTTATGATGTTACCAACAAGCCATGGCCAAGTCAACAATCGCGACTGCACTGGCATTAGCGCCGCGGCGTCGAACGCTGCTATACTACGTCCGCGATAACCGGCGAAGCGTTGCTAGCCGGCTATCGGCTCACTCAACGCATTCTGCATGTAGGGGGAATCATGGCATACACGGAGATAAAGTACGAGGTATCTGAGGGGGTCGCGACGATAACTCTCAACAGGCCGGAGAAGATGAACGCTTACACCCTGGTCATGGACAGTGAACTCAGGGAGGCTCTTACCAGAGCAGACGCTGATGACGACGTGAGGGTGGTGGTAGTGACCGGAGCCGGCAGTGCCTTCTGTGCCGGTGCCGATCTGTCGCTGGCCAGCGACGCCTTTGACCACAGGGCCAGAGGACTTGATGAGACCCTGGAGACACACAGGGACAGAGGCGGCATCACGACATTGACCATCTACGACATGAAGAAGCCGGTGATCGCCGCCATCAACGGTGCCGCGGCAGGAATCGGGATCACGATGACGCTGCCCATGGACATCCGCCTGGCATCGGAGCGAGCACGCATCGGATTCGTATTCACCAGGCGGGGCATCGTTCCCGAAGCCTGCAGTAGCTGGTTCCTCCCCCGCATCGTAGGTATCGGCAAGGCATCGGAGTGGATGCTCACGGGCAGGGTATTCACGGCCGAGGAAGCGCTTGCCCACGGATTGGTCAGCGAGTTGCTGGCGCCGGATGCCCTCATGCCCAGAGCCAGGCAGATAGCCGCCGACATCGTCCGTAACACCTCTGCCATCTCAGTTGCCCTTGCACGCCAACTGCTGTGGAAGATGCTGGGTGCCGACCATCCCATGGAGGCCCACCGACTGGAGTCGAAGTGCATGTTCTGGACCGGCAGCAGGGCAGACGCCAGGGAGGGCATTCTCTCCTTCCTGGAGAAGAGACCTCCCAGGTTCACCATGAAACCCGGCCCTGACATGCCTGACTTCTATCCCTGGTGGGCCGACAGGCCGTTCAGGTAGCATTCGATGCTCGATTACAGGGATGCAGTTCGCGGGCCACCCCGGGTCATCTCCGTGTCTTTGAGGCTTCTCCTGTCTATCTTGCCCGAAGCGGTCTTGGGTATGCTCTCTATGAACTCGATTCTCTTGGGCAGTTTGAAGTCGGCCAGGTTTTCGTAGCAGAGGTCGGACAACTCCTTGGTGGTGACACGCTCACCCTCTTTCGGCACCACAAAGGCCGTCGGTATCTGCTCACCGTAACCATTGTCGATGCCCACATAGGCTGCCTCGGCTACGCTGGGGTGGCCCAGGAGTACGAATTCGACCTCCGAAGGCCCGATCTTCAGGCCGGATGGAGTAACGATGATGAACGACTTCTTCTCTATATACTCCAGGTAACCGTCCTCATCCATCCGCACCAGGTCACCTGTGCTGAACCACCCATCCCTGCACACCTCGGCGGTGAGGTCGGGCGCCTTATGATAACCCTTCATGACCCAGGGGGCATTGAACACGGCCTCACCGATCTCGCCCTGGCTAACCTCCTTGCCGTTGTCGTTCACGATCCGGATGTCGCAGATGGGCTTACCGACGGTGCTCAGTTTGCGGCAGTCCCGGGTGCTGATGGAAACGGCCGACACCTCCGTAAGACCGTATACCTCATAGAGGGACAACGCAAACTTGTCCTCCAGGGTCTTCATCAACTCGGGAAACGATTTGGCTCCCGCGGTAACCGCCAGCCGTAACGAACTCAGGTCGTTTCCTCGAAGGACCTCCCGGCGCACCATGGCCATGGCATTGTACATGGCGGGAACTCCGAAGATGATGCTTCCCCTCTCTCGTTCGACGGCCTCAAGGACAACTCTGGGGGTGAAGTCGGGAACCAGCACAATGGTGGAGCCCGTCATGACTGATCCGAGAAGGACCTCGCACAAGCCGAAGAGGTGGGAGAATCGAACGAGGTCGATGATCACGTCATCTCTCTTCCGTTCTATTCCCGCCGAGACTATGGGGGGAGTCCCCATAAGCGATGCATGAGTATGTACCACACCTTTCTGGCTTCCGACGACACCCGAAGTGTAGATGATGGAGGCCTCATCCCCATCCTCGACATCCACACCCGGTGGCGCTGCAGAGGTGTGGGCTATCATAGTCGCGAAACTATCCACATCGACCTCAACCACGTGTCCCCTGAAAGGCGTACCTGGGGAAACTGGGGTGAACATGCTGGAGAACTGCTGCTCCGTCACGAGGATCTTCGAGTCCGAGTCCCGCAGAATAGAGGTGAGTTCAGGTGCCTTCAACGCGGGATTGAGCAGCACCGCCACACCCCCACCCTTGACAACCCCGAAGTAGTTGATGACCCACTCAGGGCTATGGGACATCAGGATGGCCACATGGTCGCCCCTTCTCATGCCCAGCTCTGAGAGGGCATTGGCTACCTTGTTGGCGGACATGTCCAGTTCGCCGTAGTTGATCCTGCGAGAACCAAGAACAATAGCCTCCTTGCGAGGCATATCACGAGCGGTCTGCTCCAGGGTCTGCTTCAGGTTCATCTCTGCGTGCGGCGGGTTTCCGGCAGAAGTATAACACAGGGTGCCTGAGCCGGGGCATCCCTTTCCGCCCCTCCTTCAACCAGAGCAGCGGAGCAAGTGCTGTCCCGTGCTGCTAGGGCTTCCGCGCCGCCAGAGGTTGCTGTGGCTGGGCCTGTTGCTGCTGGGCCTGTTGCTGCTGGGCCTGTATTGCGATCACTTCACTCCCTGCCTCGAATAGCTCCGACTTAATCTCATGAACCAGGCTCCACGATTGCGCCTGCTCAGGGTTAAGAACCATCCTCTCGATCATCGCGCTGGTTATGTCCTCGGTCTTCTTGCCTGTATTCGCGGCGATCACCCCGGCGATGTTCTCAACATCGATCCTCAGTCCACCCAACCTCTCCTCCAGTAGTTTCTCATCCAGGTTCTGCTCCCCTCGGAACTGAACGTTGACGCCGTGAAACAAGAATCTGGCCTGGGGCACCGACAGCCTCTTCGAGCCGGCGCAGTATACGACAATGCCTATTGAATCCACGCTGCCGAAATTGTGTGTGGTTATCGAGACCGGCAGTCCCTTCAGGTAGTTGTATGCGCTCAGGCCGTGGACGACAGAGCCGCCGGGTGATGACACAAGGAGAATAAACTCCCGCACTCCCTGCTTCATCCTCTGATCGACAGCGTTCATCAGAGCATTGACCGTGGCATCCATGACGGGGGCGAAGAATCTTATTACTGTAGGTTTCATGGCCCTGATTGTAGCAAATCCGCTGATATTAGGAAACGTCGAATCGTTATCACTCGGCGCTTTTGCTATACTTATCGACGGGAATCAGCTTCATGACGGATCCTACCACAGCCAGGCAGAAAGCGGAGCAACTCAGGTCATCGATCAACTACCACAACCACCGCTACTACGTCCTTGACAGCCCGGAGATCAGCGATTCCGAGTATGACAGCTTGATGAGAGAACTCGGGCAGCTAGAGGCTGAGCATCCGGAACTCGTCACCCCTGACTCACCGACCCAGAGAATCGGGGCACCTCCGGTGGAGGCGTTCGGCGTTGTTCAGCACCCCCAACCTCTATTGAGCCTGGCCAATGCCTTCTCGGTTGAGGAACTGCAAGCCTGGCATAAGAGGGCCTGCAGCCTGCTCGGCCGGCAGAAGTTCGACCTCGTCTGCGAACCAAAGGTCGACGGCCTGGCAGTGGCACTGACCTACTCCGACGGCCTGCTCGTCACCGGGGCTACAAGGGGCGACGGCTACCGGGGCGAGGATGTGACCAGAAACCTGAGAACCGTCAGGAGCATACCCCTATCAGTGCCGCCTGAGGCACCGCCGAGATTCGAGGTCAGAGGCGAGGTGTTCCTGCCCAGGGCCGGCTTCAGGAAGATGAACGAAGATAGAGCCCGAGAAGGACTCCCGCTCTTCGCCAACCCCAGGAACGCCGCCGCCGGTTCTGTCAGGCAGTTCGATTCCTCTGTGACAGCCAGGCGCCCGCTGGATGTGTTCATCTACGCGCTCGGATGGGCCGAAGGGCGGAGGATGCCCGAGACCCACTGGGATGCCCTGCATTGGCTTGAATCGCTGGGGTTCAAGATTAGCCCGGACATCGCGCTCTGCCGCTCGCTCGACGAAGCAGAAGAATACCATCAGCGCTGGCTGGTGGGTCGCGACGATTCGCCCTACGAAGCCGACGGCGTAGCGGTGAAGGTCAACTCGTTTGACCTTCAGCAAGAACTGGGCAACATGGCACACGAGCCAAGATGGGCCATCGCATACAAGTTCCCCGCCGTTCAGGGCACCACCCGTCTCGTCGACATCGGGATTAACGTGGGACGGACAGGAAGTCTGAATCCCTATGCCATCCTCGAACCGGTACGAGTAGGCGGTGTGGTCATCAGCCAGGCGGCTCTTCACAACGAAGAGGACATCCACCGCAAGGATATAAGGATCGGGGACCGGGTGATAGTGCAGCGTGCAGGAGAGGTGATACCGGAGATCGTAGGTCCCGTAGTCGGCCGCCGTACGGGAAGCGAGAGGGTTTTTGCCATGCCCGCTCATTGCCCTGTCTGCAAGAGCGACGTCATAAAGCCCTCAGGCGAGGCCATGCACCGCTGCACCAACAGCGCTTGCCCGGCTCAGGCCCTTGAGAAGATAAAACACTTTGTCAGCCGGGGGGCAATGGACATTGACGGCGTCGGCGGAAGACTGTGCCAGATCCTGTTTGAAGCCGGCCTGACCGAGGATGGCGCAGACCTGTACCACCTTAGCGGCGAGAATCTGCTGAGCCTCGAGAGGATGGCGGACAAGAGCGTCTCCAACATCCTCGAGTCCATCGCAGGGAGCAAAGACAGGCGGCTTGCTAGGGTTCTCTTTGCCCTGGGCATACCACACGTGGGCGACCAGTACGCGGAGCTACTGGCCGAGAACTACAGTAGCATAGGCGACCTGGCAGGGGCCACCGAGGCAGAGCTGCTTTCTCTTCCTTCGATAGGCCCCAAGATAGCCGAAGGCATCGTGACATTCTTCAGACAGGATGGGAACAAACGGATCATCGAAAAGCTGAGGAAGGCCGGAGTCAGGCTGGCCCATGACAAACCTCATGAGGGCGAGTCTGGACGGCTACCGCTCGCCGGCCTTGAGTTCGTTCTCACCGGCAGGCTCGACTCGCTGACCCGTCCCGAGGCAGAGGCCTGGATAAAGACCCTCGGCGGCAAGGCAGCGTCGGATGTAACCGGAAGGACGTCATATGTGGTGGTAGGGGCCGAGCCGGGATCGAAACTGGCCAAAGCTGAGAGAGTTGGCACTAGGGTCATCACGGAGGATGAGTTCATGGAGCTCCTGAAGCAGACCGGTCTCGGGGAACCCACTGGCCAGAGCCACCCACGAAGACTGTGGTGAGGTGATGTAAGTTGAAACTGAGACCATATGGCGAGAGCGACATACCCGAGCTCACCGAGCTCGTCAACGAGGCTCTACGTGGATCGCACGAGTTCATACCGCGAACCGAGAGGGACGTTCAGGAACGGCTGGTAGGCGCGAGTTGCATTCTGCTGGCCGCAGACGAGGAGGATCGTATCACCGGTCTGGCCTACCTCCGCCAGGATTGGTACGGGGAGACGCTAACCCTCTCTGTCCGCTCGGGCCGTAGCCAGGATGAAGTCGCCGATCTCCTGCTTCCGATCATCGAACCGCAGAACAAGACAGGCATAGTCACCACATCGATCGAATCCCAAAATCAGGCGAGGCTCGCTCTGTTTGCTGCCAGGGGATACACGAGAGAGAGCAGCCTGTATCAGTTGATAGCCCCGCTTGACCACCAGCTGGCACTGCCCCAGGTAGCCGCCGGCTATGTCGTACGGAGCCTCAGACCTGATGAAGAGGAGGCATTCATCAGGCTGGCCAATGCTTCCTACCAGGGAGAGAGGCTCCGACCAGGTATCCTGGCGAGATGGAGAGAGGGGGATCCAACGTTCGATTCGGACTTGATACAGATAGCTGAATACGAAGGCCAGCTAGTGGCCCTTGTCGCGGCCCGATCCGATCTTGCGTACAACAGGCAGTACGGGGGCAGGCGGGGCTATCTCGGGCCTGCAGGTACCATGCCGGCTCACCGGGGCAACAACCTGAGCAAGGCACTCACAGCCCGGGCCATGAACCTGCTCAGACAACGGGGCATGCAGACGGCCTGTCTACACACCTGGGACAAGAACCCCTCGGCCCTGGCGGTCGCCACAAGTCTCGGTTTCCGCGTGGACCACGAGTTCATAATCCTGCACAAGACATTCGACTAGGTGGGCATGAGAAGAGCATCCTGAGAGCAGGTGAAACGCCTTTCTCAGTCGCCCGGATCACATGCCCGAGGTGAAAGATATGAAGATGCGACCGTATCGTGAGACCGACGTCTCGGAACTGACAGACATTGTCAACGAAGCCTACAGGCAGGAGTATGAGTTCATACCCTACACCGCAGAGGATCTACAGGCCGAACTCAGACCAGCAAGCACCGTGCTGCTCGCCATCGATGAGCAGGGCCGGACCGTCGGGCTTGCCTACCTGCGCCAGGACTGGTACGGAGAGACGGTCACTACCTGTGCCCGGCCGGGCACGGACCGGGAGGGGATCGAAGGCTTCTTGCTCGCTAGCATCGAACCAGAGAACAAGACAGGGCACATCACCACCTCCATCGACCCGGAAGATGAGGAGAGAATCGCCTTCTTCAACACCAGGGGATACCGAATCCAGAGCAGCCTGTACCAGATGGTCGCCGACCTGGACAATCCCCTGCCGGCGCTTCGATTAGCAGAAGGGTACACAGTACGCAGCCTAAGATCTGACGAGGAGGACCGTATCATCAGGCTGGCGAATGAAGCTTACAACAACGAGCGACTGAGGCCTGGTGTGCTCGCCAAGTGGCAGGCAGACAACCCCGACTTCCGGGTCGAATGGATTCAGGTGGCAGAGTACGAGAACGAGTTGGTCGCGATGGTCAGGGGCAGCTCAGACCGGGAGTATAACGAGCACTATGGTGACAGGCGGGGCTACCTCGGCCCGGCAGCCACATTACCCACCCACAGGGGCAAGGGTCTGAGCAAGGCCCTAACCGCCAGGGCCATGGACATCCTTCGTCAACACGGCATGCATAGCGCCTGCCTCTACACCTGGGAAGGGAATCCCGCAGCCGTCGAGCTCACCAGGCACCTCGGCTTTCGACTGGGACACGAGTGGAAGATATTCGGCAAGACACCGCGATAGTATACCGGAGACAATGCTACTGAGACCCGGATAACGCTTTGCCCGGCACCATCGCTGGCGCCTTCTGCGCCCGCGCGGAAGGATGGCGGGCTAATCGATGCAGATAGGACCAGGCTGTCTATGACTGATCGAGAGGACATGGCCCTGATCGCCCAGAAGTGGATTTCGCTCTGGACTGCCCCTCTGGACTGGGCACTCTTCTATGCACTGCATGCGCACGATTTCGAGGACGCATCATCGGCGGGGCGCCCGAACACCAGGGACGGTTTCGCTCAGGGCCTGCAGGATCTTATGAGTGCGTTCCCCGACATAGAGACCCGTGTTGAGGATCTTGTTATTGACACGCAGAGGCATAGGCTAGCCATCCGCTGGTCGGCCACAGGCGTCAACAAGACCCGCTATCTGGGCATTGGCCCCACCAACAAGGCAACACACATCACAGGAGTCGAGATCATAGAGGTAGGGGAAGACCGGATCGTACGGCGCTGGGGTGAGTGGGACATAACCGACCATAGAGAGGCATAGGATTCTAGGCCTCTTCCTATCAGGAGGGAGATCGATCATGTCCTCAGGACACAGGGTGGTATTTGAGACGCAGCGGCTGCTGATCAGGACCGCAACAGAAGATGATACCGACCTCTTCTACGCCCTGTGGACCGACCCGCGGGTCATGAGAAACGTGGGCTTCCCCGGTGGGCTGCCTATAACACATGATGAGCATAAGACGACCCTGTCAGGTCAGAGTGGATCTGAGTTTGACCGCCTGCTGGTCGTACAACTGAAGGCTGGCCTCAAGCCCATAGGCGAGTGCAAGCTGTCTCGCCCGGATGATGACGGAGTCGCTCAACCGGACGTCAAGTTGATTCCCGAGTTCTGGGGACACAGGTACGGCGTCGAGATATGGCAAGGGCTGGTAGACTATCAGTTCACACACAGCGACTGCAGCGTCGTTCAGGCAACACCCAACATCAAGAACGCAGCCTCGATCAAGATGCAGGAGGCTGTCGGTCTTGTGCGCATCGGTGAGGCGGTGCATATCTTCCCCCAGCATATGCAGTCCTACACCACTCCGGTACACCACTATATCTACCGGGTAGACCGTGCCGACTGGCACAGGAAACAGGCCACATAATAAGCCGGCCTGATCTGACAAAATGTGGATAACAGACCGGGCGTCCGCAGGAGCCCTGCCTCTGACGAACGCCCGGCGCAGCTCTGCGCTCGATGCGACTCTGCACCGAAGCGATGAGCGGGAGACTAGTCCGACTCTTCCTTCTGAACCCCGGTGAAGGTGAAGTCCTTTACGTATACAGCAGGCATTAGGGCAAACGAGCCACCCTCGTCGCTTATGACCTCTCGCTCCCTGGAGATCGCCTTCACGTTAGAGAAGGCCCGCAACATGCTCTCGGTCCAGCGCAGGTTCTTCACTGCATGCTTGATCTTGCCGTCCTCGACGAAGAACGTACCGTATCGAGTCATGCCCGTCATCAATGCCTTCTTCGGGTCAAGAAATCCGTTCACGTAATGGAAGTTGGTTACCAGAAGACCACGCCGGCAGGACGATATCATCTCCTCAAGGGACGAATCGCCGGGCGCAAGACAGACGTTCCACGGTATAGCACCATGCGGCATGCCCGGAGGCAAGCCATGGCCGGTCGGCCGGGTCTTGGCCTGGTTAGCGCTCAGCATATCGAAGACGACGCCACGGTTTATCCCGCGCTCGATCAGGGCCACCTTCTGCTTGGGAAAGCCCTGAAAGTCGAAGGGGAGTCCCTGCGCCTCGGGTTCAAGTATGCTGTCGTATATGGTTACATTCTCTCCCATCGACTGCTCTCCCAGCCTTCCGGCCATGAAGCTCCTTCCCTCGATGAATGAGTTCGACCCAAAGGCAATGAAGCCCAGCCACATCATAACCTCGGCAAGGCAGCTCGGCTCCAGTATCACGTCCATCTGCCCCAGCGGTATCTCCTGCTGATCCTTGTTCAGGGCGCATCGCTCGAGTCCATTCGCAGCAACCGCCTCAAAATCGATCTTCGTCACGTCGTGAGAGAAGGCGCTGGAGCGACTCATGCCGTGCTCGGAGACGGGGACAATGGTGATCTGAGCATGGGTCAGCGGCTGGTAGGCAGACAAACCATTGGAGTTCAGTACGGCGATCTCGCCCTCCTCGCTGGTGAAAGCCCCTGCCACCTCAAGTCCCAGGCGGTCAGCCTGAGCGAATATCCTCTTCATGGTCTCTGCCCGGGCCGCAGGCGTGAACTCTGCCGTGGCCTCGAAATAGGTTTTCGTCTTCTGATACTGCGCCGGCTGAGGGAAGTCCTCGAAGTAGGGGTTCTCCGGCTGGTGTTTCGCCGCATCCAGGGCCTGGGCAGCAGCCCTGAGCAGTTCCTCTTCATCCATCCTGTTTATGGTGACAACCCCAAGTCGCTTGCCATCGGCAACCCTCACGTATACCTGGGTGTTCTCCTCGATGACATTCTGGTGGATCGACGATTTCGTGTAGCGGGTGAGTCCGCTTCGCCCACCCATGAACACTAGCTCAGTCCGCTCTGCGGGAGAGCGATCGATCACACGCTTCAGTAGTGCCAGAATCTGCTGTTCGCCTATCATTTCTTGACCCCCACTTCGATATTTCTGAACCTGGCCGGAGCCACGCCGTGGGCCACATGCATCGTCTGAGGCGGCTCCCCTTTCCCGCAGTTCGGAAGTCCCCAGACCCGCCAATCACTCTTGCCGCACACCGCGTCGCATGAGTTCCAGAACTGAGGAGTGATCCCGGTGTACACGGGATTCTTGAGCATCCGCACCTTCTTGCCTCCCTTTATCTCCCAGGCGATCTCACAGCCGAACTGGAAGTTCAGTCTCAGGTCGTCGATCGACCAGGACTTGTTGGTAGCTACCAGGATTCCGTTCCTGGTGTCGGCTATCAGTTCGTCCAGGGTCAGGTCTTCCTCGCCCGGTTCCAGGTTGACGTTAATCATCCGGATAAGAGGGATGTGATGCCAGCTCTCGGCGCGCATCGCTCCGCTGCTCGTCCTTCCCAGTACGGGAGCGGTCTCCCTGGATGTGAGGTAGCCCACGAACATTCCTTCTTGGATGATGGGGAACCTCTGTGCCGGCACGCCCTCGTCGTCATAGCCAAAGGATCCGATCGAGCCGGGTATAGTGGCATCGCCGTAGATATTGACTGCCTTAGAGCCATAGCGGAGCTTCCCCAGCTTGTCGGGCGTCAGAAAACTCCCCCCGGCATAGCTGATCTCTGTTCCGAGAGCCCGGTCGAGTTCTGTCGGATGACCGCAGGACTCGTGCACCTGAAGCACAAGTTGTGAAGAGTCGATTATCAGGTCGCTCCTCCCGGCTGGGCAGGGTTCGGCAGTGAGAAGCGCCAGCGCCTCCTCTCGCATCCGCTCCGCGTTCTCCACCAGTCTTAGGGACTCGACGAACTCGTAGCCATAGGTCGCGACATCGCCTCCCATGGTGCTGGGATAGGACCTTCGCTGAACGTCGCCATCACCGATCGCCGTCGCCTCAATGCCCGCGCCGCTCTCGAGGATGTTTTGCGCAATCTCGGCACCCTCGGTGCTCAAGAAGAGCTTATCCGTACGGTAGAAGCTCATCTCTCCCTCTGCCACTGCAATCCGCTTATCTTGCCTGAGTATCTTGAGAGCGCTGAACAGAAGATCCAGTTTCCTGTCCAGAGGGACTGCGAGAGGATCGACCTCGAAACCCGTCTTGTAGGTTCCGCGCTGTGGCTCGGTGTCGTCGAGCTTCACCGGTTCACGCTGGGTCAGGTAGCTCGCCCTGGCAACATCCAGCGCCCGCCTGCCCGTCTCCATGACATCTGCCTCAGTTAGCCGTGCTGACGCAGCGAAGCCCCATGAGCCCTTGTACAGAACCCGTATGCCGAAGCCACAGTCGCTCTTACGCGAAAGCCCCGCCACCTGCTCGTTCCGCACGGTTATGTGCTCCGTCTCGCGGTCGAGATAGCGGCCGTCTGCGTAGTCCACGCCGGACCGGCTAAGGTCCTTCAGGGCCGCCTTAAGCCATTCCTTTATTTCCATCAGACCTCCTTTCGCCATGAGTTTACCAGATTACCGCCACCAGGCCAAGCCTATTGTTCAGGGGTCATGACGCGCTTACATCAGTCTCCCCCCGCTACTGCACGCAACCGTCGGTAGAAGCTTGTCCTGGAACACGAAACCCCTCGACTCCATCACCGAGTTCAACCCTCAAAACCGGACGGCAGCGAAATCGGGAAGTGCGATATGTTAGAATCACCGCGGTCGGGCATCGATTTCGCCGGACGAGATCAAGTGCGCCCGTGGTGGGCCTGCTGTGAGGTCCTGATGATTGGTCCATCTCGACGGCCCCACCGGCGTGAGGCTATCGCCGGCTAGCAAAGGCACAGAGGATATCGAGTGAGACTCATTGTTGGTCTGGGCAACCCCGGCACTGCTTACGCTCGCAACCGCCACAATATCGGATTCCGGTGCGTCAATCACTTTGCCAGGCTGCACTCCATACGCTTCGACCGCAAACAGTGCCGGGCCCGCACAGGCGTCGGCGACGTGAAAGGTGAGGAGTTGCTCCTGGCCAGGCCGTTGACGTTCATGAACCTGAGCGGAACATCCGTAGCCTGCCTGGTCAACAGGCATGATGTCTCGCTGAGTGACCTGCTCGTGATATACGATGACCTCGACCTGCCCCTAGGCAGGATACGCCTGCGCCAGAGTGGAGGCTCGGGAGGACACAGGGGAATCAAGTCGATCATCTCGGCCCTGGGAAGCAGGGACTTCTCCAGGATGAGGGTCGGTATCGGACGTCCCCGGGGAGAAGAGCAGCGCGTTGACAGTGATGCTGTAGTCGATCATGTCCTCAGCTCTTTCTCCGCTGAAGAGGAAGTGGCGATCAAGCTCGTAATCGCCAGCGTGTCTGAGGCTATCGACTGCTTTCTAAGCCAGGGTATCGAGGCGGCAATGAACAGGTTCAACTAGCCTGAGCGTGTTCCATTTCGGACGCTTAGCTGGTAGTATAGTATAATCTAACCGAAGACTTGAGCATGAGCGTCGCGGTTATCGGAGACTCAGCCTGCTCTTCGCAGGAGGCCAAACTGGCGGAAACGGTCGGCGAGTTGTTGGCCGACCGAGGTGTCACTGTGATCTGCGGAGGCCTGGGCGGAGTCATGGAGGCGGTCTGCAGGGGAGCCAAATCCCACGGCGGACTGACCATCGGCATCCTGCCCGGGGACGAAGCAGAGATGGCCAACCGCTGGGTCGATGCCACCATAACTACCGGTATGGGCGAGGCCAGGAACGCATTGGTCGTGAAGTCGGCTCAGGCTGTGATCGCCATCGGCGGCGGCTACGGGACGCTGAGCGAGATCGCCTTTGCCCTGAAGAATCGTGTCCCCGTCATCGGCCTCAATACCTGGTCGCTGTCACGACACGGTGACTCGGATGATCCGATTATAAGGGTCACAAGCGCTGCCGAGGCAGTCGAAAGGGTCACCGCCGGCAGAACCGAACTCGGGAGTCCCGGATGTCAGAAATCAAACACGTCCGTGTTAAGATGAGCAGGAGAACAGGGCTGCGAACGAGGTGACTCTTGCGCGTAGATGTACGCCGGAGGAGAGAACAAGCTACGGCTACGATTGAGACCGTCAAGGCCAGGGAGATTCTCGATTCACGAGGCAACCCCACAGTAGAGGTGGAGGTCGCTCTGATGGACGGCACGGTAGCGATGGCGGCTGTTCCTTCGGGGGCCAGCACCGGAACATACGAAGCTCTAGAGCTTCGCGATGGCGACATGACCAGATACCGGGGACTCGGCGTTCTGAAAGCAGTGGAACACGTCAACACCGAGATCGCGTCTGCAATAGTCGGCATGTCTGTATCGGAGCAGGCAGACATCGACCGGCGGCTGATCGAGCTCGACAGCACCCCCAACAAATCGCGGCTCGGGGCTAACGCCATTCTGGGTACATCTCTAGCCGTGGCCAGGGCAGCTGCCATCTTCTGCGAGGTTCCTTTGTATCGCCATCTCGGAGGGGATGAGGCTCACCTGTTGCCAATACCAATGCTCAACATCGTGAACGGGGGAGAACACGCCCGCGATTCGACCGATTTCCAGGAGTACATGATAGTACCACTGGGCGCTGCCAGTTTCCGTGAAGCCATGCGGATAAGCAGCGAGGTATATCACTCTCTGCGGCAACTGCTCAAGGATAGGGGCCTGAGCACCAATGTGGGAGACGAGGGCGGTTTCGCTCCCCAGCTTCCGTCAAACGAGGCAGCACTGGAATTGATACTGGCGGCCATCGACATAGCCGGCTACACGGCCGGCCATGATCTGTTCCTGGCCCTGGACCCCGCGGCCAGCGAGTTCTACAAGGGTGGTAAATACGTCCTCGCTCGCGAAGGTGTTACACTCGATTCCCCCGAGATGGTTGACTATTATGTAAGATTGGTATCGAGCTACCCCATCATCAGCATTGAGGACGGCCTCGCTGAAGATGACTGGGCAGGCTGGGTGTCGCTGACCTCCAAGATGGGGAAGCAGACCCGAATTGTCGGCGACGACCTGTATGCCACAAACATGGTACGCCTGGAAACGGGCATAGAACGAAAGGCTTCCAACTCCGTACTCATCAAGCCCAATCAGATAGGCACACTCAGTGAAACTATGGCCGTCATAAAGAGAGCACAACATGAGGGCTGGACGGCCGTCATCAGCCATCGCTCCGGTGAGACGGAGGACACTACAATCGCCGATCTGGCGGTGGCCAGCAGAGCCGGGTTCATCAAGACAGGCGCCCCCTGTCGCAGCGAGAGGCTGGCCAAGTACAATCGTCTCCTGAGGATCGAGGAGGAGCTTCGAGTAGCGGCGCGCTATCCCGGGCGCAGTGTGTTGTATAATCTGGACAGGACAGAATAATGCGTGTAACGCGGGTATTAGACGGTGTTTACCAGATAAAGACCCCCTCTCCCGGCGATGTATCGTGGCAGACGAATGCCTACATAATCGAAGGCGGCGACGGACACATACTTGTCGATACGGGATGGGACAGCCAGGATGCCCTATGGGCGCTTCAGGAAGGGGCGAAGGGCGCGGGATTCAAGCTTCGTGACATAAAGAAGGTGGTGATCACCCACATACACCCGGACCATTACGGACTGGCCGCCAAGATCAAGCAGATATGCGGCAGCGAGGTGGCGATGCACAGGATTGACGCAGATCTCATCTCTTCCAGGTACAAGGATTTTGACGACCTGCTGGACAAGATGGAAGAGCTCCTGCGGAACAACGGTGTCCCCGAGGAGGAGTTGCCTCAGCTAAAAGAGGCATCGCTGTGGATGCAGAAATACGTTACCACAGAGCCGCCGGACGTGAAGCTGGAGGACGGTGATACGGTTTCCAACGACTCCTGCAAGTTCGAGGTGATATTCACGCCTGGGCATTCGCCCGGCCATGTCTGCCTCTTCGAGCGAGACAGGAAGTTCATCCTCACCGGCGATCACGTTCTCTATGACACCAGTCCTCACGTCAGCGTCAACCCCCACTCAGGAGAAAACCCCCTTGGCGACTACGTGTCTTCACTCAACAGGCTGGCGCGCCTCAAGGTCCACTTCGTCCTCCCGGGACACGGACCGGTGTTCAATGCCCTGGGGTTGAGAGTAGATGAGATCCTTCAACACCATGAGAGCAGGAAGAAAGCGATCATGAACTCCCTGAGCAACGGGCTGAAGACGGCCTACGGGGTAGCTCAGGATATACCATGGACCGCCGGCGGGGGAAGCACCGCGTTTCGCGATCTTGGGGTCTGGGACAGACGGCTGGCCGTCACGGAGACGCTCGCCCATCTCAGGCTCCTGGTGCAGGAGAACAGAGCGGCCAACGTCGACATGGACGGGAACTCGCTCTACGTGTCCAAGGACTAGCGGAGGCTCGTTCCATCGCTTTGATTGCTCGATGGCTGGGGCAACCGGGTTTTCGATGCAGCCGGAGTAACCAGGATATCCACCAGACCGAGAGTAGAAGGAGGTAGGAAATGGCAGCAAGAATAGGAATCAACGGATTCGGGCGCATAGGCAGGTTGGCCCTGAAGGCAGCTATCCAGAGGAAAGGCGGCAAACTGGAGGTTACGGCGGTCAACGATCTCACCGACGCCAGGACCAACGCCCATCTCTTCAAGTTTGACACAAACTACGGCATCTATCCAGGCAGCGTTGAAGCCAAAGACGACTGCATAGTGGTGGACGGCAAGAAGATAGCAGTCCTGGCCGAGCGTGACCCGGCCAGGATACCATGGCGGGATCACGGAGTGGACATCGTCATCGAATCGACAGGGCTGTTCACCAGGGGAAGCAAAGCCGCTGCACACCTTGAGGGCGGCGCCAAGAAGGTGATTATCTCGGCACCAGCCCAGGAAGAGGATATATCCATCGTTCTCGGCATCAATGAGGAGAAGTACGACCCGGCAAACCACCGTATCATATCCAATGGCTCCTGCACGACCAACTGTGTTGCTCCGGTGGCCAAGGTGCTTCACCAGAATTTCGGCATAGTTCACGGACTGATGACCACCGTACACGCCTACACCAACGACCAGACGATACTGGACGTATTCCACAAAGACTTGAGGCGGGCCCGGGCTGCTGCCATGAACATCATCCCCACCACCACCGGTGCCGCTCGCGTGGTGGGCGTGGTCATACCTGAACTCCAGGGTAAACTGCACGGCATCGCCCTGAGGGTTCCGACATCGGCCGTCTCGGTGGTGGACCTGGTGGCCGACCTGAACAAGAAGGCCAGCGCAGAGGAGATCAACGATGCCTTTCGCAAGGCCGCTGATGGCAAACTGAAAGGAATCCTGGAATACTGTGAGGAGCCGCTGGTGAGCTCGGATTTCAAGGGCAATCCCGCCAGTGCCATATTCGACGCGCCGAGCACAATGGTCATCGACGACAGCTTCATCAAGGTGCTGGCCTGGTATGACAACGAGTGGGGCTATGCCTGCCGTCTCGCCGACCTCGCTGTCTATCTCCTTGAGAAAGGGCTGTAGTTGCCCGGTACCTCGACTGGGGGAAACGAGGGTGCTGGCAAGCGTAGTGCGAGGCTCTAGCCTCGTGCCGCGCGACTCTGGAGGTCGAACCGCGATCACCCAAGGATAGATGCCGGCAAGCCCTGCAGAGTTGAGCAGCCAGGAAGGGAGAGAGTAGCAACTCGAATCAACAATGAACGTAAGTGTCTGCCGGATCGAGATTCGCCTCCCCGAGAATCACTCGCTAAAGGGCAAGAGACAGGTGATCAAGTCCATCATCGCCCGCCTGCAGAACCGGTATAAGGTGGCGGTGGCGGAGGTGGATAACCAGGGCCTGTGGCAAATCGCCACGCTGGGCGTCGCCTGCGTCAGCAATCACAGGAGACATTGCGATGAAACGTTGTCGAACGTGATTAAGTTCATAATTCAGAACTACCCCGATGTCGAGCTGTTGAATTCGGAGATAGAGACGTTTCCGTGATGGATGCCGGGGCATTTCTGAGCCACCTTCTCACCCTGCCCGATTACCGGCAACAGGTAGTCCACATCGAACGCATTCCCCACCGTGACGCCGTGCCCGGCAAGCTGGATGAGCCCCTCGATCGCTGTCTACAGGCATGTCTGGAAGCCCAGGGCATCTCAGACCTGTACAGCCACCAGGCGCAAGCCGTGAACGCCGTCGTCACAGGGAAGAACGTCATAATGGCCACGCCCAGCGCCAGCGGCAAGACTCTGGTCTATCACCTGGCCACCCTTCGTTCGCTCCTTGAAGACAGGAACAGCCGCGCCTTGTACCTGTTCCCCACAAAGGCCCTGGCACAGGACCAGTTGCGCAGCCTGAGGCAAATGATCGCCCCCCTGTCACCCGGAGGCCCGGCAGATAGCCGTTCGTCGTCGTCGGATTCCACAGACCCCGCTTCGTCTTTGCCAGACCCGACGCGTTCCACTTCATCGTTACCGGACTCCATAGGTTCCCCTTCGTCTCCGCCAGACTCGACTCGTCCCGCTCCGTCTTTGCGAGCCTCGACTCGTCGGGGCGAAGCAATCTCCCCTGAGGTCGTGGCCACCTTCGATGGCGACACACCGCAACACGAACGGGCAGGCATAAGAACACGGGCCAGGATAGTGCTGACCAATCCCGATATGCTCCACCTCGGCATCCTGCCCAACCATCAGTCGTGGTCCTGGCTGCTTCGCAACCTCAAGTTCGTAGTCATAGATGAGACTCATATCTACCGGGGGATCTTCGGTTCGCACGTGGCCAACGTCATGCGGAGGTTGCGGAGGCTCTGCGCCCTCTACGGCTCGGATCCGAAATTCATCTGTAGCTCGGCCACCATCGCAAATCCCGAAGAGCATGCCCGCAACGTCGTCGGCCTGCCTTTTGAAGCAGTTGTCGAAGACGGCTCACCCCACGGCGAGAAGTATTTCTCGTTCTGGAACCCGCCATTCCTCGATGAAGCTAAGGCCAACCGGCGCAGTCCCAACGGCGAGGCGGCGGCGCTTCTGGCAGGCCTCGTGCAGAAGGGCATACGGAGCCTCGTATTCGCCCGCACCCGCAAGCTGACCGAGTTGATCTATATCTATGCCCGGGGACAGTTGCCTGCTGCACTGGCAGAGAGGATCAACCCCTACCGGGCGGGATACCTGCCCGAGGACAGGCGCCGGATCGAGCGTGAGTTCTTCGACGGCGAACTCCTCGGCCTGGTTGCCACCACGGCACTGGAGCTTGGCATAAACATCGGCGACCTGGATGCAACCGTGCTCACCGGCTACCCGGGTAGCATAGCCAGTGCCTGGCAGCAGGCAGGACGCAGCGGGCGGAGCGCCCACAGTTCCCTGAGCTTTCTCATCGCCCAGGAGGATCCACTCGACCAGTACCTGATGGCGAATCCCGGCTTCTTCTTCAGCAAGAACTTCGACAACGCTATCATCAACCAGGCTAACCCTCACATCCTCAAGCCACATCTCCTCTGCGCCGCCTGGGAGAGACCTCTGCGTAGCGGCGACGAACGGTTCTTCGGGCCCGACACCGGCGCAATGGCAGCCGCGCTTGAAAACATGGGAGTATTGAGAAGACGGGGAACGGCGTGGTATCCGGTTCCCTCCATCACCTATCCCGCACAGGACATAAACATACGCGCGGCGTCGGCCCATAGCTATGCGGTCATCGACGCTGCCACCGGCTGCTTGCTGGAGACGGTGGACGCCGCCGTGGCATTCTTTCAGATACACCCCGGCGCCATATACCTCCACCAGGGAGCGGCTTACATGGTCAAGGATCTCGACCTGGCCCGCCGCATCGCCTGGGTCGAATCGAGCACTGCTGACTACTACACCCAGTCAATGGACATCACCAGTCTCCGGATCAACAAGCTGATCAGCGAGAGGGTTTGCCGTGACACAAGAGTGTGCTTTGGAGCCGTCGACGTGACTACGATGGTGCTGGGCTTCAAGCGGAAGAGGCAGCTCACCGAGGAAGTCATCGGACAGGAGCCTCGGACCTGC